>ERZ773269.3338-NODE-3338-length-10758-cov-8.025787_pt1 | contig 10758 bp, 8 predicted proteins | sample MGYA00511958_ERZ773269 | MGnify/ENA primary metagenome ERZ773269 (study PRJEB29015, sample SAMEA2737761) | human gut metagenome | biome: human gut; feature: human-associated habitat; material: faeces | place: China | collected 2012 ... | reverse complement strand
AGCACCCCGGCGGCATGGTCGTTGTGCCGGACACCTACGAGATCTACGATTTCTGCCCCATCCAGCACCCGGCAGACGACGTGGCGGGCGGCCTGCTGACCACCCACTTTGAATTTAAGTATCTGCACGACACGCTGCTCAAGCTGGACGAGCTGGGCCACGATATGCCCACGTTCTACAAATATTTTGAGGAATATACGGGCATCCCGGTGGACTCCATCCCCATGAACGACCCCAAGGTCTATAGCCTGCTGACCAGCCCGGAGGCGCTGGGCGTGACGCCGGAGCAGATCGACAGCCAGACCGGTACGTTCGGCATCCCGGAGATGGGCACCAACTTTGTCCGCGGGATGCTGGTGGAAGCCCGGCCCAAGAACTTCTCCGAGCTGATCCAGATCTCGGGCCTGTCCCACGGCACCGACGTCTGGACGGGCAACGCCGATGAGCTGATCCGGAACGGCACCTGCACCATTGCAGAGGTCATTGGCTGCCGTGACAGCATCATGCTCTACCTGCTCCGCAAGGGGCTGGAGCCCAAGATGGCGTTCGACATCATGGAGGCTGTCCGTAAGGGCAAGGTGGCCAAGGGCGGCTTTAAAGATGGCTGGGAAGAGGCCATGCGGGAGCACGATGTGCCGGACTGGTATATTGAGAGCTGCCGCAAGATCAAGTATATGTTCCCCAAGGCCCACGCGGTGGCCTACCTGATGTCGGCCATCCGGCTGATGTGGTTTAAAATCTACCACCCGCAGGCGTTCTATGCGGTCTATTTCACCGTCCGTGGTGATGATATCGACTACGAGGCCGCTGTGGGCGGCGCGGCCGTGGCCCGCGCCCACATGAACGAGGTGAAGCGCCGCCTGAAAGAGGAGAAGAACGCCAAGGATGAAGACGTGCTGGTCAGCCTGCAGCTGGTCAACGAGATGCTGGTGCGCGGCTACGAGTTTTTGCCCATTGAGCTGGGCAAGAGCCGGGGCTCCCGCTACATCGTGGAGGACGGCAAGGTCCGTCTGCCGTTCTCGTCGCTGAAAGGCCTGGGCGGCGCGGCAGCCGACGCGCTGGAGCGTTCCACCATCCACGGGGAGGAGTACCTCTCCATAGAAGAGCTGCAGCAGGCTTCCGGTGTGTCCAGTGCCATCCTGGACCGCCTGCGCCAGGTCGGCGCTCTGGGTGACCTGCCGGAGAGCAGTCAGGTGAGTTTCTTCTAAATGCAACAAAAATCCCCGGTACAGGAAACTCTGTACCGGGGATTTTGCAATGCAACGGAGGATTACTCCACGCTGATCATATAATAATAGACAGGCTGGCCGCCGCGGATGTGGCTGACTTCCACATGGTTGGGGCACTTGGCCTTGACCAGCTCGGTCACTTTCTCGGCTTCCTCGTCGGAGACATCGCAGCCGGAGATGATGGTGACGAAGCTGGAATCTTTCTTGCACATGCCGCGTGCCAGACGATAGGTGGCCTTGGCGAGGTCGTTGGAAGTGGAGACGATCTTGCCGTTCTCCAGAGCCATGATCTCGCCTTTCTTGATCCGCTTGCCGTCGTACTCGCTGTCGCGGGCGGCGTAGGTGATGAGGCCGGTGGAGACCTTGTCGGCAGCAGCCATCATATTGATGGTGTTGGTCTCGGTGTTGGCAGAGGGGTCAAAGTTGAGCAGAGCGGTGATGCCCATGGGCACGGTGCGGGTGGGCAGGACCACGACCTGACGGTCAGCCAGCTTCTGGGCCTGCTCGGCAGCCATAATGATGTTCTTGTTGTTGGGCAGGACGAAAACGGTCTTGGCAGGCACGCTCTGGATGGCAGCCAGGATATCCTCGGTGGCGGGGTTCATGGTCTGGCCGCCGGAAACGACAGCGTCGGCTGCCAGATCCGTGAAGACGGCTTTCAGGCCCTCACCGGCGGCAACGGCCACAAAGCCATAGTCACGGCTGGGATCCACCGCGGCATAGATGAACTGGCTGGTGGGGTCGGACTTCTTCTCAGCAGAGGCCTGCTTTTCCAGGCTCTTGCCCTGGCGCTGACGGGCCAGGAACTGCTCATGCATGTTCTCGATCTTGAAGTTGGTCAGGTAGCCGTACTTGATGGCCTCGCTCAGGATCTTGCCGGGATCAGCCGTATGAACATGCAGGTTGATGACGTCATCGTCCTCGATGCAGACGACGCTGTCGCCGTTGGACTCGGCAAAGGCGCGCATCTTGGCGGCGCTGACGCCCTCGTTCTTGTTGATGAGGAACTGGGTGCAGTAGCCGTTCTTGATGTCCTCCACTTTCATCAGGTCATCGGTGAAGACGCCCTTGCCGGCGTTCTCGGTAGAGAGCTTGGCCTTGTTGGGAGCGGGCTCGCCGCCCTCAACGATGGCCTCGCCGTGGAAGACCTTGCCCATGCCCTCAAAGATGATCATGATGCCCTGGCCGCCTGCATCCACAACGCCGGCTTTCTTCAGCACAGGCAGCAGGTTGGGGGTGTCCTCCAGCGCTTTCTGGCCGGCGCTCAGTACCACGTCCCACAGGGCGGGGATGTCGGCGGCATCGGAGGCGGCAGCCTCCTCGCTGGCGACGCGGGCCACGGTGAGGATGGTGCCCTCGGTGGGCTTCATGACGGCCTTGTAGGCACCCTCGACGCCCTTTTTCAGGGCGGCGACAATATCGGCCACGTCGGCCTCTTTCTTGCCCTCCAGAGCCTTGGAGAAGCCGCGGAACAGCAGGCTGGTGATCACGCCGGAGTTGCCGCGCGCGCCGCGCAGCATGGCGGAAGCAGCAGTCTTGGAGGCTTCCGCCACGGTGCAGCTGTCGTCCAGAGCCTGCAGCTCACGGACGGAAGCGCCAATGGTCATGCCCATGTTGGTGCCGGTGTCGCCGTCCGGGACAGGGAAGACGTTCAGCTCGTCCACGCGGGAACGCTGATTGTTGATGTTGTTTGCGCCGGAAATAATCGCGTCGCGCAGAATCTTACCAGAAATCATTGTTTTCTACTCCTTATAATCTCCCGGTACCCCCGGGTGGGCTTGGCGTTTGGATCAGGCGATGACGTCATCGACCGAGACGACCACGCGGGCCACTTTGAGGCCGGTAGCCTGCTCTACTTCGTCCTTGACGCGGTGCGAGATGCTCCGCGCGGCAGTCGAGATGTTCAGCCCATAGCTGACGGCAATGTGCAGCTCGATCACGAGACGGCCCTCTTCCTGCGTGACACGGACGCCCTTTTCCGAAAAATCAGCGCCGCGCACCATGCTCTTGACAGTATCGGTCAGGTCACGGGGGGCCATTGCGGCCACACCGTAGCAATGTTTGGTTGCTTCGCCCACCAGCGTAGAGAAGTACTCGGCGGAGAAGCTGACATCTCCCAGCGGGAAACGGGAAGTAATCATAGTCGCTCTGCTCCTTTATTCATTTCAAAATCAGTTCCAAAAGTGTTCTGCCGGCCACGCGATTTCTGTGGTTTCCGACCACCGGTACCGCTATACTGAGACAGTGGACTCCCGTTCCGGGCCGACATCTCTTTTCTAGTATAGCACAAAAGTGGGCGCTGTGCATAGCTTTCCGTGATTTTTTAGTAAAACATTGCAAACCGATTGTGAATAAAATATAAAAACTTGATAGTATGACTTCCTATTCCTATGAAAAAGTGCTAAACTTAAAGTAGGAAAACGCATGGTCGCTGGCTGCATTTGCGGCCGGCGGGGCAGCTGCACGCAAAAATGGTGTATTAGACAGGAATCAGGCGGCCCAGACGGCAGAAATAACAAAATAGGAGAGTTGTTTGATGAATATTCTGTTTTTCCTTTCCCCTAAGCAGGACCTGATGTACGTTTATGACGATTTCACCCTGCGTCAGACCCTTGAAAAATGGGAGAATAACCGCTATGCTTCCATCCCGGTGCTCAACCGCCGGGGCGAGTATGTGGGCACCCTGACGGAGGGAGACATTCTGTGGGGACTGAAAAAGCTCCACGGGCTGGATCTGGAAGCAGCGGAGGACGTGCCCATCTCGTCGTTCCCCCACAAGCGGGACTACAAGGCCGTGACCGTGACCACCAGCATGGATCAGCTGGTGGAGGCGGCCATGAACCAGAACTTTGTGCCGGTGGTGGATGACCGGGGCATGTTCATTGGCATCGTCCGGCGGCAGGCCATCATTCGTTACTGCTATGATAAGGCCCGCGCTGAACAGCAGCACATGTCAAAGCCGGAGAAAAAGCCGGAACGCAAGCGGGAAGCGGCGGCAGTGCATTAAAATTTTTGCAGGAAAAGGCCCGGAGATGAAAATTTCCGGGCCTTTTTGCGCAAAAATGCTTCAAAATCCAATTTATTGGACTCAAACTATGCGATACTCTCCCTGTCCTAAGAAATACGACAGGAGGGAACACGAGATGAAAGAGTTTGAGATGCGAAATGTTGGCAGTCACATCGAGGTGTATACCGCGGGCGGGGTGTTCCTGTTTTCCGCGGATACGGTGCGGGAAGCCATGGAAGAGCTGGAAGAAGAGGCCCGCGCGGCCTGATGCAGAATTTGTCAGTGCACGGTTTGAAAGGACAAATTGTAAAATGCATGTAAAATAACAGAAAAAGAACCGCAAAGAAACAGCCCGAAACGGCAGAAATGTGTAAAAAATCTATTTTTCTTGTAAAAATCCCCTTGTTGTGTGGGGGAAATCAATGCTATAATAAAAAGGACGGCGTTTGAGCAGGAGGAATACGTCTCGTCTGTTTCAATGCCGTGCGATGCCTTTTTGTCAAAAAAAGATCGAAGATCAATAGTAGGAGCATTGATTCTATGGATATCACACACATCACCTCTCTGCTGGGCGGTATTGCGCTGTTTCTATACGGAATGTCCATCATGGGCGCCGGCCTGGAAAAACTGGCCGGCGGCAAGATGCAGGGCGTGCTGCAGAAGCTGACCTCTTCTACTCTCAAAGCGGTTATTTTCGGCACTTTGATCACGGGCGTGATCCAGTCCTCGGCTGGCACGGTCGTCATCTGTGTCGGCCTTGTCAACTCCGGAATTATGACCCTGACGCAGTCGGTAGGCGTGATCATGGGTGCAAACATTGGTACTACGGTGACCGGCCAGCTTATCCGCATGGCGGATATCTCAGGCGACAGCCTGTGGCTGACCCTCGTCCAGCCCAAGACGTTTGCGCCGGTGGTCGCGTTTGTTGGCTGCATTTTTTATGTGTTTATCCGCAACGCCAAGAAAAAGAACATCGGTCAGATCATGCTGGGCTTCGGCATTCTGTTTACGGGCATGAGCCTGATGGACACCGGCGTGTCCCCCCTGCGGGAGAGCGCCGCGTTCCAGGAGCTGTTCGTCAGCATGACCAACCCCATCCTGGGCGTGCTGGTGGGCGTGGTGGTCACGGTGATCATCCAGTCTTCCTCGGCCTCGGTGGGTATTTTGCAGGCGCTGTCCAGCACCGGCCTTGTCACCTTTGGCTCGGCCATCCCCATCATTCTGGGCGCGCACATTGGTACGGCATTCACCCCGCTGCTCACCATCGGCGGCTCTTCCAAGGATGGCAAGCGCACGGCCCTCATCCATCTTTACTTTAACATCATCGGCAGTGTCATTCTGCTGGCCGCGGTCTATCTGGTGCGGTATACCATTGGCATCCCCATGTGGAGCGACGTAATGAACAAGAGCTCCATTGCAAACATCCACACCCTTTCCAGTGTGGCGGCCATGCTGCTTTTCCTGCCCTGCAGCAGTGTGCTCTCCAAGCTGGCGATGCTCACGGTGCCGGATAACAAAGAAGAGGAGCAGGAGCTCAGTATGCCGGTGCTGGACGAGCGTCTGTTCAAGAGCCCGGCTGTGGCCCTGCAGCAGGCCAAGAACGCGGTGATCAAGATGTCCCGCCGCGCGGCCCGCAATGTGACGCTGGCTACCCCGCTGCTGCTCAAGATGGACGCGGACACGGTCAGCGCCATCAATGTGCGGGAAAACCTCATTGACCGGATGGAGGTGGAAATCTCCAACTACCTCATCAAGATGACCGATCAGGAGCTGAACGACGACGAGAGCCACGAAGTGACCGAGCTGCTGAACTTTGTCACCGAGTACGAGCGCATTGGCGACTATGCTGTCAACATCATGGAAAAAGCTCAGGAGCTGGAAGAAAAAGAGGCTTCGTTCAGTGAAACCGCCAAGAATGAGCTGGGGATCCTGGACGCAGCCCTGGAGCACATCCTGACCCTGACCGTGGATGCCTTTGAAAATGAGGATGTCCGTATGGCCCGCCAGGTAGAGCCGCTGGAGGAGATCATTGACATTCTGGTGGAGCGTCTGCGCGACCAGCACATCAAGCGCCTGAAAGACGGTGCCTGCTCCATTGATACCGGCGTTGTCTTCCTGGATGTGCTGAACAATGCGGAGCGTATCTCCGACCACTGCTCCAATGTGGCGGCCCGTCTGGTGGGCATGGAGGCCGGTGAGGACTACGATTCCCACACCCTCAAAAACATGATGCACCACAACCCCAGCAAGGATTATATGCTCAACTATGAACAGTGCCGTAAAAACTATCTCGTCCCGCTGGAAGAGATGGAGGCATAATTTTGATCAAGCAGGCAAAAACTCCCCCGGCCGGGGGAGTTTTTGTGCTTTACCCGCCCAGATCTTCCAGCAGCTGCCGCAGCTCGGTCTCGCTGGGGAGGCGCAGCCCCTGCTTGACGCGCAAGGCGTCGCCCTCCGGCAGGAGGTTGACATAGATGCCGGTGCGGAGCACCCGCTGGACAGGGGTGCCGTCGGCGTCACACTGCCAGACCACGACCCGCCCGCCCTCGTCGCAGAGGTAGTAGGTGGTGGAGCCGGTTTCCGGCACGGCCTGCACCGAGATGCTGGGCAGGGAGGGGACAGGGGTCTCCTCCGCGGAGTCGGCACGGCCCAGCGGGAGCCGGGGCAGGGCCATCCAGAACAGGCTGAACACGATGGTAAAAACGCATAACGCGTAAAACAGGCAGAGCCAGAGCTTGTGCATGGCAGGACGCTCCTTTCCGGGAAAGAGGATTTCAGCCGATAGTATGTGCAAAAACGGGAATGCTCAGACAGGCGGAGAGAATTTTCACACCCGGATGCTGTACTTTCAGCGCCCAGATGTGCTATACTACGCTTGTGAGAGAAAATCTGGCCCTTGCGTGGAGCAGGCCGGAGGACTATAATCTAATATTATGGCCCGGGGCAGAACGGCCCGGGACGAATGATAGAAGAAAACGGGGGAGCCGAGGCTCCGCCCGTCTGGCGGCGCCGGAACACGAGGCGGCCGCAGTAAGTCAGGAGGCGATCCTTATCTCAAACAATGAAACAAGAAAGATCCGCCGCGGGGACGCCATGCAGGAGCGGCCCAAGGCGGGACGTAAAGTGGACCTGAGCCGCAGCCGTAAGGAGCAGAGAACTCCCCGTGCCCCCAAGGAACCCAGAGAGCCGAAAGAAAAGCGGCGTGTCACGTTCTGGGGTGTGCTGGGGCGGCTCATTGCCACGGTGGTCTGCCTGTGCATTATTGGCGGCAGCCTGCTGGCCGTGGGGGCCGTGTACTATGTGGTCAATGCTACAGCCGACGACGGCAATCTGCTGGACCTGGACAACATTGAGCTGAGCCAGTCCAGTGTGGTGATGGCCACCGACCCGGACACCGGTGCTCAGGTGGAATACGCCACCCTGCGCTCCTCCAACAGCCACCGCGTGTGGGCCAACCTGGAGCAGATCCCCAGCTATTTGCAGTATGCGTTCATCTGCACCGAGGACAAAGACTTCTACAATGAGCCGGGCGTCAACTTCAAGCGCACCATCGGCGCGATGATCAACGAGTATATCCTGCCTATCTACAGCTCCAAGCAGGGCGCGTCCACGCTGGAGCAGCAGCTCATCAAGAACCTGACGGACGATGACAGCGCCAGCGGCATAGAGGGTGCACTGCGCAAGCTGCGCGAAATTTACCGCGCCCTCTGCCTGAGCCGCAGCTACTCCAAGGAGACCATCTTGGAAGCTTACCTCAACACCATCAGCTTCACGGGTACCATTCAGGGTGTGCAGACGGCAGCCAACGAGTACTTTAATAAGGATGTCAGCCAGCTCACCCTCTGGGAGTGCGCTTCCATTGCGTCCATTACCAAGAACCCGACCAACTACAACCCCTATACCAACCCTGAAAACCTGATCCACCGCCGGAACTTCCTGCTCTACAACATGTGGCAGCAGGGCGTCATCTCGGAAGAGGATTACCGCAACGCCGCCGCCCAGCCGCTGGTGCTGGCGGAAGAGGACGCAAGCAAGAAGAACGCCTCCACGGCTTCCTCTTACTTCACCGATGCCCTCTTCAATGAGGTGGTGAGCGACATTGCCGCCAAGGAGGGCGTGGACGAGGCCACGGCCCAGAAGATGCTCTACACCGGCGGTTACACCATTGAAGCCACGGTGAACCCCAAGATGCAGACGGCCATGGAAAACCTGATGCTCAACACCGACGACGCGTATTTCCCGGCGGGCTGGCATGAGGAAGAGGTGACCGGCATCTCGGACGACGACGTGCAGGTGTTCAATGCCGACGGCACCCCCAAGACCCGCACGGCCGAGGACGGTACCGTTTACTACTACCGCAATGTCCGCACCCAGGCGGCTATGGTCACGCTGGACTATGATGGCAACGTGCTGGCTATGGTGGGCGGTTTAGGTCAAAAGACCAAGAGCCTCTCCCTGAACCGTGCTTACAGCGTGACCCGGCAGACGGGCTCCACCATCAAACCCATCGGTGCCTATTCTCTGGGCATCGAGTATGGCCTGGTCAACTGGTCCACCATGCTCAACAACTCGCCCCTGTACCAGAAGCAGGACATGATCATCCGGGATGAGGACTACTGCCGCAAGAACGGCCTGATGGGCCTTTCGGACAAGCAGCTGCGCGCTTACCCCAATGCATGGCGCAGCTGGCCCCGCAACTACGGCGGCAACTACGGCGACAACACCGATCTCCCGCTGTGGAACGGTCTGGCCCGCTCCCTGAACACCATCGCCATCCGTGTGGGTGACCTGGTGGGCGCAAGCAATATCTTTAACTTTGTTTACAACACCCTGCAGCTGAACACGCTGGATCCGACCAACGATGTGGGTCTGGCCCAGATGGTCATGGGCAGCCAGACCCACGGCGTGACGCCCATGGCACTGGCAGCCGCGTTCCAGATCTTCTACGATGGCCAGTACACCACCCCGCACCTGTACACCCGTGTGCTGGACCGGGACGGCAATATCTATCTGGAAAACAACGCCACCAGCTATCAGGCCCTGACCCCGCAGACGGCCTATGTGATGAACCGCCTGCTGAAAAACGTGCTCTACTCCAATGTGGGCACGGCCCGCGGCAACTACCCCAACTCCAGCGGCATGGAGTCCTTTGGTAAGACCGGTACCGCCAGCGATGAAAGAGACCTCTGGTTCGTGGGCGGCACGCCGTACTACGTTACCGCGGTGTGGTGGGGCTACGATGCACCCTATGATATGACCAACACCCTGTCCAAGGATCAGGCCAAGACCAAAACCTGCGTCAAGGCGTGGAAAGCCTATATGGAGCAGGTGCAGGCAGACCTGCCCTACAAGGCGTTCCCGACCGCGGACGGCGTTGTGGAGCGTGCTTACTGCACCCAGAGCGGCCTGCTGGCCGGGCCCAACTGCCCCAGCCGCGCGACCGGGTACTACCGTGCGGACGACCTGCCCGGTACCTGCAACTACTCCCACAGCAGCGGTGCGGCGTCCGCGGCCGACACACAGGCGACTCAGATCCCGGATCCCGCCGCAACGGGCGTGGAGACGGATTGAAAATCATACTTTTCCGGGCCGGGCCCTTGTGATTCGGTGCGGGAAAGCGGCGCTTCCGACAGCAAAACTGGATAATCTGACAAAATAGCATCCGACCTCTTGCAATGCGTGAGGCCGGATGCTATTATATTCTCTGCAAGAACACTTGTGTTTGTGAGGTGAACAAGTTGGAACGCCGCTTTTATCTGGTAGACGCACAGGTCCTGCCGGAAGTTTTCCTCAAGGTGGTACGCGCCAAGGAGCTTCTGGCCAGCGGCGAGGCACGCAGCATCTCAGCTGCGACCCGCAGTGTGGACCTGTCCCGCAGTGCTTTTTATAAATATAAGGATTGCATTTTTGATTCCGAGAATGGCCGGGAGGTCATCACCGTCATGGCGACGCTGCGGGACGAAACGGGCGCTTTGCAGAGCCTGCTGGCCGGCATCAGCGCGGCCGGAGCCAGCATCGTGACCATCAATCAGTCCACGCCGGAAAATGGCGCGGCGCTGGTGGCCGTTACCATCCGGACCGACACCATGCAGATGACCCCCGAGGAACTGACCGAAAAGCTCAGCCGCCAGCGGATGGTGGTGGGGGTCCACTGTGGATATAATCTGTAAAACCGACTCTGTATTTTTGCAGCAATAGGAAAAGAGGGAAAATACATGGCCAAGATTGCAATTCTAGGGTTTGGCACGGTTGGCAGCGGCGTGTACGAGGTGCTCTGCCGCAATGCAGCTGGTGTCTCCCGCCGGGCAGGCGAGCCTGTGGAGGTCAAGTACATTCTGGACCCCAAGGATTTCTCCAATCATCCGGCTGCCCATCTGTTCATCAAGAACTTTGACACCATCCTGGAAGACCCTGAGATCCGCGTCGTGGTAGAGACCATCGGCGGCACGCGGTTTGCGTACCCCTATGTCAAGGCCTGCCTCGAGAGCGGCCGGAGCGTCTGCACCTCCAACAAGGAGATGG
>ERZ773269.3321-NODE-3321-length-10806-cov-8.195610_pt1 | contig 10806 bp, 7 predicted proteins | sample MGYA00511958_ERZ773269 | MGnify/ENA primary metagenome ERZ773269 (study PRJEB29015, sample SAMEA2737761) | human gut metagenome | biome: human gut; feature: human-associated habitat; material: faeces | place: China | collected 2012 ... | reverse complement strand
AATGGCCGGTAACGGCGGCGCAGGGTACAAACTGCACCCTCAGCCCCGGAGGCGGGGCAGTGCCGGAGGCAAACCAGCTGTCTAAGTAGGCGCGCAGCGGTGCGGGCAGCCGGCTGCGCAACGGCGGGTACTGCACCAGCACCACCCGCCGCCCAGCAAGGGGGTCTTGCAGGGTAAAGCCGGTGTCGTGGTAGGCCTGTACCGGCACTGTTGCCCCCGCAATTTGCAGCACAGCGGCAAAGCAGCCCCGCTGCGGGCGGCCAAACACCGCCAGCAGCCCGCGCAACAGTCCGTACACCCCGGCGCAGCAGAGCAAAAGCTGCCCCGGGCGCACCGGTAAAAGCACGCTCAGGTTGTTGGCCTGTACCCCGGGCAGCACCACCGCGCCGCACAGCAGGCCGTTCAGCGCCGCATACCATCCGCACAGCCGGGCAAAGCTGCGCGCCCCGGACACGCCGTAGCACACCGCCACCACCCCGCAGCAGCTGGCGATTTTATATAGTACCGCCAGCGGGGCGGGCCACGGAGGGGCCAGCAGGACAAGGGTGCTGACCGCAGCCGCCGCGCTGCCCGCGCACAGCCGCAGCCCGGTGCAGCTGCGCCCGCATAAAAGCCCCGCGCCCAGCAGCAGCGCGGCGGCTGCGGCAAAGTTTACCAGCAGCAATTCGTCCACAAAAACAACTGTTTTCATTGCAAAGCACCGCCTTATGGTTCTGGTAGTCTATTTTTCACAAATTTGCGAAAAAACTTGTCACACCAGAAAAACCCGCATGAACAGTGCAGTTTTGCTACAAAAGCCGGGACGATGTTTCACAGTTTTTACACTTTTTTCAAAAAAGTACTTGAACATTTCTGGAAAGTGTGGTATATTATTGCCATCCTAATAAGGATTGAGCCGGAAACACCGGTTCGAAAATATTTTTTCTATTTTTGAAGGGAGTAATTCATTATGATGATGCCTGCAAATTTCTCTGCTGTGTCTGAGAACGAGATGACCTACGTTATGGGTGGTAGCGTTGCTGACTACCTGGCACCCGCTATGGGCGCTGCTCAGTGGCAGAACTTCCACAAGAACCTGATTACCATCGTTGGTAACAAGTACGTTCAGGGCTTCCTGGACAACACCGTTGGCGCTGTGTTCAGCGGCACCTGGACCCCCGGCGACGGCCTGACCGGCTTCGGCGGCCAGTTCAGCAAGATCTGGAAGGACAACTACACCGATAATGTGACCGGTGAGTCCACTGGCGCTCAGAAGTTCGGCTACGGCGCTCTGGGCGTTGTGAACAGCGCTCTGAATGTTGTTGGCAACCTGGCTGCTATCTACAACCTGGGCTTCGGCACTGCTAAGAACGTTGTCAACGAGGGCAAGTTCAACTTCCAGTAAGCTTAACTCTCAGACAATGCTTGCGTGACTGTGCCCCTAGGGGTGCAGGGAACATACTAGCATAATAACACCCCCGCAGGTTTATGCCTGCGGGGGTGTTTTTTGCGCAATTCCCTTAGTCGAAGCCTGCGGCAGTACCCCCTCAGTCACGGCTTGCGCCGTGCCAGCTCCCCCAAGGGGGCGCCTTTTGGCAATGCCGGAAAGTTTGCCGCCACAGCGAAAAGCCGTCCCCTTGGACAGACTCTCCCCGGCCGGGGAGAGATGTCGCGTTAGCGACAGAGTGGGGAGCGGGTGGCTGCGAACGAAGTGAGCAGACGGAAGGGGTGCACTCCGGGAAGTCGCCAACTGGAAAAACGAGACTGAGAGGGTTTTCCCACGTTCACACTTCTTTTACCAGTCTGTTACTTTCCGTTTTATGCGGTTTGTGGTATACTATGGTCAACATGGGTCACCATGGCTACATTGAAACAGACAGGATGTGAAATCCTCTTATGAAAGATGGCTTTTTAAAGGCAGCTGCCTTTTCGCCCGCGCTGCGGGTGGCAGACTGCACCTATAATGCGCAGCAGGTGCTGGCGCAGCTGCAAGCTGCCGCGCAGCGGGGGGTAAAGCTGGCGGTTTTCCCGGAGTTTTGCCTTACCGGCTACACCTGCGGCGACCTGTTTTTGCAGCGCACCTTGCAGCAGGGCGCACTGGATGCACTGGAGTGGCTGCTTGCGCAGACCCGCGCACTGGACACCGTAGTGCTGGTGGGCTTGCCGCTGCTGGTGCACGGCAAGCTGTACAACTGCGCTGCCGTGCTGTGCCGGGGGCAGCTGCTGGGTATCGTGCCCAAGACCTACCTGCCCAACTACGGCGAATTCTACGAAAAGCGGCAGTTCACCCCCGGCAGCACCGAGGTGCAGACGGTGACCGTCTGCGGGCAGCAGGTGCCCTTTGGCACGTCGCTGCTGTTCCGCTGCCGCCAGATGCCCAGCTTTGTGCTGGGCGTGGAGCTGTGCGAGGATTTGTGGAGCGCGTTGCCGCCCTCTACCTTCCACGCGCTGGCGGGCGCTACCGTGATTGCAAACCTTTCTGCCAGCGATGAGACCGTGGGCAAGGCGGAGTACCGCCGCGCACTGGTGGCAAACCAGTCTGCCCGGCTGCTGTGCGGCTACCTGTACGCCTCGGCAGGGCACGGCGAAAGCACCACCGACATGGTGTTTGCCGGGCATGACCTCATCGCCGAGGATGGCAGCATCCTTGCCGAGACTGCGCCCTTTGCGGGCGACCACGCCGAGACCGAGCTGGACTGCCAGCGCATGGAAGCCGAGCGTGCCCGCAACACCAGCTTTGAGCACACTGCCGAGGGCTACGTCACGGTGGAATTTGACCTTACACCGGAAGAAACGGTGCTCACCCGCCGCATCGACCCCGCGCCCTTTGTGCCCAGTGACCCGCAGCGCCGCGCCGCCCGCTGCGAGCTGATTTTGAAGATGCAGGCCGACGGCCTTGCCAAACGGCTGGAGCACGCCCACGCTAAAACGGCGGTCATTGGCATTTCCGGCGGCTTGGACAGCTGCCTTGCCCTGCTGGTGGCAGTGCGCGCCATGAAGCAGCTGCACCGCCCCGCCGCCGATGTGCTGGCGGTGACCATGCCCTGCTTTGGCACCACCAAGCGCACCCGCAGCAATGCCGAAATTTTGTGCGGGGAGCTGGGCGTAAGCTTTCAGGAGATACGCATTGCCGACACTGTGCGCAGCCACTTTGCGGATATCGGGCAGGACGAGACCGTGCTGGATGTCACCTTTGAGAACGGGCAGGCACGGGTGCGCACGCTGGAGCTGATGGACCTTGCCAACCGCACCGGCGGCCTTGTGGTGGGCACGGGTGACCTTTCGGAGCTGGCGCTGGGCTGGGCGACCTACAACGGCGACCACATGAGCATGTACGGCGTGAATGCCGGTGTGCCCAAAACGCTGGTGCGCTATCTGGTGCAGTACGAAGCTGAGACTGCTGCCACCGCTGCTTTGCACGATGTGCTGCTGGATATTCTGGCCACCCCGGTGTCGCCGGAGCTGCTGCCCGCCAAGGACGGCGAGATTGCACAGATCACCGAGGACTTGGTGGGCCCCTACGAGCTGCACGATTTTTACCTGTATTATGTGCTGCGCTGCGGTTTTGGCCCGGCAAAAATCTACCGGCTGGCAAAGGTGGCCTTTGCAGGCAGGGCAGAGTACACGGATGCCGTGCTGTACAAGTGGCTGCGCAACTTTTACTGGCGCTTTTTTGCTCAGCAGTTCAAGCGCAGCTGCCTGCCGGACGGCCCCAAGGTGGGCAGCGTGACCCTTTCGCCCCGGGGCGACTGGCGGATGCCCAGCGATGCCTGTGCCACCCTCTGGCTGGCGGAGCTGGAGCAGCTCAAGCCCGGGGAGCAGTAAGCCATGAAGAACAAAAAGCTTTTGACCAATATCCTGTTTGCAGTGGTAGTGCTGGCCATCGCAGCGGTGCTGCTGGCCGTGCGCAGCCACAACGCCACCGGCGGAAAACTGACTGCCCAGCTGATCTACGGCGACGCGAACGCCGTGCTGGACATTCCGCTGGAAAAGGACGAGACTTACAGTGTGGACACCGGTTATTATACGGTGCATATAGAGGTAAAGAACGGCAGAGCGCGGTTTATTGAATCGCCCTGCCCGGATCACATCTGCGAGGGCTTTGGCTGGCTGTCGGCGGAGGATCAGACCGCCACCTGTCTGCCTGCCCGCGCCGTGCTGACCATCGTTCCGGTGGGCTGAAAAAAGGAGTATTCTCATGTTGGACGAAAATGAGCATTCCCGCAAGGAGGACGGTCGTTCCTTGCATCGTCTTTTGCACAAGGCTGAGCAGCAGGACGCTACTGTAGTGGTGGACAGCGCCGCGTTTTTCTCGGAGCTTCCGCCGGAGCAGGCTGCGCCGCCGCCCCGCCGCCCGCAGCAAAACACCCCCCGCAGCACTGTGCCCGGGGCAAATGGGGCGTACCAGCCCCCGAAACGAGGGAAGATCTTGCTGATCGTACAGGCAATTTTAAGCGTTCTGGCGCTGGTGCAGCTGTGGCGCACCCAGATGCTGCCGGTGCTGTATCTGGTGGTGCTGGCGGCGCTGCTGGTGCTGCTGTGGCTGCTGGTCAAGCGCTGTCAGGAGTACAAAACTGCAGGCACAGTGTCCCGGGTGTTCTCGGTGGTGCTGTGCGCCGCCATGGCGGTGGGCTGCGTGTGGGCGCAGCAGGGCCTCGACGCGCTGGGCAATATGACCAACGGTTTTTTGAGCAACGCCGAGGCCAATAAGATCACCAAAGAGCCTTTTGTGCTGTACCTGAGCGGCGTGGACACCCGCGGCGATCTGACCGAAAAAGCGCGCAGTGATGTGAATATCATTGCCGCAGTGAACCCCGTTACCAAGCAGGTGGTGCTGATCAACACCCCGCGCGATTATTATGTGGACCTTGCCGGAACAAACAGCAAGGATAAGCTGACCCACGCCGGGCTTTACGGTGTGCAGACCAGCATGGACACCCTCGGCAACCTGTACGGTGTGAACGTGGAGCACTATATCCGCATCAATTTTGCAGGGTTTATCGACATTGTTGATGCGCTGGGCGGTGTGGACGTGTATTCCGATCAGGCGTTCACCTCGGTGGGCAGCCCCGGTTACTACGACCCCACCACCTTCGTGGAGGGCTGGAACCATTTGGATGGCAAGGCTGCGCTGGCTTTTGCCCGCGAGCGCCACGCCTTCAAGACCGGCGATGTGCAGCGCGGCATCAACCAGATGAAGGTGATCGACGCCATGCTGAACAAGATCAAGTCCCCGGCGCTGCTGATGGGCTTTACCAAAATTCTGGACGCTGTTGCCGACAGCTTTGTCACCAGCCTTTCTACCAACCAGATCAGCGCGCTGGTGCGCATGCAGCTGAGCGATTTTGCGGAGTGGAATATTGAACGCTACACCGTTACTGGCACCTCCGGCAGCAGCACCAAGTGCTACTCTGCCAAGGGGCAGAAGCTCTATGTTATGAAGCCGGATGAAGCCTCTGTGGCAAAGGCCAAAGAGATGATCGCGGCGGTGATGGGCGGCGAAGGCACGGTAAGTTCCACCACCCAGACCCCGGAGAAGACGGACGTGTACACCCCCACCACTGACCCCGATGCCGCTGTCTCTGTGCCCGAGACGCCTGCCGACAGCGTGATCGTGGAAGTACCGGCGGAAAGCGTGCCGGAGCAGGCTGCAGAGCAGCCCGCTGAGCAGCCGGCAGAGCAGCCCGCGGAAACGCCCGCCGAGCAGCCTGCTGCCACCGAGACGCCCCAGCCGGAAACGACTGCTCCCGCCGAGGGCGGCAACACCGAGACGCCCGCCGTCAGCCTGCCCACGCAGGAGCAGGTAGAGCAGGCCGCAGGTTCGCTGTACAGCGCCGCCTCCACCGTGCTGGACGCCATCCTGGGCGCAAGCGGGAACTGAGCAACCCCTTTCCGTGAAAAGGCAACCCGGGAAAATCCGCAGATTTTCCCGGGTTGCAATTAAAAATGATTATGCCGCTGAAAATGCCCAAAGCGCACGCAGCGGGCATTTTCAATAGTCTTGCATGCAACAAAGAGGTCACTGCACAAATCCTGTGCGGTGGCCTCTTTTTACGTTGCTGCAACAAAAAAGCTGCCTGCAACAGCAGACAGCGCAAAAACACAAAAGGGAAAACGAGATAGACCGTAAGCCGGGTTCTGTATTAAACGACGATCTGTCTAGGCCTGCCATTGCTGACAGGCTCGTGCCGCCTTCGGGACACGCGAGCAGCGCTGTACGTCCCATATAGGCGTTGCTTCCGGTAGGGTTTACAAAGCCGCATGGTCACCCATGCGCTGGTGAGCTCTTACCTCGCCGTTTCATCCTTACCGCATTGCTGCGGCGGTTTGTTTTCTGTTGCACTTTCCCTAAGGTCACCCTCGGCTGCCGTTAGCAGTTACCGTGCTCTGTGAGGCCCGGACTTTCCTCAGAGCGGTCAAAGCCGCCCCGCCGCCGTATGTTCCACTCGTTTTCCGTTCCCCATGATACCATAAAAAAACAAGATTTGCAAGTGACGATGAAATTTGGTATAATAAATCTAAATATGGCGTGAAATTTTTGGGAGGGACAAAGGATGCAGCTGCTTTTCAATGTCCCGCCCGAAGCCGATGGTGTGCTGCTGCGCGGCTTTCTGCGCCGGTGTGCCGTCTCCACGGAGCTGGCCCGGGCGGTCAAATTCCATGGCAGCGGCTTTTTTGCGGACGATGTTCCCATTCTGGCCAACCGCCGTGTGCAGGCAGGGCAGGTGATCCGCTTTTCGCTGCCCGCCGACGGCCCCGGCGTGGAGCCCCAGCCTGAGATCCCGGTCAGGGTCGTATACGAGGATGCCTTTGCCGTGGTGCTGGAAAAGCCGCCCCATCTGGCGGTCCACCCCACCCTGAACTACCCCCGGGACACCCTGGCCAACGGCTATGCCGCCTGGGCGGCTGCCCACGGCGAAAGCCCGGTGTTCCGCCCGGTGAACCGGATCGATAAAGACACCAGCGGGCTGGTGCTGGCCGCAAAGAACGGCTATGCCGCACCCCTGCTGGCCGAGGGTGTAGAGAAACTCTATTACGCCATCGTGGAGGGTGAACTGCCCCTTGGCCCCGGAGTCATCGATGCCCCCCTTGGCCGGAGAGGGGACAGCATCATCGGGCGGTGCGTGACCCCCGAGGGCAAGCCCAGCCGCACCGAGTATACTATTATAAGGGAAGAAAACGGCCTTAGCCTTGCAGCCTGCGTGCCGGTGACCGGGCGCACCCATCAGATCCGGGTGCACTTTGCGTCCATCGGCCATCCTCTTGCCGGGGATGATCTTTACGGCGGCAGCCGGGAGCGCATTGCCCGGCAGGCGCTGCACTGCGCGAAGCAGAGCTTTGCCGTGCCTGTATACACCCCGCTGCCGGATGGCATCCGGGTGGAAATGCCTTTGCAGCTGCGCACCGTTACAGTGGAAAGCCCGCTGCCGCCGGATATGGAGGCGCTCTTTTCGTGAAAACTGCGTGAAAAAATAGCCAAATTTTATGTAAGCGCTTGTTTCAAACCATGCAAAGTGTATAATAAAAAGAGAGCGTATTGTGTACAGGCCCTGTTGGCCTTTTGAACAGGGGAACGTACACCATCTAGCTGTTGTGTTCCGGGCCGGAAAAATGCCCTGCAGCAGCGCAGGAAGGAGAAAAATCCCGTTGACTGAAGATAAAATAAAGGAGCAGCAGCCTGCTGCGAAGCCTGTACGGCAGCCCCGCCGCCAGAAGCTGCGCTCGCTGTGGGCGCAGTTCCAATGCCGGGGCGTGCTGCGGCGGCACAGGATTCGCCGCAAGCGTCAGCACCGCTGGGAAAAGCTGTGGCACAAGCTGCTGCACAATCCCATAGCACCTATGGTGGGCGAGACGCTGTACGCCATCGGCTTTTCCGCCGAGTATGCGGTCATCCGTACCGGGCGCCGTTTGCAGCACGGGCTGCAGCGTCTGCTGCAGATGGGCAGAGATCTGCTGAAAAATATTGCATCCATGGCATTTCCCGGGGCGGCGCAGCTGCTGCGGGATCTGTTCGGCCCGGTAGTGCTTGCCCTGCGGGGCACCTGGGCGCTGCTGCGCCACGCACACCGGGTACGCAAGGAAAACGGCTTTGGCGCTGCGCTACGCGCAAGCGGCCACTTTCTTGCCCATGGCATCGCTGATAACATCCGCCTTGTGCCCCGTATGGCTATGTATGTGCTGCCAATGGCAGCGCTGGCCGTTATGGTAACGGTGTTCCAGACCACCATCCGTCAGCCCTACGCCTTGGAGGTGCAGGTGGACAATGAGACCGTGGGCTATGTGGCCAACGAAGAGGTGTTCAATTCTGCGCTGGAAGCCGTGCAGCAGCGTATCAATTATTCCGGTGCGGAGCAGGCGCGTTTTACCGTGGAGCCTACTTATTCCGTGGCCATCGCCCACGACGTGATGGACGAAAATGGTGTGGCTGACGCCATCCTTAAGAATTCCGGCGACCAGATCAGCGAGGGCACGGCTTTGTATCTGGACGGCGAGCTTACCGCCGTGTGCGCGGACGGCACCAGCCTGCAAAGCTACATCAGCAGCCTGCTGGAGCCCTATGAGAACCCGGACGACCCCAACACCACTGTGGGCTTCAACAAGGATGTCACGCTGGAAAACGGCATCTACTTCACCGAGAGCTTTCAGGAGGAAGCCGAGGTGGAGCAGCTGCTCTCCGGTGTGCAGCAGGCACAAAAGACCTACACCGTGCAGAGCGGCGACACCATCTGGGCCATCGCCCAGAAAAATGGCCTGACCGTGAAGGAACTGTGCGATATGAACACCGGCTTTGCCGCTAATGGGGAAAACGGCCTGACCCAGAACTCCAAGATCCTGCCCGGCGATGCATTGACCGTGGTGCGGGAGGAGGAGACGCTGGAGGTGCGCATCACCAAGGTGGAAAGCTGGGAGGAAGAGATCGCCTATACCACCGAAACCACCAAGTCCAATGATCTGAACTCCGGCACCAAGCGGGTGACCCAGACGGGCGAGAACGGCATCCGCACTGTGACGGCACAGCGGGTGTATGATACAAATGGCAATCAGCTTTCCCAGCAGATTTTGAGCACTGTGGTGACCAAGGAGCCTGTGACTGAAAAAGTTACGGTGGGCACCAAAAAGGTGTCCTCTGGTGCATCCTATATCACCGGCAGCGGACAGTTTATCTGGCCGGTGCCCGGCTATCGGAACTGCTCCCGCTGGTACGGCGGCAGCCACAAGGGCGTGGATATCTGCGCCGCCGCCGGTACGCCCATTTACGCTTCGGCAGGCGGTACGGTGACCAAGGCCGGCTATAACCGCGCCGGTGCGGGTACAGGCTACGGCAACTCCATCATCATCAGCCACGGCAACGGCTACACCACCTTGTACGCCCACTGCCTGTCGCTGGTGGTGCACGCCGGTCAGTCGGTCAAGCAGGGTCAGCTCATCGGCTATGTGGGCAGCACCGGACGTTCCAGCGGCAACCACTGCCACTTCGAGATCCGGCGCAACGGCTCTTACATCGCACCGCAGAACGTGTTCAACCGCAGCAAATATCGGTAAATAGCAACAAGGGCTTTTCCGCAGGGGGAAAGCCCCTCTGCTGTATCATGAATAAAAAGGAGAGATCATCTATGTCTACCCCTCACATCAGCGCAGAAATGGGCGATTTCGCCAAGACAGTCCTTATGCCGGGTGACCCCCTGCGTGCCAAATTTATTGCCGACACCTTTTTGCAGGATGTCCGGCAGGTGACTGGCGTGCGCGGGATGCTGGGCTTTACCGGCACCTACGAAGGCCGCCCCATCAGCGTGATGGGCAGCGGTATGGGTATGCCCTCCATCGGCATCTACTCCTACGAGCTGTTCAACTTCTACGGCGTGGAAAATATCGTCCGCATCGGTTCTGCTGGCAGCTATACCGAGAAGGCCAAGCTGTTCGACACCGTGCTGGCCACCGGCGCTGTGAGCGAGAGCAACTACGCCCGGGTGCAGAGCGGCTTTACTGGAAACATCACCCTGCCCAGCGCAGCCCTGAACGAAAAGCTGCGTGCCTCCGCTGCAAAGCAGGGCATTCCCCTGATCGAGGGCAACATCCATTCCTCGGATGTGTTCTACCGCCAGCCCTCGGACGCAAAGCCCACCTACTGGGAAAAGCTGCGGGACGAGGACGGCTGCCTGTGCGTGGAGATGGAAAGCTTTGCCCTGTTTGCCAACGCGCAGGTGCTGGGCAAGAATGCCGCCTGCCTGCTGACCATCTCGGACAGCTTTGTGGCCCCCGGCATCACCACCGCCGAGGAGCGCCAGAAGAGCTTTACCGACATGATGAAGGTCGCTCTGGGCGCAGAGTACTGATCGCATAATTTTCCAGCGCGGCTGCCGCCCCAAGGCACAGCCGCGCTGTTTTTGCCCATAAAAGGAGGAAACGGCATGACAAAACTGACCATGGAAGAAAAGCAGCAGCTGATCCGCATGGCACTGGCCGCGCGGGAAAAGGCCTATGCGCCTTACAGCGATTTTATGGTAGGCGCTGCACTGCGCGCTGCGGATGGTCGCATCTTTACCGGCTGCAACGTGGAGAACGCCGCCTTTACTCCCACCAGCTGCGCCGAGCGCACCGCCCTGTTCAAGGCGGTGGCGGAGGGCGTGACCGCGTTTACGGATATCGCGGTGGTGGGCAGCCGCCGGGGCGAAGTGAACCGGCAAATCACCTCGCCCTGCGGGGTGTGCCGTCAGGCACTATTCGAATTTGGCGGGCCGGAGCTGAACGTTATTATGGCAAAGACTCCGGAGGATTTCATCGAGCGCAGCATGGACGAGCTGCTGCCCTTCGGCTTTGGCCCCTCCA
>ERZ773269.3314-NODE-3314-length-10820-cov-17.143242_pt1 | contig 10820 bp, 10 predicted proteins | sample MGYA00511958_ERZ773269 | MGnify/ENA primary metagenome ERZ773269 (study PRJEB29015, sample SAMEA2737761) | human gut metagenome | biome: human gut; feature: human-associated habitat; material: faeces | place: China | collected 2012 ... | reverse complement strand
CTGCCTTGTGCTATAAGGTTGTTTTTGAGTTCAATTAAAGCGCCTGTGACCTGAGTTCGTTCCTGCTCGGTTAAATATATATGAAAAGCCTTTTGCTTCATCTAATGCACCTCCTGACATCTTCATTATACGAAAAAACAGAAATCAGAAAAGGATACGATTTTCAGGCAAAAAAAATAGAGCCTCAACCGTAAGATTGAAGCTCTGTTTTCGTTGTCGTAAATAACTCGGATTTTCCTGTCGTAAACGACTGCGGATACCCATTTCACAAGGTTTTTTTGCCGTTTTTACGATGTAGCCACTACAATGAAGCCACTGGATTAACGATTTTCGATTCACGGTGTTTACGACAGCGATTTGTCGTAAAAATCCGCCTTTGTCCTCGAAGTCATTTGTCGTAAATTTGTCGTAAACCCCTTTTTTCGGGTTAAATTTGGATTAACGAAACCCGGCAAAAGCTGTCAAAACCCCGTTATTTTCTTATTTTTCACTCGGCAAGGTTTTCATCGTTGGGAACAAAAGTACATCCCTGATAGCTGGTGAATCTGTAAGAAGCATAACAAGTCTGTCGATACCATATCCGATACCACCTGTTGGAGGCATACCTACTGCAAGTGCATTAAGGAAGTCTTCATCTGTGTGCTGTGCTTCCTCATCACCATTCTCTGCATTCTTATCCTGCTGTGCAAAACGCTCTCTCTGGTCGATTGGGTCGTTAAGCTCTGAATAAGCATTACACATTTCCCATGTGTTGATGAAAAGCTCAAAACGTTCAACCTTCTCTGGATCAGATGGCTTCTTCTTAGTAAGTGGAGAGATTGCAAGCGGATGATCCATAATAAATGTAGGCTGGATTAACTTCTCTTCGCAGTACTCTTCAAAGAATAAGTTAATGATATCGCCCTTTGTATGACGTTCCTCGAACTCAATTCCTCTTTCCTTAGCAAGAGCCTTAGCTTCTTCATCTGTCTTTATTGTATCAAAATCAACGCCTGCATATTCCTTGATAGCATCATTCATAGTAAGTCTTCTGAATGGCTTTCCGAGGTCTATCTTAGTACCGTTGTAAGTAATTTCAGTTGTTCCGCATACAGTCTTTGCAAGGTGTCTGAACATACTCTCTGTAAGCTCCATCATACCTTCATAATCTGTGTATGCCTGATACAGCTCCATAAGTGTGAACTCAGGATTATGTCTTGTGTCAACACCTTCATTTCTGTATACACGTCCGATTTCATATACTCTTTCAAGACCACCAACGATAAGTCTCTTAAGGTAAAGCTCTAATGATATACGAAGCTTAACGTCCTCATCAAGTGCGTTGTAGTGAGTTTCAAAAGGTCTTGCTGCTGCACCACCTGCATTAGAAACAAGTGTTGGAGTTTCAACCTCCATAAAGTCCCTGCCGTCAAGGAATCTTCTGATTTCCTTTATGATCTGTGATCTCTTTACAAATGTATCCTTAACCTCAGGATTCATTATTAAATCAACATATCTCTGACGGTATCTCATATCAGTATCTGTAATTCCATGGAACTTCTCTGGAAGTACCTGTAAGCTCTTAGAAAGAAGTGTTAACTGCTCAGCGTGAACTGATATTTCACCTGTCTTAGTTCTGAATATAAAGCCCTTTATTCCATATATATCACCTATATCAGACTTCTTGAAATCTGCATAAGCATCATCACCAATAGCATCTCTTGATATATATGCCTGCATTCTGCCCTTAAGATCTGCAATGTTACAGAAAGATGCCTTTCCCATTACTCTCTTGAACATCATTCTTCCTGCAAAGCTTACCTCAATAGGAGAAGCATCCATAATAGCTCTTCTCTCATTGTAATCGGCATTAACTGCCTCTCTTGCCTGCTGCTCATCCATACCATCAGTATTAACCTCTGGTCTGTCACCTAGAAGCTCCTTCTCGTGTGCTTCATAGATAGCTCTGATTTCATCTGTATGGTGTGTAACATCATACTTTGTTATCTGAAATGGATCCTTGCCAGCTTCCTGTAATGCGGCGAGCTTGTCCATTCTTACTTTAATCTGCTCATTAACATCTGGCTGTGAATTATTCTTATCTGCCACTTTCTTATCTCCTTTATATATAATTAGTCATTCTGTACTGAGATAATCTTATATTCAATAACTCCTGCTGGTGCTTCAACCTTAACTGTATCTCCAACCTTCTTGCCAAGCATAGCTGCTCCAAGTGGTGATTCATTTGATATCTTGTTATTAAGACTATCTGCTTCTGAAGAACCTACGATTACATATTCAATATCTTCATCATATTCCACATCGTGAAGCTTAACAACGCTTTCCATCTTGATAGCGTCCTTATCTGTATTGTTATCCTGAACAACTTCTGCGTTCTTAAGAATTTCTTCAAGTTCTGCAATCTGTGTTTCAATATCTCTCTGCTCATCTTTAGCTGCATCGTACTCAGCATTTTCTGATAAATCGCCCTGTTCTCTTGCTTCCTTTAACTTCTGGGCAACTTCCTTTCTTCTATCAACCTTTAAGTGCTCAAGTAAAGCTACTCTTTCTTCATATCCTTTTTTTGTAAGTAACTGTTTCTCTGCCATAGCTCGTCACCTTTCCATAAATAATATTTATATAGTATTATTACTATTGCTTAATAAAATGTTCAAGATATTATATCTCAACTAATACTTTATGTCAATCCACGCATCTGCTGTACAAATTCATTGAACTCGTCCTGCTTTGTTATATGATTAACTTCATTTCTTAATGCCGCCGCGTGCTTTATTCCTGCTGTATACCACGCAAAATGTTTACGCATCTCGCGCACTGCTGTAAATTCGCCCTTTACATCGCATAACATCTGGCAGTGCCTGATAATCATATCAACTATCTCATCTATTGACGGAGGTGCTGTAATATTTCCTGTTTCAAGATAGTCCTTGACCTGTCTGAATATCCACGGATTACCCTGTGCCCCGCGTCCTATCATAACGGCATCACAGCCTGTCTCCTTAAACATTCTTACTGCATCTTCACCACTTCTTATATCGCCATTGCCTATTACCGGAATATGCACCTTTTCTTTAACACGCCTTATTATATCCCAGTCAGCCTTTCCAGAATAATACTGGCTTCTTGTCCTTCCATGAACCGCAACCGCAGCCCCACCTGACTCCTGTATAATATATGCTATTTCTTCAGCGTTAATGCAGGTTTCGTCAAATCCTGTCCTTATCTTTACGGTGACAGGCTTATCAACTGCATTTGCCATAGCCTCCACTATCTTTCCTACAAGCAGGGGATTTTTAAGCAGTGCCGACCCCTCTCCGTTATTAACCACCTTAGGAACTGGACATCCCATATTGACATCTATTATATCAAAATCTCTTTCCGCAAGCCTTTTGGCGATGTCTGCCATTATCTGTGGTTCTGAACCAAATAACTGTACAGCTATCGGACTTTCTTTCTTATCTGTCTTTAATAATTCTTCTGTATTTTTATTATTATACAATACCGCCTTGGCACTCACCATCTCTGTATACAAAAGTCCACAGCCCTGTTCCTTGCATAAAAGACGAAATGGCAGGTCTGTCACTCCTGCCATCGGTCCTAATGCGACATTTGTTTTAATATCAACATTACCTATTCTCATCTTAACTCCGTTGTTATAATATTTTACTCATCCAAACCTAAGAAGAATACTTTATAGAACATCTCTAACGATTCCAGCAGGTCTCTTTTTTCATACTGATTCTTCTTAACAAGAAGTCCGCACGCTATATCATCATACAGCAGATCTTCTTCATCTGCTGTGGATTTGAATAACAGGTTGCCCTCCTCGTCAAATTCCATATCAAGTATTCCGCCGACTTCCTCTGTAAAAAGAACACACATTATCTTTAATTCGTTCTTTATATCTTCTGGAAGCCTGTCAAAATCCGGGTTAAAATAATATTTCTTCTCATAAGAATTAGATGCACAAAGCACCACATTTTCATCACTATACATATCCATATAATCCTCTCACTGAAACTTCGCCAGCCCTTATTGCAATCTCTTTTCCTGCTTCATCTTTTACAATAAGCTCGCCTTCTTTATTAATTCCAATCGCTGTTGCTATAAGCTCCTCTTTCTCATATATAGCACGGACTGTCCTGTCTTTATTAATAAGAAGTTCATTATACTTATCAACTAGCAGTGACAAATCATTAGTCTTAAGGAATTCGTGATAATATTTATCAAAGCTTCTTGAAAATGCAGCAATTATATTACTTCTCTTAATCTTTCTATGTGTTTCAAGATATAAAGATGTAGCCATATCCCTTATTGCCTCATCAAATTCTGTTGTATTGACATTAATTCCTATGCCTATTACAACATAATGTATAAGATCCATCTCTGCACTCATCTCAGTAAGTATGCCTGTTATCTTCTTACCATTCACAACGATATCATTAGGCCATTTGATATAACAATCTATATCCTTAACCTCTTCCCTTATAGCCTCTACCATTGCTATCGCAAGAACAAGTGTAAGCATTGAAGCACTCTCCGGGCTCATATCCGGACGAAGCAGAAGGCTCATCCATATTCCTGTTCCCGCAGGTGACTCCCAGCTTCTTCCTCTTCGTCCCCTGCCGCCTGTCTGACATTCCGCAACAAATAATGTTCCGTCAGGAGCATTGCTTTCTGCCGCAAGCTTTGCCTGGTTATTAGTCGAATCTGTCTTCTCAAAATATCTGATATGCTGGAATACTCCCTCAAGCTTATTATCATCAGAGCTATTATCTTTAAGCTTGTTATAAGACTCTTTGTCTGTGCTTACATTTCTATCCTTATTGCCAGCTTCCCTGTCCTGTTCTTTATCAGCCCTGGATTTTAATATTGCACTGTCTTTTATAAGAAGGCTTCTTATCTCTGTATCTGTTATTATATCAGGATATTCTGTAATTCTGTAGCCTTTGTTCTGCACAGAATCTATAACATAACCTTCCTCTTTTAACTGGTTAATAGCTTTCCATACAGCAGTCCTTGATACACCAAATGCCTCACACAACTGCTGTCCTGATATATATCCATCTGCATTTCTTAACAAATGTAATATCTCTGATTTCATATTCGTACCGTCCTATAATTATTACAATACCACAAGTGCAGTAAATACAGTCATTATTCCAAGAAGAACTGCAACTACTGCCACTATAACACCAGATACCTTATTGCCATTTATAAAATGCTTCACAGCCGTAAGTGTATTAACAACTGTTCCAAGAAGAAACTCTATTGGAAAAAGCACCCCGCTTCTGCTTCTTAGGAACATTATTATAATAAATATAACTGTTGCTGCAATTGTAAGAACTATATTAGTGTAATCTATAATCATTTTGGTCTTTTTATAAGAACCACTTGTTGTATAATACATACCAATCCTCATTTCTATGCAATTAATAGTTACGTTACTTATAGGTTTAATATGCTCCAAGTGTAGCTGCCATTACAGCCTTGATTGTGTGCATACGGTTCTCTGCCTCATCAAATACAACTGACTGCTCTGACTCGAATACCTCATCTGTAACTTCCATTTCATCAAGTCCGAACTTATCGTGAATTTCCTTGCCTATTGTTGTCTTTAAGTCATGGAAAGCTGGAAGGCAATGCATAAATATAGCGTTCTTATCAGCATTGTCCATTACCTTCTTATTAACCTGATATGGAAGAAGTGCGTTAATTCTCTCTGTCCATACCTCATCAGGCTCACCCATTGATACCCATACATCTGTGTAAAGAACTTCTGCACCCTTAGTGCCTTCTGTAACATCTTCTGTTAATGTTACAGAACCGCCACTTTCTTTAGCCCATTCCCTGCACTGGTTTACAAGATCTTCATTAGGGAAATATTCCTTAGCTGTACAAGCTGTAAAATGTAATCCAAGCTTAGCACATACTATCATAAGTGAATTACCCATATTATATCTTGCATCTCCCATATATACGAACTTAACACCTTTTAATCTTCCAAGCTTTTCTTTTATTGTAAGCATATCAGCAAGCATCTGTGTTGGGTGGTACTCGTTAGTAAGTCCATTCCATACTGGAACTGAAGAATACTTTGCAAGGTCTTCTACTATCTCCTGTCCAAAGCCTCTGTATTCAATACCCTCAAACATTGTACAAAGAACTCTTGCTGTATCTGCTATGCTCTCTTTCTTTCCTATCTGTGAACCCTTAGGGTCTAAGTAAGTTACGCCCATACCAAGGTCGTGTGCTGCAACTTCAAATGAACAACGTGTTCTTGTACTTGTCTTTTCAAATATAAGAGCAACATTCTTTCCAAGTAATGGCTGTTCAACAACTCCGTCCTTCTTCATCTTCTTAAGCTTTGCAGCCAATTCTATAAGATATTCTATTTCCTCTGGTGTATAGTCTTTTAATGTTAAAAAATCTCTTCCTTTAAGATTCATAATGCTCCTCCATTCTTTAGCATAAATCATATGTAAACAATCTCTGCTCTAAGGCTATAGCATATTATCCTGCTAATAATACCCGATTTATAAATTTAGATAACATTTTATCGCAAACAGCTCATAAATGCAACTTCTTACATATTCAAATAACACTTACCTGCTTACATCACTGTTTATTAATTATAAAAATACCAGCGTGGTAACATTCATCTATTTTCTAATCATAAAAAATACCAGCACAGTGACTTTTATCTGTTCACTGGCTGGTATTCTTATTTAGTGGAATACGTGTCCACCAATTATTACATAGTCTGACATTGCTGAAAGATTGGTTATTGAAACCATTCTGAATGATGTATATCCGCCGATATTGTTCTTTCCTGACAATGCCTCAAGTGCTGCATCCATACATTCCTGTGTACGGATACCACTGTTAAGTCTGTTCTGGAACTTAGCTGATGGGCCGCCTGCTCCATCTGATGCTCCTGAGAACTGTGACTTCTGATATATAACCCCTGTTATTGAATTAGGATAGTTAGAGCTTCTAACTCTGTTTAATACAACATTAGCAACTGCAAGCTTCCCCTCATATGGCTCATAAGCTGCTTCCCAGTCAATAATGCAGGCAAGAAGATATATTTCTTCATTACTTACGCTCATTGTTGAGTTATATGATATATCCGTTCCAGATATTGTTCTTGATATAACTGCCTGTATTCTTTCTTCTTCAGCTATCCTTGCAGCTTCCTGTTCTGCTGCAATTCTTTCTTCTTCGGCAATTCTGGCAGCTTCTTCCTCTGCCTCTTTTGCTTCTGCCTCTTCAATTGTATATCCTGTAAGGATATCTTCATCATCAAGAGTCTGGGCTATAACCTCTGCCTCCTGATTGAATAATAAAGCGGCTGTCTTAGTATATCCTTCGCAATTACCTGAGCTTATCTTAGTCATACTGCCATTAACTTCCAACACATCTACCACTGTGTTCTTATAAAGTCTTCCATTAACTGATGAATTCTCATCATCGGCTGAATATACATCAAGATAAGGTTCTGTAATTGCAAGCGCTTTATTTTGCATCTGCCCCTGCTGTTCTTCATAACCTGTTAAGATTACTTCCTCAACATTGGCTGCGTATGATGCAACTCTGACCTCGGTATCAGTAATTGTACTTTCGTGTTGCTCATAGGTAGGTTTGGCGTCTGTTACCTTTGGAAGAACCGGCATCATCATCACTACCAGCGTAGCTCCCAAACAACAAGCAGCTTTGCTACTTCTAAGTTTCATAAAGTTTTTCCCTTTCCGGCACAAGTTGTTAAATGCGCCTACAAAATGTTACAGAATTGTTACATTTTGTTACGAAAGTATAATAGCAAAGTTAATCAAATTTGTCAAATTTGTTACAAAAAGCCACGGAACACAGTGTTTCCGTGGCTTTGCGCTTATATTACTGATTTAACATTTATTAAATATTTATGAAAATACACCCTTAAAAAGAGAGCTTCGACACATTTCTGCCTGTTATTACAACCTCTGCCTTACTGCTTCGTATGTAAGAATTGTACACGCAATAGCAGCATTAAGTGACTCAACCTCACCCTGCATTGGAATTCTTACATATTCATCAGCCTTATCTGCTAACTTATCTGTAAGTCCATTGCCCTCATTGCCAATCATAAATGCAGTAGGGTTTGTATAATCTTTCTTATTATAATTATCTGTACCATTAAGGTGTGCCGCATATACTGTCACGCCCTTAGACTTACATACATCAGCCGCCTCGCATATATCATCTACATATATAACCGGCACACGGTAAAGTGAACCCATAGTCGAGCGGATTGTCTTAGGATTGTATATATCAACTGTGTTACTGCTCATAATAATTCCTGTAACACCTGCACCCTCAGCCATTCTTACAATAGTTCCAAGATTACCGGGGTCCTGAAGATTTTCAATAATAAGAAGTAATGGGTTGCGCTTGTCTGAAAGTATACCTTCCAAATCTGTATCTGACATTCTGACAACTGCCATAATTCCCTGTGGTGTCTGTGTATCTGCCATACGCATAAACACGTTGTCTGTCACAATCTCCAGCACATCTTTTCCTATGCTGTCATAATTCATTCTTTCAAGGAATTCCTCATTATCAGCCTTGAATGTCTCTGATATATATACCTTTACAAGTCTGTCTGTGGGTGCTTCTGACACCATCTTTATTCCCTCAACAACAAACTGCTTCTCCTCTTTTCTTAACTTTGCTTTTTTCTGCAAATTAACTACATACTTAACCTGCGAACTACTTGTACTTGTAATCATTTTTCACCATTTCCTGTATAATTAGTTAGAAAGCATAGCACTTATATTAAACTCATAATCACTAATATCCTTAGTCATAGCAAGAGCCTCATCAATATCATAATCAACGAACCTTCCGTCCTTATAAGCTACAAGTCTGTTGCTCTTTCCTGCAACTAAAAGATCAACTGCATAAGAACCCATAATAGAAGCATACATTCTGTCCTTACATGTAGGTGAGCCGCCTCTCTGCATATAACCAAGAATAGTAGCTCTTGTCTCTATTCCTGTAGCAGCTTCTATTCTTCTTGCCATTCCTGTTGAATGTCCGATTCCTTCAGCATTAATTATAAGGTGATGCTTCTTGCCTTTCTTTCTTCCGTCAATAATGTGATTAATTATTGCCTGTTCATCACCATTATATCTCTCTGGAAGAAGAATATCCTCTGCACCATTAGCAATACCACACCAAAGTGCAATATAGCCTGCATTACGTCCCATTACTTCAATAATACTACATCTTTCGTGAGATGTTGATGTATCTCTTATCTTATCAATAGCCTCCATAGCAGTGTTAACCGCTGTATCAAAACCAATTGTATAGTCTGTACAGGCAATATCAAGGTCAATTGTTCCTGGAAGACCTATTGTATTAACACCAGTTTCAGCAAGCTTCTGTGCTCCACGGAAAGATCCGTCACCACCAATTACGATGATTCCTTCGATTCCATGTTTTCTACACATTTCTGCGCCAAGTTTCTGTCCTTCTTCGGTACGGAACTCCGGACATCTTGCTGTCTGAAGAATCGTACCACCACGCTGAATGATATCTGATACATCTTTTGCTTCCATATCGACAATGTCCTCTGCAAGCAAACCTGTATAACCACGTCTTATACCCTTAACTTTTTTCCCCTTTGAGATTGCCTGACGTACTACCGCACGGATAGCCGCATTAATGCCAGGTGCATCTCCACCACTTGTTAACACACCAATTGTCTGTATTTCCTTAGCCATGACAAAACCTCCTATACCTGTATCATTTCATTTTTTCCTCATGTTGCTATTATTCTAAACTTTTTTTTACATTTTTTCAATGGACTTTTCCAAAACTTTGATATTTTTTTCACCAACTTTTTTGTTTAGTTCATTTATAAGCTCATTGTTGGCAAATACGCTCATATTTTTTCCCAGTCGTTTCATTGCCCGCTCTTTTGCAAGGTAAATAACGACCTGATCTTGTCCATCTGAGCCAGATAACAGTGCTAAAATTTCGTTTTCTTGCTTTTCAAAAGTCTCTTTATCCGGAAACTGAATCCACAATTCCCGTCTCGCATCATCAAAAGAATAAATTTTGTCACAGATCAGTTTGCCATTGCGATCTTCTTCCACAGAAGCATGTCCCAGAATAAACACCTTGGAATCCTCCTGCATCAGTGCATGATAACGCTCATACTGTCTCGGAAAAACAATTACTTCCACACTTCCGTACAGATCCTCCACCGTCAGAAAAGCCATTGCCTTATTCTGCTTCGTATATTTGATGTTCTTTGCCGTGATCATGCCTCCGATCATGGCATTTTCCCCTTCATTGATTCCACGGGCAACACCAAGTTCTTCGTCCAGGGTAAAATCTCCGGTGGTCTTCGTAATATTTTTCCGCCATTTCGCCTCGTATTCCTGTAACGGATGTCCACTGACATAGATACCAAGCACTTCTTTTTCCATGGCAAGCAGTTCTTCCTTCGTAAACTCTCCACAATTTGGCAGACGGATCTCAAACTGTTTCTTCTCCTCCGGTGCAACCATATCAAACAGGGACATTTGTCCTGCCATGGTCGTCTTCCGGTCGTTTACGATCTGATCTATGATGCTGCCATATACCTGCATAAACTGTTTTCGCGTACCGCCAAGTCCGTCAAAGGCACCACCCTTGATGAAATTTTCCACAGCACGGCGGTTTAACTCCCTGCCAGTCATTCGTTCAATGAAATCTTTCAGAGATTTAAACTTGCCGTTTTCCTCACGCTCCTGCACCAATCCGTCAATAACAGAACGACCAATGCTCTTGAT
>ERZ773269.3298-NODE-3298-length-10878-cov-16.237919_pt1 | contig 10878 bp, 10 predicted proteins | sample MGYA00511958_ERZ773269 | MGnify/ENA primary metagenome ERZ773269 (study PRJEB29015, sample SAMEA2737761) | human gut metagenome | biome: human gut; feature: human-associated habitat; material: faeces | place: China | collected 2012 ... | reverse complement strand
AACGCATACGTTTTTACGGATGCGGGAAACCTGCGTTTTGATCTTCGCAAGGAAGCCGTCGATCGTGGCTACGGTGGAGACAGAGCCGTCGATGTGGTAATTGGTCAGATACGGCGTTTCCAGATCGGGCGTCTCGCAGATCTCATACTCGTATGTCCAGCGGTTTTCCTCGCCCGCCGGGAAGCGGTGCTGCTTGAGCAGACCGGAAATCTTGAAGCGCTTCCAGAGCGTCGAGAAATGTTTCACTTTCTCCATGCAGAACGCGCGGATTCCCTCGGGACGGAGAACGAAGTCGGGAATCTTCATCAGATGGCTGACGAGGGCGAACAGTCCCTTGCTGGCAAGGGAAATGGTCTTGTCGCGCAGGACCGAGGTGGAAATGTTGGTGTAGTCGCGCTGCGCACCGGAAATGCAGGCAACATCACCGTTCGGGCGGTCAATGGACGGGGAATAGACGTAGTCCACCGGCTCGGACGGGTGCTGCATCAGGTTGTAGACATGACAGAACGCACCATTTTCCGCCTGGGAGAAATAGTGCTGCAGGTATCCCTTTTGCTTGAGCTCCTTCCACGCCGCATTCAGCAGGTAGGCGCTGTCCGAGCAGGCATAGCCGAGACGGCGCTTGCTGAGCGCGAAATCCGGCAGGCCGACAAAAGACTTGATGACGGCAAACAGCCCCTTCGCCTCGAGAGAAAGCGTTCTGTCGCGCAGAACTTCGTTGTAGATTGTGGTGTAGCCGGCTGCGGACATTGCTTTCCCTCCTTTCTGATGGTCGATTTTTGCAGAAGAAACAAAAAATCGTCTGATGCTCTCACACCAGACGATTGAAAAACCATGTCTAAATTCGTATCAAAAATCGAAAATTCGTAATGTTGCACAAGTAAAATGTGCCGTGTTAAGCAGAAAAATTGATTTTTGTCGAAAAACGCGCGTCTTATTGACATGACCGCTTGTTGATTGTATAATAGTTATACAAGTAAGCGGTATGCGCCATTTGGCGCGTTACTGGTCTCAGTTGAGGTGAGATCTTACCGCCCGCTGGTGTTGGAAGCACCAAGTGGCGGATACCGTTTATCAAAGAGCTGATGCTTGCCGGCATTGGCTCTTTTGTTTTTCCTGTAATTAAGAATACCATGGAAAATAAGGAATGTCAATCTTAATCAGGTGAAGTTGAAAAATACTCGGAAGAGTTGGGTTTTTTAGAATGAATCCGGGTTTTCCGGATATACTTGCAATGCCGCCTGATATGCGGTATAATATCAGTAAACGAATGATGAGATTGCTCACTGAGCACACGAAAAGCCCCGGAGGTCACGACTCCGGGGCTTTTCTATTCCGTTTTGGAGCAGGTGGCTTAGGCCTGAGGCTGGCTACCAGTTACATCTTGCCGTCCAGCCATTTACAAATGTAGTATGCTGCTACACTTGCCAGAACGGAGATTAAAAACGATGAGATAACGCTCACTAAGTACACCCCCCTTTTTCTACCTGTATAGGGGTGGTAGCCTGTACAGTATAACATAGATGTCGGATTGCAGCAAGGAATGTCGAATATGGTTGCAATGATTGCGGCTATGCAGTATACTCTTAATAAGAAATGGTGAAAGTGTCCATGGGGCACGAGAAAAGCTCCGGTGTTTCTGCACCGGAGCTTTTCTATTTGGGTAAGACTACATAAAGCTATAAAGTTACAAATTTATAACTGTTCAACGCTAAAACTTTGAATTGAGAGTCTATTAGAAGAAAAGGTTCTCTTTTCACAATATAACCGAAAGGAGCAGCGAAATGGTACAAAGATCGGTTTGCCTATGCGACGGAAAATACATCGGCATTGAGAGTATTTTCACAGTCATTGACGGAAAGCAGATCAATATTCCGGACAAGCTGTCCGCGCTTCGCACTAGAAGCCGCAAAGGTGAGCTGTTTTGTCCATGCGGCTGCGGTGCAAACCTTATTCTCGTTGCTGGGGACAGAAACCTGCGCGCACAGCATTTCCGTCTGAAGGACAGCGCCAGACAGCACGAGTGCACTGCTGAGACCGAGAGACCGCACTCAATCTATTCCAAGATCGTGCTGAAATGCTGGCTGGATGAAAAGCTGAACGTGTCCGATGTGGAAACGCGGGTTCCCATCTGTCTGGTCGGAGACACGGCGCGGAAATACGAGTTTTCGTTTGTGTCGCGGACGAGCAAACTTGCGGTTAGTTACAGCTGTAACCGCGCGAATCTGTCAGACGAGAAGATGGAAATTCTCCGTGCGAACAGCAGCGGTATTCGATTGATTTATATTGTTGATGCGTTGAACAGCTGTGGCAACGGTCAGTATCCGGAAGCATTGATGAAAGTGCAGGAGCGGCAGGGATATTGTCTGTTGCTGGACGTCGAGGAGATGGAGTATTCCACGGCGAAGCTGTCTGCGGTTTTCTACGCGCAGGACTGTACCGGTCTGTGGCGTGAGATCGAGTTTGCAGCAGGCGCGCTGCGTGAATTTTCGATCAGCGAGTACGGACGGCTGCTCTATCAAAACGCGCCGCTGGCTGCTCTGTGTGAATGGAAAAAAAGCGAGTTTGAGCGCGAGGTACAGCAGGAAAAAATACGGCGAGAACAGCAGATGAAAGAGCTGCTTGAGCGTCCAGAGCGCGAGCAAAAGCAGCGGCCAAAACGAACGCAGACGCTGTCGGTCCGCAGACCGCAGAATACGAAAAGTGAGCGGCAGCGCGCGATGGAAAAACTGGTTCACGAGAAGGAAGAGGCCGGCCGCCGCGCGCAGAAAAAACAGAGAGAAGAAGCGTTTCGGCAGACGCTTGCGGAGCAGCTTTATCAGCAGGAAACGCAGGTCATTGACCCGGACGGAAACCGCTGGGTTAAATGCCGGTACTGCGGCCGGGTGGACAAAACGACAGCGTTTTCGTCTTATGGTGGACGCGGCAGTGTGAACCTCGGAACCTGCAAAATCTGTGATCGGAAGCCTGTATCGGAGCGCCGGTTTATTCAGAAATAGAGTATCGTACCTGTGAAAATTTTTCACGGTCTGCAGCAGCAGTTAGAGAAGAAAAAAGCAAGAAAACAGCATCTGTATGGCAAACAGAAATGTGCTTTACTATACTAAAGGTTAAAGATTCCGCAAGCATAAGGTTTTGGATAGCCACAAACCTGTTTCCTCAGTGGAATTTCCCCTGAAACCCCGAATAGCCACGACAAGGAGAAAATGAAAAATGAGAAAACGCAATCATCAGATCATTGTGCGTTTGGATGATGAAGAACTGCTCATGTTAAAGAGAAAAATCCACAGAAGCGACCTGACAATGGCGGAGTATTTCCGTCTGCTGATCGAAAATGGAGAGCTCAAGATGATTGACCAAGATGTTCAGCATGACATGCGGCGGAAGCTGCAGGGCATCGCTGTGAATATCAATCAAATGGCGCGGCTTGCGCACATCTCCGGCAACATTGATACGCAAACGCTCAAAAAGATTTCCGGGCAGCTTGAGAAGATCGAAGAAGAATTTGCAAAGCTGAGATAAAAAGCGGATGCAGTCTGATTTACAGTCTGCATCCGCTCTTTATTTTTCTGCTTCGGCTTTTGCCATTTCCTCGTCAATGAGACGGTTGATGAAAGCGTTAATAGACTCGCCATGTGCGGCGGCATAGGCTGTGATCACTTCCTTTTTTCCCTTCGGAACGCGAAAGCGCATCTCGTCGAATTTGTCCCGCCACTTGTCGTTTGCGCGGCGGCGTGCATCGCTGATCAGCATAATACTATCCCCTTATTCTGCTGTAAAAAATATAAAACTGATTTTATGCAATCTAACAATTGATGTACGCGCCCGTACATGATATACTATCATCAGAAGAATGAAAAACGGCAGCTGACAGAGGCGGCAACCCCTGTCAGCCTGCGCAGGTGAAGCAGCCACCTGTACAGCGAAAAATTTCAAGTTCGCACCGCAGTACCAGTATACCCTTTTTCTGAAATTATTGCAATTCGGCAGCGAGAATTGCAGCAGTTTTTCAATGGGATTTTGCGGAACATTTTTGACTGTGCAGGCTCTTATGGATCTGCACGTTTTTTATTTTCCTGCAACTGTGAATAGTGTGTTGTTCATAGTTGGATAACAATTTTCACAGGAGGAAAAAACAAAAATGTCAGCAAAAAAATTTGCGCCGAGACCGCCAGTTTTGTGGAATATTCTCGCCTCGCGGCGGCTCATTTTACCGGACATTCTGAAGGAACTCGTGGACAATGCTCTGTCGGCAAATGCCGGCGACGTAGCCGTATATTTAAGACAGGAGGACTGGCACCAGTATCAGCTGGAGGTGATCGATAACGGCGAGGGAATAGCGGAGGAAAGGCTGAGCGAAGTATTCGGCTGTGGCCGTGCAAAGCCGCAGAAGCTCGGCCGGTATAACCGCTTCGGCATCGGACTGAAAACCGTGCTCGTAAACTGTGACCCGAAAGGCAAAGCATGGGAGATGATCACCAAAACAGAGAACGGTACTGCTTTGCGAGTGGCGGCGCCGTACCGCGATTCAGTCATGCAATACGAGGCAGTCTCACTCGATGAGCTTCCGCACATGATGCGGACTTCGGGCACGAAGGTTTCCGTTCCTCTGCCGCATGAGCTGGTAGATCAGAACTGCCGCGACAGCAGGGAACTGGAAATGCGGATAGAGCGCATGATGGAGGAGCTGCGCGTTACTTATCTGCCGGTGCTGCTCGGCGAGACAGACTGCGGCGGCGGTCCGCAAAGGCAGAAAATACATTTCTTCTGGAAACCGCTGAACGGCCGGACGCGGATGTACAATCTGACCGGACTGGAGCCGATCTGGACGGACAACAGCAGGGAAGATGAGGCGCATTTTCTCCTGAACGGCGTCAGCGTACACGCCTCGTATCGCTACGGCGAGATTGAACCGGCACGGGGAAATTATCACTATTATCTGGGGGACAGATGGTCCGGAGGACTGATGGTCTATCTGAACGGCCGCCTGCTCCGGCACGGTCTGTTTGATGAGATATGGAAAGCGGAAGTGCTGATGCGGAATACCTTTCTTTTCGTGCTGTATCTTCAGGCAGAGCCGGAGGAGGCTGCACAGCTGGATTTTCTGGACGGCAGTATGCAGAATACAGACCCATACTGGCATGAGCTGCTGCGGTGGGTGCGCTGCGTGTGTCCGGAACCGCAGCTGTATATACGACATCCGTTCCCGGAATGGAAGGAGGTTATCATTTCACAGCTGGAGGAAAGACTGCATCAGTCAAACGGGGTAAAGAGCATGCAAAAGAACCCGAGGGAATTCTATGGGATGATAGATAGTCAGACCATCTATGTGCATCTGAAAAACGGCCGGACAATGGTGATTATTTATTATCCGATAGCTGAATACAGGTTTGACGTCGCGAAAATTGGCATGTTCTGTCTTACCGCCACAGGAAACGGACTGCACTTTGATGAACTGATCGTAATCACAGACGAGCAGAGCGAGCCAATCAAGCGAAAACTTGCGCTGCTGCGTGATTACTGGTATCAGGATATACCGCAGCCGAAAATCCGTCTGGTGCACTGGGCGAGCGTACTGTCTGACGAGGAGGAAGAAGATGAAGCATGAAATCGAGATTACGCGTGTGATCGCGCTGCTGGACGAGGTTCTGCTCGTGATATTCGAGGATAAGACGCTGCATGTCCATGATGTGGAACTCATCCGGAACCGTCTGCCGGATATCCAGCCGTTTTCCGAGCCGGAGACGGTGCAGGCAGTAGAGGAGAATCGGGAGCGATGTCTCGCTGCGTGGAGTAAAGAGATTGACGGTGCTGCCTGCGGCCGCACAGAAGAAACCGTTGAGGTGAACGTGGATGTTGATACGGACGTGCTGGAATTGACCGAGGAATGGTGCGTAAAAGCAAACGTCACCGCCGAGAAACTCATGCTGGCGCTGCTGCGCTTTGTGGCAAAGCCGGAAAACGAGGAGCTGTCTCGTCGTCTGATCGAACGCATGCAGGAGATAGCGGCAGAGTAAGGCATCACCCCGACGGATAACGTCAGAGGCGTTTTTTAAATTTATGTTATCGCATATATTTCGACATATACATCGAAAAGTAGAAAATAACAATTGATATTTTACTGGTATATGATATAATTTTCTTTGGAAGGGGCGAAAAATATGGAAAACCTCATTCTGAAATCGCTTTCTGCAGAAAATTTTGCTTCCTTTGCCGAACCGATTACGTTTACCACGGAAGCGGATTTAAGCAAGAAAGAGTATATCGACAACACATTTGCTTGTGGGAATAGTCGATTTAATAAGGTTTCTTTCCTATATGGTGCAAATGGATCGGGAAAAACATTTTTCTGTAAGATAATCCGAGAAATTCAACGATTCCTGAGTTTTTCACCATTAGCCGTAATAGATGCTGCGCAGCTGATGGTGAGGCCAGAGTTTAAAAACATAGATGCGCCTGTAAAAAACTTTGCATTTGATACAAGTTACAAAGAACAGCCTACAAGGTTTGCAATCGAGCTTGTTTTAGATAACATAACATACCATTATACCTTTGCAGTTCAGGGACAAGAAATTGTTTACGAACTTCTTACAAAGAAGTACCGGAGAACAGAAAAATTACTGGAACGTACATCATCGTCTTTTAAAGATATCACGCTTCGTTCAGAACTGAAAGGTTTTGAAGATGTCAAGCGTATGGTTAAACCAGAAGCGTTATGCCTTCCGATTGCTGACTTATTGAATAATCCATTGGCTTCGAAGATCGTTTCTGCGATTCAAGGAATAAATGTGGTCAGTATGACCGCGGGTAAGCTACAGCCGATCAATCCTAAAAAAACTTTTTCGGAGGATCGGCTTCGCAAGTATATCAATATCATTCGTACTGCCGATCCGACTCTTCGAGATATAAAAGTATCTTTTGAAGAAGAAGAGGTGGAGCATCAAAGAAATACTTCGGATGATTTTGAAAACAGAGAAGCTATCGTCAAGACGACGATGGTGGGTATAGCATCGCGCCATGCAGTGTATGAAAACGGCAAGGAAACGACGGTTACACCAATTTCCTTTTTTAAAGATGAGTCGCTGGGAACGGTAAAATTGTTTACTGCACTGCCCTATCTTTTTGATGTTCTCGAAGATGGCGGTGTCTTGATGGTTGATGAGTTGGAAAACGGTCTTCATCTGTCACTGGCCAAGGAAATTATCCACCTGTTTACAAATGAAGAAAGCAATCCGCATCATGCACAGCTGATTTGTACTTCTCATCAGCCGCTTTTAGTTGATGGAGAGTATCGACGAGATCAAGTATGGATCACTGCAAAGGATGATTGCGGCAGGAGCGTTTTACATCGAATGAGCGATTTGAAAACATCGCGAGCAAAGGTTAATTTAACCAATCGTATTCTGGAAAATGCGTTCGGATGTAATCCAAAGCTGTTTTTTGATAACAACACATAAAATGAGAAAAGAAAAAGACACCGAGCTGCAACTCGGTGTCCTGCGAGACGACAGAAGCACGGGTTATGGTACTTTGTCATAATTCACGGTTATTGTATCATATTTGACTTCCGATTGCAATATGAGATCTGTGTCTAGAAAGGTAAAAAAACGCAGTCTTTTTTCATAGTGTGATTGTAATAAATAATCTTTCTACAAACAGGAGGTCTATATGACTATCAAATACAAATATTATATCTGTCGTTGCGGAAAACGCGTGATTCCGGTGACGAACCCATCAAAATGTCCGCACTGCGGACGGGTCACTCGTTTAAAGTGAGGAGGCGTACTTATGGGTAAAAATCAGCATGTAACACCTCATCCGGCAGGCGGATGGCAGGTGAAAGGAGAGGGCAATACGCGCGCTACGGTACGTACTGCCACTCAAAAACAGGCAATGGATATTGCAAGAGAGATCTCTCGAAATCAGCATTCTGAGCTAGTGATTCATCGCTCAGATGGACGCATCAGAGATAAGGACTCTCACGGGCATGATCCGTTCCCGCCGAGAGGCTAAGGATAGAATAGACAGAGAGGGTATGTCGTACAGGCATACCCTCTCTGTTTTAAATACAAGCATCAATATATTTCATTTTTTGAACTCGTCCTGCCAATCTCTTGGAAATGCCAGATGATATAGGTCTATGTCATCTGCATATTCCTCAAACAGAGCAGTAATGGCGGGCATAAACTCGGTATTCCATTTATGGGAAGACGGATATAACGCCTTTACGGAAAGAATTTCACCCCATAGCCTTTTTTTCATGCGCTCGGGAATATCAAAACCAGAGGGTACGGCGGAGAATACTCTGAAATAGAGTCTGCCGTCATGAGCGCAAATATTACGCAAATCCGTACAGCATCTTAGCCAGCTGACCATATGACGGTAATCAGACCCGGCGAAAATCTTTTTATCTGCAGTAGTCAGATCATTGTAAAAATACGAAAGCATACCGAAAGTAAACAGCTCGCAGACAACCCATAATGGAAATTTTCCATCGTAGTGTTCGAGATGATGTTTAACAAATAGTACCTTTTTATTGTTTTCGATTTCACGATTAAGATTTGCCTTGAATTTTTCAGCATTGTGTTTCGAATTAAAGAATGAAGCATCGAGGTATCCGAGCGGTCCATATTTTTCGGAATGAAAATATGCAAGACGTGCTCGAAGGCTTATTTCAATAACCTCGATAGCAGAAAACAGAAGATTGCGAAGCTTCCGATCAAACTCATAAATATGGTAAACACGTTCGAACGACAGGTTTTTACCGTAGGTGCCGTCTTCGTTTTTGAATGGCAGCAAATAAGCTGATAAACGATAATAACCGATATGTTTTAATATTTGTTCACAAGCCGCATCATCTGTAATGATACAGCCTCTGCTGCGCAGTTTTGTTATTTGTTCAGTATAAGAACTGTGTTCTTTTATTTGTATGATATGAGATTCCCCAGATAAAAAAATGTCTCCCCTGGGACACATCGTTGAGAGGTGTGGGGAGTCCTGTTACTTATTATAATACTTATAATACGCGTGACTTACGGATTTGTCAATCTAATTAACTTCAATTTAGAAGTTCTTCCTCCTCTTCCTCTCCCGAATCAGCGTAGACTTGCTGATACCAGTGAGTTTCACGACCTGCGTATACGAATGCTCCTCGAGCAGTGCCATTGCATGGTCAAGCTGCTCGGCATCGAACTTGGGCGGCCGTCCCTCGCGGAAATCGGGGTCGGTCGCGCGGGCAACCGCCTTGCCCTCCTGCGTGCGCTGCACGATCATGTCGCGCTCGAACTGTGCAAACGACAGCAGTACATTGCGCAGCAGCGTGTTGACCGAATCGTTGGACAGGATACCGAGGTTCAATACGTTGATGGTAATGCCCTCGTCGATCATGTCGGTGATCATGCTGGACGCCTGCGACACCGACCGCGCCAGCCGGTCGAGCTTGGTGACGATGAGCACATCGCCTTTTCGCAGCTGCGCGCGCAGCCTGTCCCATTCCGGTCGGTCCATCTTCGTGCCGGTGAAGGTATCCGTATAGATTTTTTCCGCGCCCGCCGTCGTCAGCGCCGCCTGCTGCGCGTCCAGACTGTTGCCGTCGCGCGCCTGCGTTTTGGTGGATACTCTCGCGTAGCCGAATATCATGCTAACCCCTCCGTTTTCACGGTTTTGACACCCATATTATAGCTTATGACACCTGGTTCTGCAACCGGTGGCATAAGTTTTGAATTTTGAACCCTTCCCCCGATTTTTGGGGTCCATATTTTGAAGCTCTAAAGCCGAAAATCATGCGGTAAAAAACGCCCTCCCACAAAGGCGGTAGTACCGTCTATGTGAGAGGGCAAAATAAAACTGCGATTTGATTATCATTTGGCTTAATAATCGGATAAAATCGCGTAAAAAGCAGCCGCAATTGTTTCATATTCCGCAATTCTGTAAATCCAATTACCGCGCCTCGGTAAGATAGGGCGGTAATTTCACGGTAAAAAGCGATCATTTGCGCGTGCAAACGATACTGTCAATACGCCTTCGTATTCTCACCGGAACATCTGAAGTCAGACAGTATTTCAAAGCAAAAATGGTTCAAGCAACCGAAAGGGCTTTCTGTGGTGACCATTCACTGCAAACCCCCGCGCTGCCGCGAAAGCGGACAGGCAAGCCGGACTGTCGTGTTTTTATCTGCGGAAGCGTACCGAAAAGGCAGCTGTGCCGCTGTTTTTTTTATGTGTATTTTACGTTTTTATGTTCCGGTCGATCTGTTCGTACCGATCTGCGGCAACGATCCTGCTGTGGTAAAGGTCAGCGGCGACACCATCATCATTGACCCGGATGCCAAGACCGAAGACGGCGATTCCAATCAGATTCCGAATCCGCTGACCGTCCATAACTCCCTTGCAGAGCTTGAAAAGGCAGTCGGCTTTGACGTCAAGGCGCCGACCGTGCCCGCTGGCTACGAGGCAGATGCGTACATTGATATCTCCGGTGAGCTGGCTGAGGTGTTCTATGTGAAGGGCGATGATACGCTCGTATACCGCGTAAGCAAGGGGGAAGGTGATAACTCCGGCGACTATAACACCTATTCCAACAAGAAAACCGTGGATGTGAACGGCGTTTCGGTTGAACTGCGCGGCAATGACAAGGTGAATGTGGCGGTTTGGAGCAATAGCGGCTATGCTTACTCGGTATCCTCCGAGCAGGGAATCAGCGAGACAGAGGTCGCGGCGGTAGTCAGCAGCACCTTATAAAAGAGTGAAGAGTGGAGATTTTCTCCACTCTTTCTCTTTTGCGGGTATACAGAAAAAGAGTGGAAAGTTCTTCACTCTCCACTCTTAAGGCAATACCGCATAATTGAACAAGAGTGATTTGCGAGTAAATTTTGCGTAC
>ERZ773269.3296-NODE-3296-length-10895-cov-9.657934_pt1 | contig 10895 bp, 8 predicted proteins | sample MGYA00511958_ERZ773269 | MGnify/ENA primary metagenome ERZ773269 (study PRJEB29015, sample SAMEA2737761) | human gut metagenome | biome: human gut; feature: human-associated habitat; material: faeces | place: China | collected 2012 ... | reverse complement strand
CTTTCGGGGGAGCTGGATGCGAACGAAGTGAGCAGACTGAGAGGGTCGAGCTTCTTAGTTTTCAGAAGAGATATCCTGACCGAAGTACTTCTCGCCCAGCTCCTTCAGGGTGCCGTCGGCGCGCAGCTCATCGATGGCGTTGTTGACGGCTTCCAGCAGGGTGGCGCTGTTGTCGCCCTTGCGCAGGGGGATGGCAACGTGAGAGGCATCCTCAGTCTGGGCCACGATCTTAAAGTCGGCATCCGGATGGACGTTCAGGTAATCGTAGAAGGAGACATCCGCATTCAGGGTCGCGTCAATGCGTCCGGCAGACAGCAGCTGGATGGTCTCCTCCAGGGTGTCGATGCCCTGCACGGTGGCACCGTAGCTTTCGGCCAGCTCCATGTAGGTGGAAGCCAGACTGTTGGCAGTGGTCTTGCCCTTCAGGTCCTCAAAGGTCTTGATCTCGTCATTGTCCTTGCGGACGGCCAGAGCAGTGTGGATGTAACCGTAGGGGGTGGTGAAATCATAAGTCAGGGCGCGCTCGTCGGTGACCTCCACGCCGTTGCAGACCATGTCAAAGCGTCCAGCGTCCAGACCGGCGAACAGGCTGTCCCAATCGCTCTCCACATACTCCGGCTCCACGCCCAGCTTTTCGGCGATGGCGCGGGAGACCTCCACGTCGTAGCCCACCAGAGTGTCGCTCTCGTCATGGTAGCTCCAGGGCTGCCATGCGCCTTCCAGTGCAACGATCAGCTTGCCACTGGCCTGAATGGCAGCCAGCTGGTCAGCAGCGGAACCGGCAGCAGAGGATGCACCGGCGCTTGCAGCGGTGGAAGTGCTGTTGGAGCAGCCGGTCAGGCTCAGTACCCCGGCAGCGGCCATGACACTCATCATCGAAATAAAAGTTCTGCGCTTCATAGTTAAGATCCTTTCATAGAAAAAGCTGTATCCTTATGCTGTGTGCTCGATCTTCCGCAGGAACTCCCGGGTCCGCTCCTCGCGGGGGTGGGCAAAGAATTCGTGGGAAGGGGCCTGCTCCACCACCACGCCGTTCTCCATGAACACGGTCTTGGAGGAGACGTTGCGGGCAAAGCCCATCTCGTGGGTGACCACCAGCATGGTCATGCCCTCTTCGGCCAGCTTCCGCATGACCGAGAGCACCTCGCCGGTCAACTCCGGGTCAAGGGCACTGGTGGGTTCGTCAAAGTAAATGATCTCCGGGTCGGTGGCAAGGGCGCGGGCAATGGCAACGCGCTGCTGCTGTCCGCCGGAGAGCTGGCGGGGATAGTAGTCGGCCCGGTCGGCCAGACCGACCTTTTCCAGCATCCGTCTGCCGATCTCGTCTGCCTGCTCCTTTGGCATCCTGCGGGCAACGATCAGGCCCTCGGTCACATTCTGCAGGGCGGTCTTGTTCCGGAACAGGTTGTAGTTCTGGAACACAAAGGCCGTTTTTTTGCGCAGGCGGGCAATGTCGGCCCGGGAGATCCTGCCAAGATCGAAGGATTCGCCGTCGAACACCAGAGTGCCGCTGTCAGCGGTCTCCAGAAAGTTCAGGCAGCGCAGCAGGGTGGTCTTGCCGGAGCCGGAAGGGCCCAGAATGGCAACAACGTCTCCCTTTTCCACACTCAGGTCCACGCCGTTCAGGACGTGCAGTGCATTGCGCACCCGGCGGGCATTGCCGCGCGGGAAAGGCCCGATGTGGAAGCGGGGCTTGTCATCGTAGGTGTAAAATGTTTTGTGGATGTCTTTGATCTCTAACATGGCCATACCGTCCACCCCTTTCTCACTGGAAACCGTGTGCGTTCAGCTGCCGCTCCACCAGCGCCTGCAGCTTGGTGATGATGGTGCAGAACAGCAGGTAGACCACAGCCACCTCGCAGTAGATGGGCAGAAAAATGTAGGTGCGGGCTGCCACACGCTGGCCTGCCATGAACAATTCTGCCACCGTGATGTTGGAGGCCAGAGAGGTGTCCTTGATCATGCTGATGAGGGAGTTGGACAGGGAGGGCACGGCGGTGCGCAGGGCCTGCGGCAGAACGATGCGGCGCATGATCTGCCACCAGGTCATGCCCACGCAGGAACCGGCCTCCAGCTGGCCCTGGGGCACGCTTTCCAGCGCGCCGCGCATGGTCTCGGCGCAGTAGGCACCCTCGTTGAAGGCAAAGGCAATGACCGCCGCCGGAAAGGCATTCAGCATGATGCCCACGCTGGGCAGGCCGTAAAAGATGATGAACAGCTGCACCAGCAGCGGCGTGCCCCGGATGACCCAGATGTAGAACCGGGCGATCTGGCGCAGCACCGGAACATTGGCGTACTGCACCAGCGCAACAGCCACTGCAATGACCATGGCAAGGCTGAAGGAGATCAGGGTCAGGGGAATGGTCATGGTCAGGCCTGCCGTCAGGATGCGGGGCAGGGCCTCCCACAGCACGCTGACCGTGCGGTTGGTAAGAAGTGCTTCAAACATGTTTTTCTTCCTTATTGACAAAAAACGGTGGAATATCTTCAGGATACACCTTGAACGATGGTTCAGGTCAAGAGCATATCCTACAATTCCTACCAAAATACTATAGCATGAAATGAGGACAAGTGCAATCCATTGGCGAAAATCCTTCACTCTGGCCAAAAACAAAAGAAAACACCGATTAACTTTGTGCAGACTGGCAAGGAGTTGACGCGGTACGATGTTTCGTGTAAAATGGAATCAGACAGGCCCCGTGCAGGAAGCGCGGGGAACAGGCCGGGCACACAAGCAGCCCGGCGCATACGGAGGACAAAACACAATGAAGCATAAAATTGGTATTCTGGGTGCAGGCACCTGGGGCATGGCTCTGGCGCGGATGCTGACGGTGAGCGGCAATGACGTGACCGTGTGGTCGGCGCTGGAACAGGAGATCGACAACCTTTCCACCACCCGGGTCCACCCCAATCTGCCCGGCATGACCATTCCGGCAGAGATGAAGTTCACCAAGAGCGTGGAAGAGGTGTGTACGGACAAGGAGATCCTGCTGTTCGCGGTGCCGTCGGTGTTCGTGCGCTCCACCGCCGCTAAGGCCCGGCCCTTTGTGCAGGACGGTCAGATCATTGTGGACGTTGCCAAGGGCATTGAAAAGGATACCCTGTTCACCATGACGGAGATCCTGGCCGATGAGCTGGGCAAAGAGGGCGGCCCCAAGGGGGTGCGTCTGGTGGCCCTGAGCGGCCCCACCCACGCTGAGGAGGTGGCAATCGACCTGCCCACCACCATCGTTTCGGCCAGCAAGGATATGGAAGCGGCCAGATTCGTGCAGACGGTGTTCACCAACAACGTCATGCGTGTGTACACCAATGAGGACATCAAGGGCGTGGAACTCAGCGGTGCCATGAAGAATGTCATTGCGTTGGGCGTGGGCATCTCCACCGGCCTGGGCTATGGCGACAACGCCCGCGCCGCCCTCATCACCCGCGGCATTGCCGAGCTTGCCCGGCTGGGCGTGGCCATGGGCTGCAATGTCCACACCTTTGCCGGTCTGGCCGGCATCGGCGACCTGATCGTGACTGCCACCAGTATGCACAGCCGCAACAACCGGGCCGGCATCCTCATCGGCAAGGGTGAGACCCCGGAGCAGGCCGTGAAGGAGGTCGGTATGGTGGTTGAGGGCATGAACGCCCTGCCCGCTGCGCTGGAACTTGCCGCCAAGTATCAGGTGGAAATGCCCATCGTTCAGACCGTGAACGCTGTTGTGAACAAGGGCATGAGCGCCGCCGAGGCGGTGCGATCCCTGATGGACCGTGACCCCAAGAACGAGCTGTCTCAGAGCTACGAAAAGTAATATTTTTTCATCGAGAGGAACGACCCTCTCCGTCATTGCTTCGCAATGCCACCTCTCCCGAGGGGAGAGGTTTGGTGCTGTACTTTACGGCATCAAAAAAGCTCCCCCTTTCGGGGGAGCTGGCAAAGCCGCAGGCTTTGACGGAGAGGGTTGTCCCTCTTTCATTTTACTGCTGGGCCTCGATGGCCTTGACGATCTTGTCGGCGATGTACTTGTGGCCGGAGACGGTGGGGTGGCCATCCAGCTCAGTCTGAGCAAAGGGGATGGAAACGTAGGTGGCACCGTAAACATCGGCCAGCTGCTTTTCGTAGTTGTTCAGCTTGCTGAAGTAGTTGCTCCAGCTGGGCAGCAGGGGCACAGGGTTGGTGGCACCGATGATCAGGATCTGGGCATCAGGGTTCAGCTCCTTGACGGTCGCCACGATCTGGCGCAGGTTGCTGCTGCTTTCGGGATAAGCGTTCTCGCAGATCTTGTTCATGCCAGAGAAGAACAGGTTCCAGACGGCATCTTTCTCGCTGCGGGTCAGGCTGAGCTTTTTCAGGCTCTCGTTCAGTGCGTCCTCGGTTTCCTTGCTGCTGCCGCGCAGGTTGCCGCTGAGCACGATGGAAGCCAGGTCCTCACTTTTCCAGTTAGTGGCCTCACCAAAAGAGACCACGGTGGGCACAAAAGCATCATTGGAGCCCAGCTGGATGGAGATAACATCGGCACTTTTGATGTAATCTACAAACTCGGGGTAATTGTACTGGCAGCCGGAGAGGGTGTTCATCTCGGCCATGGTGCCGGTCTTGACCAGCTCCAGCATATCCTTGCTCATCACGCCGGGCAGGCCCAGATTGATGGCATGATCCCGGTCGAGGTTCAGGCTTTTGCCCACCTGACCCACATAGCAGGTCTCGGGGTAACCCTTGAAGTTGAAGGAAACGTCCACGCCCATCAAGTTATGTGCATATTGAACGGTAGTCAGGCCGATGCCGGCGCAGATGCTGTCGCCCAGGGCAACATAGGTGATGGAGTTGGGCTCCTTCTCTTCTTCGGTGCTGCTGGAGGTGAAGAAACAGTTCTCCTCCTCTGCAGCGGTCTGTTCAGTGGTCAGAGCGGGGTCAGCGCTCTCTTCCGGGGCGGCTGCAAAGGCCGGAACGCTCAGGACAGAGAACAGCATGGCGGCCGAGAGGGCCAGACCAATCAGTTTCTTTTTCATGGTGTCGTCACGAATCCTTTCCAATGTGTATTATTCTGCTTAATAATCGCGGGGAGTAATCTCTTCTTCCAGCTTGCGATAATCAAATTTAGCGGCCAGCGTCAGGGGCATTTCGGGGATGATCTTGTACCCCACGGGCTGGACATATTCGGGCAGCTCCTCAATGCAGAGCTGGCGCAGCTCCTTGATGATCTGCTTGCGCTTGGCGGCGGGAACCGCAGGGTCAAGCACCAGATAGACAAAAGGCAGGCGGCCCTGCACATGATCCTTGTCAACGCAGCCCACCACAGAGCACTGATGCACGGCGGGATGCTGGCTGACCACATTTTCGATCATGGAGGGGAACACCTTGAAGCCATCGTGACGGATGATGAGCCGCTTGATCCGGCTGTCCAGATAGACAAAGCCGTCCTCGTCCAGATAGCCGATGTCACCGGTATGCACCCAGACCCGGCCATCTGCATGGGTGTGCTTGATGGCGGCGGTCTCAGCAGGCTTGTTGTAGTAACCCTTCATAACGCCGGGGCCGGAGATGCACAGCTCACCCCGCTGGCCGATGGGCAGCTCTGTGTCGGTGCCCGGCTCAAAGACGGACACCAGCGTGTTGACCAGCGGCAGACCCACGCTGCCGGGCTTGTTGTTCCGGCCGGCAGCAGCGGTGGCGGCGGAGGAGACCTCGGTCATGCCGTAGCCCTTGGCGATGGGGAATTCCACATTGTGAGCGGCCAGGAAGTCGTTGACCGTCTGTTCGGCACCCCGGGCAATGGCATCGCCGCCCGCGGCATAGTTGCGGATGAAGGAGAGATCCTTGTTCTGCAGCTTGGGGTCAACAGCCAGCTGCTGGTAGTGGGAGGGCACACCGAACATGTGCTCGGGCTTGTACTTCCAGATCAGGCTGCCCAGCTTATTGGGGTCGAGGTTGGGGACGATGACCACCTTGATGCCCAGCGTCAGCGGCAGATGTACGCCGCAGGCAAAGCCGTAGGCAATGAAGGGGGGCATGATGTTCAGCAGGGACTGACCCTTGGAAAACAGCGTGTCGCAGGCAGAGAACTGCATGGCAATGCCGTTGAAGTTGTTATCGGTCAGCATCACGCCCTTGGGGGAGCCAGTGGTGCCGCCGGTGTGCACCACCACGCAGGCATGCTCCGGGTCATAGGGCTCCGCGGCAATGCTCTCGTCCTTCCCGGCAGCAAGGAACTGCTTCCAGTGGATGACATTGGAGTGATACTTGTTCTTGTCGAGATTCTTGATTTTGTAACCCAGCGCCAGAGGCAGCGGCAGGGAATCGGCCGGGGAGAGCACCACCACATGCTCCACATGGGTGCGCTTGGCAGCCTGATGGCAGCGCTCATACACCACATTCAGGCAGATCAGCAGGTGGGAATCCACCTCTTCAATGTACTCACGGATGCCCTCCACACTGTAACGGGGATCCACCAGATTCAAAGTTGCGCCGATCATGTCGGCGGCATAGAACGCAAAGATGATCTCCGGGGTCATCACGCTGACCACAGTGGCGATATCGCCCTTTTTCAGGCCCGCGGCCCGCAGGGCTGCTGCCGTCTTTTTGACGTTGACGATAAAATCAGCGTAGGTGAACTTGCGGCCATAGTATTCCAGTGCGGTCTCGCCCAGCCGGTTCTTGTTCTGCCGGCAGACGAGCTCAAACGCCGTGCAGGCGGGCATGGTCTGGTCAATGTACTTCTGATCGTAGAATTTCAGCCAGGGGCGTGCCTGGGAAGCATAGGTCGGGGTGTTGGATGTTGTCATAAATTGTCCTTTGTCCTTTGAGCAGTCACTGCACCCGCAGCCGGGGCAGCCAGATTCAATGGGGTCTTAAATTTCGTCCGTTTGTTAAAAACAACACAATACGTACAAGAGCTATTGTAGTAGAGCAGGGTGGAAATGTCAAGAAACAAAGGGCGAACTTTGTCAAAAAACGCAAGAGAAAGTTTACATTTCAGCCAGCCAGTCTTTGGCCTCCTGCTCGCTGCAGAGCACCCAGTGGCTGGGGCGCAGCTCCCGCCACTGGGGAGCCTCCTGCGTGTAATCGTGCATGGCGGGGTCGTAGACCAGCAGCTTTTTCTTCCGCTCCAGCCTGGGGTTGGGCATGGGGATGGCGGAGAGCAGGCTGCGGGTGTAGGGGTGGATGGCATGGGTCACCAGCTCCTCCGCATCGGCCAGCTCCACGATATCGCCCTTGTGGATGACGGCGATGCGGTCCGAAATGTACCGCATGACCGAGAGGTCGTGGGCGATGAACAGGTAGGTGATGCCGCGCTCCTTCTGCAGATGGCGCAGCAGGTTGAGCACCTGGGCGCGGATGGACATATCCAGAGCGGAGATGGGCTCGTCGGCAATGATGAACTCAGGCTCCACGATCAGGGCGCGAGCAATGCCGATGCGCTGGCGCTGGCCGCCGGAGAACTCATGCGGGAAGCGGGAGGCGAATTCAGGCAGCAGGCCCACATCCAGCAGTGCCTGCCGGACCTTCTCCTCCCGCTGGGCGGCGGTCAGGTCGGGCCGGACATTCTGCAGGCCCTCGCCCACGATGTAGCTGACCTTGGCACGCTCGTTCAAGGAGGACTGCGGGTCCTGGAAGATCATCTGGATCTCCTTGATGACCTGCTGGTCCAGCTGGCGGGAGATCTTGCCGTTGATCTTCTGGCCCTTGTACAGGATCTCGCCGCCCGAGGTGGGCAGGATGCGCATGATGGCGCGGCCGATGGTGGTTTTGCCGGAGCCGGATTCGCCCACCAAACCAAAGGTCTCACCCTTGTAAATTTCAAAGTTGGCACGGTTCACGGCCTTGAAGGCCTTGCGGCCGGAGCCGTAGGTCACCTCGAGGTCCTTGACCTCAAGCAGGACCTGCCGGGGCGAAGCCTCTCCATCTTGCTGACGCAAGACCGTTCTTTCGCTCGAACACTCCACTGGGGTGTTCGCTGCTTCGCAAACGCGAACGTCACGATTTTCAGGCATCCTGCATCCCCTCCTCTTTCAACAGTTTGACGGCGGCAGGCGGTTCCACCTTGGGGGCCCGGGGGTCCAGCAGCCAGGTCTTGGCCTTGTGGGTGGGGCTGACCGCAAAGTAGGGCGGGCGCTTGACAAAGTCGATCTTCAGCGCCTGGGGGTTGCGGGGCGCAAAGGCATCGCCGTGGATCTCGGTGAACAGGTTCGGGGGTGTACCCTGAATGTTGAACAGATCCTCGCCTTTGATGCCCATCTGGGGCATACTGGACAGCAGCGCCCAGGTGTAGGGGTGGCGGGGGTCGTAGTAGATCTCATCGGAGGTGCCGATCTCCACGATGTCACCTGCGTACATGACGGCCACCCGGTCGGCGATGTTGGCCACCACGCCCAGATCGTGGGTGATGAGGACGATGGTCAGGTTGTACTTGACCTGCATCTCCTTGAGCAGCTGCAGGATCTGGGCCTGAATGGTCACATCCAGTGCGGTGGTGGGCTCGTCGCAGATCAGGATCTGCGGGTTGCAGGCCACCGCAATGGCAATGACGACGCGCTGGCGCATACCGCCCGAAAACTCGTGGGGATACTGCGCAAAGCGCACCTCGGGGTCAGCAATGCCCACGTCCCGCAGGTATTCCAGGGTCTTTTCCCGGGCGGCCTTGCCCTTGAGGTGCTGGTGCAGCTCCACGGCTTCCATGATCTGGTCGCCGATGGTCTTCAGGGGGTTCAGGCTGGTCATGGGGTCCTGCATGATCATGGCGATCTCATGGCCCCGGACCTTCAGCCAGTCCTTCTCCTTTTTCAGGTCGGAAAGGCGGATGGGCTTGCCGTCATCGGCACCGTAATAATCAATGGTGCCCGAGGTGATGGAGCCGTTGGCATCCAGCAGGCCCATGAAGCTCTTGGTGAACACGCTCTTGCCGGAGCCGGATTCGCCCACGATGGCAAGGACTTCGCCGTGGTAGATGTCCAGGTCGATGCCGCGGATGGCATGCAGCACCTTGCCGCGCAGGTTGAATTTGATGTTGAGGTCCTTTACAGAAAGGATGAGCTGATTTTTTTCCATCTTCTGTCCCTCCTTACTGCAGGTGGTTCTTCGGGTCGGCAGCGTCCGAGAAGGCGTTGCCGATGAGGTAGAACGCAATGGTGACAAAGCTCAGGATGATGGTGGGGTAGAGCAGCTGGTACCGCAGGCCCGCCTGCATCATCACCTTGCGGCCGTCGTTGATCAGGTTGCCCAGAGAGGGCGTTTCCACAGAAAGGCCCAGGCCGATATAGGTGATGAACACCTCGCTGCCGATGGCGGCGGGGATGGTCAGGGCCATGCGCAGCATGATGACCGATACCAGATAGGGCAGCAGGTTGCGCAGCACGATGCGGCGGATGGGGGTGCCGATGCAGCGGGAAGCCACGTTGTAATCACGGTCGCGGATGATCAGGATCTGGTTGCGGATAAAGCGCGCCATGGCGATCCAGCCCGTGATGGACATGCCCAGGATCAGGGTCTGGATGCTGGGGGATGCGACATAGGAGATCAGGATCAGGATGATGGTGGAAGGGATGTTATCGCAGATGTTGTACAGCTCGGTGAAGAAGAAATCGAGCTGGCGGACATAGCCCCAGAGCACGCCCACCGTGATGCCCACCACGGCCTCGATGAGGGCCACGAAGAAGGCGATGGTCAGACTGGTGCGTGCACCGGCCCAGATGCGGGCCCACAGGTCCTGGCCGATGGCGTTGGAACCCCAGATAAAGCCCTCTTCCCCGGGGGCGATATTGCGGAACTGGATACCGGTGGTAGAGTCTACCTGGCAGAGATTGGGATCTGCCTGACCGGGCAGATAAGGCTGCAAAAAGGCAAAGCCCACCACGAACACCAGTGCAATGAGCAGGGCCACGGCGATCTTATTCTTGAAGAAAGCACGGAAGGTGCTGCCCCAATAGCTGTAATTGGAGTAGGAGGTGGCCTCGGCACGCTCCTCACTGAACCCGGCGGGGGTGAACAGCTCGTCCTCGGGCAGGTCGGCCCAAGCGGCGGGGCCGTCCTTCTGCAGCTTGTTCAGGTCGTTTTCCAGAACAGCTGCCTTGTGATCTTTCATGTGGAACAGCATTATCGGCCACCTTCTTTCTTGCCAAAGCTGATGCGGGGATCGATGAGCACCATGAGCAGATCACCCAGGATCAGGCCGATGATGCCCACGCAGGCGTACAGCAGCACGATGCCCTGCACCATGGTGTTGTCGTGGCGCTGGACGCAGGTGACCAGCAGGCCGCCCATGCCGGGGATGGAATACAGGCTCTCGATGTAGATGGAGCCGACCACAGTGTTCAGGAAGGCAGAGGGAATATACTGCACCAGCGGCACCATGGCGTTGCGGAAGATGTGGCGCAGGGCGATGTTGTTCTCACTCACGCCCTTGGCACGGGCAAGGCGGACATAGTCCTTGTTGCTCTCGTCCACCATGTACCGGCGCAGCCACATGGCGTAGAACGCCACGTTGCCCAGACTCATGGAGCAGACGGGCAGCACCCAGTATTTCCAGTTGGAGGCGTCGAAGAGCAGGCCCACGTTCAGCGCGGTGGTGCCGTACATCTGGATGTACAGATAATACACTGCCGCAGGCACAGCCTGGATGAGGACGATGATGGCCGTGCCGATCTTATCGGGCCAGCGGCTCTTGAAGCGGCCCATGAACAGGCCCATCGGGATGCCGATGACAAGGCTCAGCAGCATGGCGTACACGCCCATCTGGATGGAGATGGGCAGCTTCTTGGCGAGGATGCCGGTGACGGAGGCGTTGACCTTATAGATGTGGCTCACGCCGAGGTCGCCGTGGAGCGTATTGACCCAGAAGCGGCCGATCTGCACCGGCAGCGGGTCCAGCAGGCCCATGGACTGTAAGCCGGCCTGTATCTGGGCCTCGGTCATTTTT
>ERZ773269.3294-NODE-3294-length-10899-cov-4.065105_pt1 | contig 10899 bp, 9 predicted proteins | sample MGYA00511958_ERZ773269 | MGnify/ENA primary metagenome ERZ773269 (study PRJEB29015, sample SAMEA2737761) | human gut metagenome | biome: human gut; feature: human-associated habitat; material: faeces | place: China | collected 2012 ... | reverse complement strand
GGATCATGTCGGCGGTAACGTGAAGATGAAAGCGGCGGGCTGCGGGGCCGGTCAGCATGGCCGCAACAAGCCGTTTTATCAGGATTACTCCTTCCGCAAGGAGTACATGAGCGTGGGGAATCTGGTGCACAAGCACTCGTACCTGGATGCGGAAGCATAAGCCGAACACAACACGAAAGGGCCTCCCCGGAATGGGGAGGCCCTTTCTATGCGTTTACGACTTGACGTGGATCACGTTGGAAGGGGAAAGCATCAGTGCTTTTCCTTGTACTTGAGGCTGGCGAATGCGCCTGCGATGGTCAGCAGCATGCCGCTGAATGCCATGCCCAGAGCGGCCATCCAGTTCACGCCGGTCTGCGGCAGTGCATCCTGCACAGCGGGCAGGACCACGTCAGACGGCAGGTCCGGAGTTTCCGGAGCAGCATCATCCGGGGTGACGTCCTGCACGGGCGGCAGCTCGGGGGTCTCCGGGGTCACGACTTCGTCCGGGGTCTCGTCCTCCACGGGCGTTTCCGGCGGGGTGACCGGCGGGACGATGACCGTCTCTTCGCCGTTCACGGTCACCTTCCGGGTCTCGATGGAGGTATAGTTGTAGCCCACATGGGCGTCGGTGGTGGTCACGGTCTCCTTGGACACTGGCGTGGTGTTCACCTTGTCCGTGGTGCGGTGGGTGTAGGAGACGCTGCCCTCGTCGTGCTCCTTGCTGCCGGAGCCGGAGAAGATCTTCTTCAGCACCTCGGTAAAGGTGGTGTAGTGGCCGGAGCCGGTGCCGGATCCTTCGACCGTTTCGCTCTTCTTCTGCGTATAGGTACCGTCGAAGTCGCCGGAAGTATTTTCGCCGTAAGCCGTAGCACCCTCACCGGTTTTATGGGTGGTGGTGGTCTGCTTGTTCAGCTCCAGAAGGCGCTTGGCGAAGTCCTGCGAGCTGCGGATGCTCAGCGGGGCGGTGATGGTCTTGATGGTGGATTCGGTCTGACCGACGACCTTGCCCTCACGCACCTGGGTCAGCTCGGAGATCATCAGGTCATAGCCGCCGACGTAACCCCAGGTGCCGTCCTGGCGCTTGTAGGTGCTGTTGATGCATGTGTTGGCATCGCGGGACATATAGCCGTAGGCGGTCAGCTCAGAGGACTTGAGATAGACCTGATAGCCGCTCTCACCGGTGCTGTTGGTGCCGGTGGTTCCGATCTTCACAACGTAGGTGCCGACGATGGCATTGCGCTCTTTCGTGGTCAAGTCCCTATAGGTCTTGCTGCTGCCGGTTGCCTTCAGGTAAGCGTTAATGGCCTCATCCTCTGCGCTGATGCCGGGGTTCCAATAGTCGCCCCACTGACCCTGATACAGCTTGATGCTGCCATCTTTATCTTTGATAGGATCATAGGCGACAGTGCCGGTTAGCTTGTAGTAGGCACTCTTGTCAGGGTTTTTATTGGGGTTGCCGCGGTCATACTCGTAGTGGCCGTCGCCCTCGCCGCCCTCGTCATCCCAGCTGATCTTGCTGTCCAGGCCGACCGTCTGGTTGTCCTTACCGTTGACCAGTTTTCCGGCATCGTAGTTCCACTCCAGCTTCAGATCCTTGCTTACCAGCACACAGTCGGTCTGGTTGACCTTACCGTCCTCGTCCGGCAGCAGATCCAGCTTGGAACCGGAAGCGAGATCAAGGTGTTTGATGTCGTCGCGCTGCTCTTCGGAGTGCACAGTGTTACTATCAACACGAACTTCATGGCCGTTAGCGTCTGTATAGTAATAATAGCCGTTCCACCCCCAAGTCGATTTCCAATAGACCTCAATTTTGGAACCATCCGGTGCCTTGCTGAAGTATTTGAATTCACCCGTCTTTTCACCGGAGTAGTAGTTCTTCTTGGTCTCTTCGTAATCAGAACCCTTGTTGGCAACGTAAGTGGAGTTCTTGGCGATCCGCTCCTGCTCCTGCAGGGCCTTGATCAGCTCATCCTTGCTCATGTTATCGGGCGAGATGGCCTTGGTGAAATACTTGATGATATCTTCCTTTTTGGTGGTGGAATCGATCTTCGTTTCACCGATCCGGAGTTCCTCGCCGGGCTGAAGTTTGCTCTGGATCTCCTGGATCTGCTTCCACAGCTCATCGTATGCCTTCTCAAGATCCTTATCGTCCTTGATGATGCCGGTGACACTGGAGGAGGTGTGCACATCCTTCCGGACGGTGAGGGTCTCGCTCAGGGTGCTGTAATCCACGGTGATGGTTTCGTCACCCTTCGTGAAGGTCGCGGTCTTGCCGTCGGCGTTCAGTCGGATGCTGTCAGCGGAAACACTGTATTGGCCTGCCAGTGCGGTCTGGATCTCATCAGGGGTCAGCGGAGCACCGGCCTGTTTGGTGAAGGTGTAGGTGGTCTTTACGCCGTTTTTGTCCTCGACCGTGCAGGTGTAGCCGTCATTGGTTTTGGTCACATTGTCGTAGGTCTTTCCGTCCACCGTAATGGTGCGGGCCTTTTCGTCGATCGACCAGTTCTTGCCGCCGGGAATCACCAGCTTGTCGTTAAGATCCTTGGCGTCCGTCTTTGTGGATTCGGAAAGTTCGTCGATCGTCCATTCCACGCGCTTGATGCCGGAGAAGTCCATGCTGCCGATATCAATGCTGTAACCTTCCTGAAGCAGGGTAGCTTTGTCCTTGCCGGTCTTGTTCTGCAGCTCTTTCCAGGCGATCTCTTCCTTCTCCGTATCGCTGAGGGAAGCGGACGATTCCGTGATCGTGCAGGTACGGGTGATCTTGGTGCTGGTGCCGTCGGGCGAGGTCACGGTTTCTTCTTTTTTGTAGGTCGTGGTGCCCTTCTCCGGGTCTTTGCTGGCGATCGTCCAACCATCGAGAGAGGGAAGTTCACCGCTGCCGGGCTTGACGTAGGTGCCGTTGAGGGAACCGCTTTCGGTCCACGTATTCGAGCCGGTCACATAAGCGGTGCCGGTGATGACGTTGTCCGTAACATCCTTACGGGTCTCGGTGTCCTTGCTCGGATCAGAGCTGCCCGGCTGAGGCGCAGAAACCGTTGCACCGTCATAGCGGAGGGTGACAGTATGAACATTGCCGTCTGCATCGGTATAGCTGAGATTGAGCTGGCCTTTGCCGGTGGGATCGATCGTATTCAGCTGGTTCTTGAAATCATCGGTCTCCACATTAATGCCGGCGTTCCGGGCGGCATCCGTCAGAGCGGCCTTGATGGCTTCCAGCTTGGCAGTTTCCTTGGCACTCTCGATGCTTTCCTGACCGCCTTCGACCTGGCCGGGGGTCTTGGTGACCTCGGTGACCTCCACGGTGTAACTCAAAGTCTTGCGGACGGCTTCCTTCTCGTCAAAGGTCAGCTTTTCGCCCTTGTAGTAAACGCCGTTGTCATCGCCGGTGAAGCCCTCGCCCAGACGATTTGCCAGCTGCTCGTTGGTAAGCTGCTTGGTGTCTTCCGTTTTCTTGACTTTATAGGTATATTCCTTGCCGTTTGCATCGGTTTCCGTATAGACATACTCGCCGGTATCGTTGTTATAGTACTCGTCCTTGAGCATTTCGCCCAGCTTCTCCGAAGAAATCTCGATGACATCCGTCTTGGTCTCGTCGGTGTTCTTGGCAGTGATGCTTGGCAGCTCGACCTTGGTGGTCAGGTCCTTATCATCAACATCAACAGTGCCCTTTTCCACCTTGAGCACCAGCGTGGTCTCGGTGCGGGTCTTGACCGAATTGCCGGTGATCTCGTAGTAGGTGACGCGGGTGACGGTGTTGCCGTTCTCGTCGGTAGAGGTCTCTTCCTTTTTCAGGGTATAGGTGGTTTTGCCCTCGTCGTCAGTCTTTTTCTCCACGCCGTCCTCGGGGACATCCAGCAGCTTGGCAACGTCCTCAGCGGACATTTCCTTCGTTTCGGGCTCGCTGGTCTTTTTCAGGGTCAGCTCCTTGGAGTTGCCGTCCTTAGAATTCTCGACCTTGTCCACGGTGTAGTCGCCCAGCTTGGCATCCTTATCGGTTTTCCAGTCCGGACGCACGCCCTTGCCAAGCTCGTCGTCGAGGTTGATCTCTTCGCCCTTCTTGGTGTCGGTAATGGTGGTGGAGGAATCGGCCTTGCCGGTGCCGGTGGTGGTCGTAGTCTCGGTGCCGGTGGTCTCGGTGGGGGTGGTGATGGTGGTGTTGCCGTCCTCGTCCTTGCCCACCACGGGGTCGCCCTTCTTCACCTCGGCGTCAGGGTCCACAACGGTGGTGCTGGAAGAGCTGTCGGGGGTCTCTTCCTTGGTGGCCTCGCCGATCTTGCCGTCCTCGCCGGTGGCTTCGTCCTTCTTGCTGTTGTCGATCACGTCACCCTTCAGGTGGGTATCGCCCGGGGTCTCGGGTTCATCGGTCTCGCCGGGCTCTTCCGGCTTCGCAGCAGGTTTATAGTCAATGGTGATGTCATCGGTCTTGGTGCCGGGGCCGAACGCAGGGGCCTGCTCTTCGCTCTTGGCCTCTTCGTTCACCCGGGGGGGGGGTAAACTCCTCCTGCTCTCCGACTTTCTCCTGCTTTTCCCCTTCCTCAGCGACGGGGGCGGGCGTGGAACTCTCGGCTACAGGTTCGGCCTGCGGGGCAGCGTTATCCTCGGCAGGGTCGGGGCCTTCCACAGCATGGGCAGCCATGGGCTGTGCAGCAACACAGGCGGTCAGGGCTACGGACATGGCAGCGAGTTTCAGCTTTTTGTTCGTCATGATTGATGGCTCCTTTCAAATGGTGTCAAGTCTTTTACGCATTACCACTGTCCCATATAATGGACATGTTTCGAGGCATACTATCCTGCTTCCTTTATACCATTTTCTGGTGCAGGTTGTCAAGAAAAAATGTGTAGAAACGCATGATTTGTGAAAACATTCCAAAGTCTGAATTGGATATTTTGCACAAATCACAAGAATTTGTTGCAGAAAAAAGAGAAACTGTTGCGGACGTGAAATGATGCGGTTGCGGTACTGGTGCAGAGTGTGCGGATTGTTGCGGAAAACCACTTTTTGAGGGACGGAATTTCTGGCAAAGAACCGGCTGGAATTTCTCCTGCCGCCCTGCTGCAGACGAAAAAGGCCCCCGGAAACCTGCGTCTCCGGGGGCCTTGCCCTCTACCTTATATAGGGCAGTCGGCGATCACTGCTTCTGCTTCAGCCGGGCCATGTAGCTGTCGGCGGCCACGGCGGCAGCGGTGAAGCTGTTGTTCTTCCACCAGTTAATCAATGCGGCCACGGTGGTGATGCCGGCGGTCACCAGCTGCTCCACGGTGGCGCTCTCGATGGGCAGCACGGGCTTGCCGCAGGCCGACAGGATCTGGTTGGTCAGGGCCAGCAGCAGGACAGCAGTGCGGGTGATGGTACCGGCGGAGATGGTGGGTGCGTTGTAGGTCTTTGCTTTCATAGTCAGTTCCTTTCTTTTTCTGCTTGTGACAGTTCTTTTGCTATCTGTTTTTCCCGGTCGCTCAGCGTCCACATGGTCATGTTCGCTCTTTCCGCTGCGGCCTTTTCCCGTGCTGCTCTTTCCGCTGCGGCCTTTTCAGCCGCGAGCCGGTCAGACAGCAGCAGGCCATAGCCGAAGATCTCTTTTTTGTACGGCCGCTGCGCGTCCAGTCTGCCGATTCGGACACATTCGCCGCGCGGCACCTTGAAGTCGATGCCATACCGCGCGTATTTCTGCATCAGGGCGCTGGTCACAACATGGTCGGGGTAGGAATATTTCGGCAATTCCTTGACGGTCTCCCGCAACTGCCGCTTGGCTTCCTCGTTGATCAGCCTGGTCAGCTCCGGTGCCGTCTGCGCTATGACATTCCCGCCGTAGCTGGTGACGAAAGAGGTGCGCACCACTGCGCCGTTTTCGTACACGATGTTCGCGTCGCAGATCAGGTGATTCGTCCCTTCCTCGCAGGTCCTTGCCGAAAAGCAGGTCAGGCTCGGCGCAAACAGAAAAAACGGAATGCCCCGCTCCAGATAAAACGCGGTGATCTTGGCCAGAATGGAAAACGGCGGGTTATCCAGCACCACGGCGCCTTCCGGGTAGTCGTAGTGCTCATAGTCACCGCCGGGGTAGAACGGCCGCACGATCTTGTCCGGGTCGATGCCGTACTCTTTGCACGCCCAGTCCCGGACAACGGCATAAATGCCGGGTGGAGTGTAGCAGTCGTCCGTGGTTTTCTTCGGCTTGAATTTTTCCACGAATTCCTCATATGATTTTTCTTTCATGCTTCTTTCTCTCTCGTGTTCGTTTGCTTCTAAACCGTCGGGCTCAGTGTTATGCGTCGCTGTCACGGATGGTCAGTGCCATCAGCGGGACAGCGGTGCGGGCGATGGTTGCGGTAGAGATGTGATACTTAGACATGGTTAGATCCTTTCTGCTCTGTAGAGCTTTCTGCTTTTTGCTTGAGAATATCCACGGCCTTGATAATGACCTCCGGGATCGGCAGCCCCATCAAGCCCGCATTTTCGATAATAGAGATCGTTTCATTGGCCACGAACGCGATAACGGCAGCGTCCCGCACGAAGTTGGAGCCCATCACGGCATCCAGACGGCAGGCAACCAGCACGATCAGCAGGGTCTCGCCCTTGCGGATCAGCCCCTTCCAACCTGCACGGCTTTCCAGCGTGCCGGTCTCGGTCTTGGGGCTTGCGTGGAAAACTCCCGCCACGATCAGACCGGTGATGTAGTCGATGGCCATAAAAATGACCAGCGTTTGCAGGGATGCGTCCCAGCCGCCGAAAAGGCTGGCGATCATGCTGCCGATCGCGCCGATGGCAAAACATACATAGTCTTTCACGGCTCGCCTCCTCACATCGTCCATCTGCTCTTTTTGGCGCGGGTGTCCACATGCACCCAGCCCTTGGTGCGTCCAGCCTTGACCGGATAGCGGCCCACGCCGCCCCAGCCGGGCAGCAGGCTCTCTGCGTAGGCGGCCACGTCCTCGACAGGCACGCCTGCCACCTGGATGTCCGCCGCCCGGCCCAGCAGGTGCTGGCTGCTCTTGGCTCCACCCACGGCGGTGTTGTGGGCCGCCGTGCGGTACCCGCTGGTGATGGTCACGGGCTTGCCAAAGTGCTCCCGGATGGCCTGTAGCAGCACCACGAGGGTCTGGTCGATCATGATATCGTCGCTGCCGTCCCGGCACCGGAACTCCCGTACGCGGAAGGCCGGAGACAGCTGTTTAGCGCCGTCTTTGGCCAAGGAATACTCTTTGATTGCCATAGGCTCACTCCTCACTCTTTTCGCCGGTCTTGGTCTCCAGCAGCTCGGTCAGTTCTTTGTACTCGGCCTCGGTGATGCGGCCGAGGGCGTAAAAAACATCAATTTTTTCCGCAAGGCCAGCGGTCTGGCCGCGCTCGATCAGGCGTTTACAGATACGATACAACATAGTTTTTACCTCCTTATGTGGTGGTGTCGTCGGTCAGCCCCAGCTCCAGCATGGCGACGCGGTACTCCTGATCTACCGCCAGGGCATCCGTGTCCGCCTGCGCGGCCTGCAGCGCCTTGACCGTGTCCGGCAGAGCCTCCCGCTCGGCCTGCTTCCGGGCCGCCTCTTCCTTCGCGGCCAGCTCTTCGGCGGTCGGCGGGGGCGGTACCGTGCCCGCCTCGTACACCATGTAGGTGCCGTCTGCCAGTGCAACGCCCCAGTAGTGCTGGCCGGGCTGTGCGGCATCGTTGTGCTCGCTCACGGCCTGCGCAATGGCGGTGTAATCGGCTTTTGCCGCCGGAGCGGTGTAACCGGGCTTGATTTTAGTGTCCATACAGTGCCTCCTTATCCAATCACATTGCCGCTCTCGTCCACAAGCACCTCTTGCGGCAGCACCAAAATTGGGCGGTAGCTGTAACTGGACTTTGCGCTGTTACCCTTTAACGCCCCGTCTGCGGTAACATACGCCGCCTTACTCGGAGTCCATCCACCGCTCGTAGGCGTCCGGGTCCAGTAAGGCCGGGACCATTTTCTTCTGGCTGTTGCCTCGGTACGAAAGTAGCTCAGCGCCGCACCCTCTTTATATGTGTTGGTCAGGGCTCCATTCAGTTCCGTGATACTGGGCAGAAAGACCTTTGTTGCCAGGCCATCCGCCCCCTCTCTCCGGTCCTCCTCCATAGGAAAACTTTCGGTGCCCATATAAGGGATTCGCACCTTCTTGATCAGCGGCTTGATATCCGCTTTGATCATCCTGAAAAACGTGTCTTCCAGGTATATTTGTGAATCGGAATTCGCGTACCCGGTACCGCTGGATTTATAAGATCCCGTGAACCTTGTGGAGTTGCACAGCAGCCACGTTCCAAAGCAGCTTGCGTCGTACATATCGCCCGGTAGACCCTGATGCACAATAATCCATTCTGTACGGATGTTATCTACGTCAAAAAACACCTTTTTGCCAACCGGTTTATTTCCCAAGGACGTGCCGCTCTGGTAGACGAGCCTGGCTTGACCATTTATGCCGACGTACACCTTTTGCACCTGCCGGGCCTGACCGCCCACGCCCACATAGAGTTTAGACATTTTGTGTGCCGTGCTCCCGGCACCGAGATAGATGCTCATGCGCCCACCTCCTTATGCGTACACCAGCAGGACAGTGCCGGTGTCGAGGGCGCTGCCCACGCCGGGGTCGGTGGTCTGCGCCTTGATGCCAAATCCGTTGACGCTGGTCACGCTCAGGGTGCCGTCATTTGTCACGCCGAGGCCAGCGCCCACTTTTACGGAGCCTAGCTGGTCAGCCGTGGCAGGCGTGCCGAATTTTTGGTCGGCCTCTTTCTGGTTGTACACCTCCGTCTTTGCGTAGGTCTCGTTCTTGCCGTAGGCTCCCACATCCTCCGCCGTCAGGGCTGTGTTCTTTCCGGTTCCTCCGTGTTCCACGCCCAGCACGCCGGTCATCACATCCAGTGCCGTGGTGTCCTTGGTCTGCAGCGTCCGTGTGCTGCCGTCGCCCATGGTCAGGGTCATCACCTGCCCGTTCAGCTCGATGCGCTCCACATAGTCCGCACTGCCCGCTTCCAGCGCACCCACGTCCTCCGCCGTCAGGGTCACCACGCCGCCCTGGCCGTTCACGCTCTTCACCGGCCCGTCCGCCGGTGCCGTTTTCTCCGCCCGATCGGCTGCCGCCTCGGCCCGGGCTGCGCCGCTTTCTGCCGCTTTCTGTGCCGCCCCGGCCTGTCCGGCCGCCGTCACCGTTTCTGTCCGTGCCGCCTCGGCTCTCTTCGCATCCTTCGCGGCCGCACCTGCGCTGTTCCGCGCTTCCTGCGCGCTGGTCGCCGCACTGTTCGAGTACGCCAGCACCCGCGCCACAAAGGTCTCGTACTGCGTCGGGCTGATCTCCGCGTCGCCGTCGGTGGCAAGCGTCTCATAGCAGTCGTATCGTGCCGGCCGTGTCAGCGCCCGGAAGCCGTCCTCCCCCAGTGCCAGCAGCATCCAGCTGCCGCACCGCGACGCCGTGAACTCCTTGCCAACCGTGCAGCTGGCGTTTTCGTCCAGCAAAATGGGGGCAGGCAGGGTGCCGTCCTGCCGCTGGATGTGCAGCGTCACGCTCTTGCCCTGCCAGCTCTCCGGCAGGGTAAATTCCAGCCGCTCTACGTTCGCGCTGCTCTGCCCGCCCAGGTGCAGCACCTTCATCTCCGGGGCAAACTCCACCCCGCCGAATCGCTTTTCCACAATCCTTACCTGCATGGTCTTTTCCTCCTTCCGTTTTTCTCCCAGTCTACCGTCCCGCTGCCCCGCAAAAAACCGTGTACTTTTACAAAAGCACCCCGGCAGGTCTTGCCCGCCGGGGTGCTTTCTATTGGTGACAAAGCGTCACCGGATGGCTGCCACTTGGTTGGCATCTGGTCGTCACCGCAGCAGTGCATACGGGTCCTCTTCCGGTTCCGCCTGTGCCGCCTTCTCCGCCGCTTTTTCCCACTGTGCAAAGGTCTTTTCCGTGTACAGGGCGTTTCCGTCCGTGTCGGTCAGGGCCAGCAGCACGTCGGCCAGCTGCTGCTTGTCCGCATCGCTGCCCGCAAGGTAGTCCGGCTTTGCCAGCTTCGTGATTTCTTTCTTGATGTTTCCCGCGTCCTTTCCGGCCCGTACCAGCCGGTCGTACTCTTCCTGCACGTTCCCGGCGTTCCAGCTGTCCACAGCATCCCGCAGTCCGGCATAGATGCCCGCGCTCCTGTCGTAGCCCTTTTCCGTCGCCAGCATCTCGTTTGCCGCAGCGTCCACCGCGCCCACCACCGTGTCCCGCACGTCCGGGTCATCTGTGTTCAGCAGCTTTTTCAGCTCGCTGGTCACCTCATCCACAATGTCCTTCCGCGCCTCCCAGTTTCCCGCGTTGGTCTGCTGCGCCGCTTCCTTCACCCGTCCGTCGTACTTCTTCAGCCGGGTCTTCAGCTGGTCGTACATCTTGTTCTCGGCAATGGCTCCCGCCTGTACCATCTGGTCCAGCTTTTTGGCAGCTGCCTGCGCTTCGTCCGGGTCTCCGCTCACATAGGCGTTGTACAGCCGGTCATACTGCCCGGTCGCGCTCTCCGGCAGGCTGTTGAAGTTCCCGCCGTCCCGGCTCCAGTTCGCCGCCGTGTCCATCCACCCGGTCACCGCCTGCACCTGCTTTTTCAGGTTTGTGTAGGGGATGCCCCGCAGCATGCCCAGCCGCCCCAGCATGTCCGCCACCGCTTCCGCCGTTTTCTGCTTGTGGGTCTCCAGCTGTTCCTCGGTCATCCCGCTGGTGTCCTCGGCGTTCAGCTGGTACACCTTCCCGATCGCCTCGGTCAGGTCGTTGATGGCCGAAATGCCGGTCATGCTGATGGTGTCGTAGCTGGTAAAGCTGTGGTTCAGGATCATCTCCCCTGCGCTCATCATCTCGCTGCCGCCGGTCCAGTTGCCCACAAAGCTCTTGAAAAAGTCGTAGGTCAATGCGTCCAGAATGCTCTTCCGGGTCATGTCGCCGTTTTC
>ERZ773269.3280-NODE-3280-length-10938-cov-3.076725_pt1 | contig 10938 bp, 9 predicted proteins | sample MGYA00511958_ERZ773269 | MGnify/ENA primary metagenome ERZ773269 (study PRJEB29015, sample SAMEA2737761) | human gut metagenome | biome: human gut; feature: human-associated habitat; material: faeces | place: China | collected 2012 ... | reverse complement strand
ATTAGCGCTTTTCCCATACTTTGCTTTTGCCTCGTTTACATTAATAGGTGAAACGCCATGCCGTAAACATACTTCGTAATATACACCTGTAGAAGATGTAGAACCCCATGATTGCATGATTCTAAGTTTTTCCTTATTGTATTTTGCACCATCATTTTTTGCAGCATAGAAACGTTCTATTAATGTTTCAAGCTGTTTTCTAAGTGTACGTGTAGAATAAGTTACAACAATAGTCCATTCTGGATGTGCTGTATGAAGTTCAACCGCTTTTCTTGCCAAAACAATAGTCTTTCCACTACCCGCCATACCACGAATACGTTGAATACCTGTTGTATCAGATAAAATAGCATCCATCTGGCGACCATCATATTTTTCAATTAATGAAGCCATTTGATTAATTGCATAGGCTTTTGTTCCTTCTTTAACATCTCCATGCTCTGTTATTGTGTTGATGCCATACGCCTCTTGTAATCCAGATATAATTTTCGTATATTTATCATCTGGATATTCCTCTTTTTCACTTGTTTCGCTAATAAATGACATCAAAGCGTCTATGCTATTAACAAGCGGATATCCGTCTTGTTCTTCCATATCAGCCAATGAATATGTTACAGTATAAAAGTCAAAGATTAATGCTCTTCTCTTAAATAGGAATTTCTGCTTTTTAAACTTAGCTTCTACCTTTGCATAAATATCATCTTGTATTTCTCCATAATCTGTAACTGACTCAGTAAGAATATTAAGGATATAGACGCCCTTTTTACAAATCAAAGCCATATCTATGCAGGTTCTACGATTTGCAATTTCATCTATATATATTGGATACCCTAAATATAATTCGCCTACTAAGTCTGGTAAAGTATTATCCAAAGCCTGTACAAAATACTCTGCAATCTCTCTTTTTCTTGCATCTTCTAATGAGCCCAGAATTTTCAAGTTTGCTCCCAAGCCATCCGCCTCCCTTTCCATATATTGATAAAACATTATATCTATTCTTCTAAAGCCTATCAAATGATTATATTTTTCTTTGTTATTATCTCATTATTTCAACTATATTTCTATATTTCATATTCGGAATTGTAGTGTAAATTATACAAATCATTCTATTAGATTCACGAATTAACATTGTTTTATCTACCCGAATTTCCGAATTTATTACTTCCTTAAACAATGCATTACTCTGGTTTAAATAAATACCCATATATGACAACACGGTTCATACATTAAGTATACCATTCTTTCACTTTGAAATCAAGTATATTGAAAATATGCAAATCTTCATTTTGTAAAAGCCAAAGACAACGGAGAAATAAAAATTTGCAACGGCTCATGTTACCGCAGGATGACCGTATAGAACTTTGGCAATTGTTTTAAATTAAGCCATACCTTAGTCATATTATAGCACTTCTTCGGCTTATATCTCTTGTATTTTGCGTTTGTACACTTCATTTAGATAGTGATGCGGTCTAAGCTCTTTCCCTACAAACACATCCATGTACTGTCATATTTCGCTCTGTCTATCTCTAACTTATCGACATTTCTGCTTTAGCGACTACTAGAGTCGAGTAAACAAATCCAAATGGTGTATTAGGAGTTGCAAAAGAAATTATTCAAAAAGGATAAACACAAAAGTCCTCTACCACATTCCATATCAATCATGAAGCAGTAGAAACTTACATAATTATAATGATAAATCAAATATCAATGTGCAAGGTTTCCAATAGCATTTTGAATTCAAAAACATATGCTTTGCTAAGTAATTTAAATGACATATGGTTTGAATAATCAATTAAATTGATATCTGATCTTTCAGAATATTTCCCAACCTCTTCGCTTTTTAATGTTGTTGTTAAAATACACTGATTGGACAATTCAGAAAACATTGTAAGCACACGTTCTTCTTTATCTGTAGATAAATCTTCTGCTCTAAATGAATCCATAATAATTGGACATTCATGCTTTATCATTTCAGCTGTGCTTATGAGACGTGCAACATAGAAAACCGTTTCCTCACTTCCAGAAATTGTTGTCCCTCGCTTCGTGAATACATCTTCATAGTCATCTGTACCTTCAATATCTATGATATGTTTTTTAGTATTCATAAGTACGATAAACTGCGAGAAAAACTGTTCACGTTTTTCCTTTGACTCATCCGAACTTTTAATACCTGCTTTTAATCCATCTGACAATTGTGTAATTTCAGTATCCAGTTCTACTAGTGTTTTTTCGATTTCTTCGACACTATGGAAACCTTGTTTGTATGCCATAATATTTTCAATAGTTACATCATCATCATCCATCAATGTTTGTAGTTCGATTTGCAATTTGGCAATTTCATAGTCGTGCCTAGAAATTTCCTCATTGATGTCTGCGATTTTCTCTTCTATCGAAAAAATTATTTGACTCCTCATTTCTGGAGTAGATACATCAAAGGAGTATGTGTTTTTTCCTTTTCCCTTAAATGTAATATTAGATGAGTTGCAATCCATACACCTAAGTTCACCTACTTCGATATTGCGATTTAATGATCGCAGCTCTTTTAAAGTAGTATTCCACAGGGATTTCCGCGTTGCAAGGTGAGTTCGCTTTTTACGAACCTCGGCTATTTTCCCAGTAACCTCATCCATATCCTCAATGCGTTTATGAAAAGCATCTTGATCTTTTATATGACTAAGATATTCTGTTGCCGTTGCAGATGATTTATAAAAGTCACTCAACTTTAATTGCTCATCTCGCTTATTTTTAAGCGTTTTAATTTTTTGCTTTTTCTTTCGGATTTCATCAGAATTCATTTCTATCGAAAAATCGCCAGAGTAAGACAAAAGCATGTTTCTAAAATCTTCTTTGTGATAAAAACCCGGATTAAAGATAGTCGATGTATCTTTACCATCTTGTCCGACAAAAAACAGCTGCACAAACAACTCCATATCAACAATTTTCAAACTTCCATTAACAACTATATTAGGTAAAGGAAAAATCTTATTTGTCCAAAAACGTTTAAATTCAGACATACCATCAAAAATTCTTATTCCATCTCCTGACTTTACGATGTACGAATCACCGACGCGAACGACAATATATAAATCGCTATTGTGCATAAATTCGAGATAATAATAATACTCTTTGTATTCAAACGAACTTGGAAAAATCGGTCTATTTCCTATTGTATATAAAATGGACTGTATAATAATAGTCTTTCCTTTATTGTTATCATCACTTGCAATAATGTTCAGCCCTTCCGAAAATGAGTCCTCTATGAAGGCTTCCTCGCTGTTTCCCAAAGCAACTTTTTTAATAATCATTGAAGAACACCCTCCTTTATTTTAGCAATAAAATATTTCAACGATAACGCATCAAAATCTGGACAATCCTCTATAATGTCCGAGCTAATTTCATGATAAATATAACCAACTGTTTTATTTGGATACTGCATAATCAATGAATACACACGATCAAACAGTGTCCAAAATCCTTGTGCAGCAGATTTATTAAAAAGTGCTCTGCACAGTGACCTTTTACATTCTTCGACCATAACACCTCTTCTTTCTGGTGGATATTTTAAATATATCTCCATAAAAGGTTCTGGTATTCCTTTAGATAATGGATCAGTATTTATTATTCTCTGTAAAACTAACAATCTTATTTCATTGGTTGTCAGATGTCTCCCATATTCAAGTACTTCATCAATCTGATCTATCACTACTCCTTCAACCAGAGTATTTTTCTTCTCTGCCTGTTTATTCCGTATCTCATTAAATATTGCTAAAAGCTCGGAATCGGACGGAATAATTGTCGGATGCTGTTTAACTATTTCTCGAATATAATCTTGTGGGTTTTTATCATCAATAACAAACCAAACTTTCTCCAGAAATGCTGAAATTTTATCTTCAGTAACATTTTCTTTTTTCATATATTCCTTGGTCTTACACTCTTCCATCACTCCTGTCTGAATACTTTTCTGAGCTTTTTGAGTGACATTATCGATTCCAAATACATTCAAATTTGAATTTATCCTAAACGTGTCTGGCACATCGCCTACAAAGAGAATGTAGGCCTCAAAATCAAATTGACAAATATAATTCTTATATAATGTCACCAGTTCTCGGCCAATCGTTTTTGCACTTCCCGTTTTTGATGCCTTTGATTGCACATCCCACAACTTTCTGGCCATTCTATCCATTCCAGTCACATCATTAAAGAAATCCACCACGAAATAATTCATTTCATTGCTATCATCACGAATTCATCAAATAAAGCATCGCCTTGGTTTCTGCATCTGCACCAGACTTTCGTACTCTCTCAGATGATTGTACAGTATAAGACATATTTACTTCACATCCTTTGTGTTTCATATAAAATAAATCATTTCACTGTTTTTATTCCACATTCACTGCCTTAAACACCGCATTTTCCATGTTGTTATAGAAAATCAAATTAAAACTCCCAATCCACTCCTACGGAACTGTTTCGAAATCACCTACCGATGTTATTGGAAACAGTAGCTACTACCCAGACACATCTGTGAAGGGCATCTACAAGCTCATATTCCTTTATTATATTTCCGATGATACTGACTTCACCCAATACAGTCATGCTGCTGAGCACCTGCTTTCTCGGTGCAATCGAATAGAGAATAAACAATGTTAGCAATGCCATACCGATATCTTATAAATCCTAATAATTGATGATATAGTCCTTGGTTGTCATGCTGATTGAGCCACTGATACGGTTCTCATTTGTTTTTCAGAAAGTTAAAGACCGTATTCACATTTTTCCTTTCCAGCTCTCATCAACGCAGGATAACTACTAAATTTATCCCCATCGACTCAAACCAACAATATAATTATACACCATTTAACAACATCTTTCAATAGAATTTGTGCCATTTGAACAAGTAAAACGCATTTTCTATCTATTGCACAATCAGGAAACTATAGTTTTGTACATATTTTCAAAAATATACATTATTATGACATATTTCGGCAAACCACATAAGAAAAACGACTTGTCATCAAGTCGTTTTTCACAGTATTTCTTGTTCAAATCCCCACATTTACGTACTTTTCTGCCCCCTCACAATCAATAAAATCCTTCGCCAACTGCTTCGCCTCAGCCAAACTGTTCTCCAGTATCTCAAAACCCACAGCCGCAGAAAAGTTGTCGATCTCAATACGTTCGGTCTCGTCAGCGAAAACCTGTATCAAAAATCCCTCACAGAGAATATCTCTGCCTTTCTTGTCAACTCTGGGGATATATTTGTCTGGCGTAATTCTCACATAAAAATCCTTGTATCTCATTTGACCACGCTCCTTAAAGTTTCATCTGAAAATCATCATCTTCGTCAAATTCCTCGTCCATATCTTCATCAAAATACTGTTCGCAACCCGACCTTTCAAGTGCCGCCCTCAGATAGCTAGTATCCATATCGTTCGCCTCATATCCCTGATTTATGACGTTGTAATAATAACTGGTCGGCGGCGATATCTGTCCTTTGTTCATCAAGTACGCCATGCACTCTTTCTTTTCTCCGTCTACCTCTATCTCAAACAGCTCCTTGCGGTAAAGATTCGGAAAGCCCTCATATTTGTCAAGACTGTACTCATCTCGTCCGTCTATCTCCCATATGAGTACGGGAACTTCCGATTTATCATTCGGCACGATCGTCGCAACACCTCTGAATTCAAGCTCGTATCCTTTCAGCATCTCCTTGCTTACGATCTTTGAATTTGGACAGCGGTATGCCATTTGTTCAAGATTGATGTTACTTCCATAGGCGATATATAATCTTCTGTATTCCATAAAAACTCCTTTGCAATTTTACATACTCATTTCAAGTTCCTCTTCAACGCCCTCACATTGGCTCTCTGTGGGCTCGTTGTTTTCTTCGGGTACATTTTCGGCTTGTGTGCTGTTGTCGCTTACAGGCTCGGCACGCCGCTCACGAGCCGCTTGTTTTTCAAGCTCTCGCTTTTCTTTAAGCCTTGCCCTTGCAGCAATCCCGTCCTCCGGGTGTCGCCAGGCTATGTCCCCCTCAAGATGTTTCAGCAAGTGAGATCTGCAATTCTTGAATTCTTCACCTATCAGCCCCAGATTCAATAGCCATACCCGAAAGCTATACCGCATATTATCACTTTGAGAAACGTGAGGAGAACAGTATTTCTTTGTCATTGCCGCATTGCTTATGGCTAATGCAAGCACGATCTGACTTCTTACCTCACCGGCATGAAGTGAACCATTATACGCTCTTATCTCGTAATGTCCGTGCTGAAAAAAGCTGTGAAGATTGCAAATAACATATCGGCTGTTCGAGTAATGCTGAAACTGCTCGCTCATTCTGCCGTGATACCAAAGCCGCTTTATCGTTTCCATATCGGTAGGTTTCTTTTGGTTTATCTCTTTGATAAATTCCTTGTCCATTTTGCGACAGTAACTTTCACGAGCGGTCGAAACCTGCAAAGAGTCCCACAGAAAGTTCTCCTTGCTTGCGAAGATGTTCACAAGATTTCGAATCTGCTGCGGTGTATAATCGTCCGCTGAAATATGGATATGCGTTCCAGCACAGTACCGAGGGCCTGTTACCCCACCTGCACGGCGTAACGCTCTGACAACTTCCTGCAAAAGCGGTATGTCTTCATATTCCAGCACAGGAGAATTCATTTCCACGCTGTAAGACTTGGAAGCGCTGTCACCGTTTGCGTTATAGCAGTTGATACTGCCGTCATAAACTATCGCCCACTTTCTGTTCTTTGAATCAGTTACAATGTATTTGTCATAGCTTCCGCCCTCGTGTTCAACACGCCCGTCAAGGACATTTGCCATAGCTTTTGCCGCCTGACTTCGTGTAAGTCCAGTCATTTCTATCTCTATACCGAATTTTCTTGTTTTTATGCCGTCAAAGTTTGATGACAATGTTACACCTCCCAACAAAAACAGCCTGCGAATATATCGCAAGCTGTAAATTTTAATCGTTATTCAATCTCCGTTCTGACCTCATACCCACCTTTAAAGATCACCAGTATCTCCGCCTTGTTCAGAACCTTCACACATTCTATCAGCTTTCTGATAAGCACATTATCAAATGTTTCCAACTCAAACTTTTCATGCTCTATCATATCTATTATCTTATCAAGCTTTGCCTGAGTTTCGGCGGAAGTTTGATTTTTTGATTTCAGCATTGCAAGTCTTTCACTCAGGCTTTGCTCTTCCTCATACAGCTTTTCAAACTCGCTGTCCAGCTTGTCCTCATCACAGCCGCTTGTTGCTATGAGACTTATCAGATCACTTCTTGCCTTGTCGATCTCTTTAAGCCTTTTTTCGATTGCTGTGATCTCTTCCTGCCCATGACATTCAAGCACATTGCTGATATTCGCTTTTAAGATCTTTTCAACGCCGTTACCACAAGAGTAGTAGTTATTTATCGCTCGTACTATAGCTTTGTGGAGCTGTTCTTCCTTTATCGTGGGAGAATCTGGGCAATATCTTTTGCCGTGTTCCAGCCGGCTTATACACCGCCAGACTATTAACTTTTTCCCTCTTGAAGTCCACGTTGTACGGCGGTAAGGCGTGCCGCATTTTCCGCAGATAAGCAGTTCCGTAAGTGCATATTTACTGCTGTATTTTCCTTGTTCGGTAGTAGTTTTATCGCTGATTTTACGCTTAGAACTTCGCCTTGCAAGCTCCTGCTGAACTCTATTGTATGTGTCACGGTCGATTATGGGTTCATGATGATCTGTCACAAGATACATCGGGAGTTCGCCGTAATTTTTTACGACCTTATGCGTAATACAGTCAAGCGTATATGTCTTTTGCAGCAAAGCGTCTCCTACATATTTTTCATTTTTCAAAATACTGCGGATAAAAGATTCGTTCCAGATTTTATTACCCATTGAGGTAAGAAGCTTTTTGCTTTCAAGAACATTTTTTATACCTTTCATACTATAACCGTCAAGAAATAGTTTATATATCAGCTTTACTGTTTCCGCCTCATCAGGAACGATCTCTGGTTTGCCGTCTGCTCCCTTTTTGTAGCCCAGAAGATGTTTGTACTGAAAATTTACTTTCCCTTCTCTATATGCTTTTTCTTTTCCCCAGAGTATGTTCTTACTGATAGATTCACTTTCGGCCTGTGCAAAACTTCCATACAAAGCTATCATAAACTCGCTTGTCATTGTCAGCGTGTTTATGTTCTCTTTTTCGAAAATAACGCCAATACCCAATTCCTTCAGCTGCCTTATGTACTGAAGACAATCAACCGTGTTTCTTGAAAAACGGCTTATAGACTTTGTAATTATGAGGTCTATTTTCTTCTTTTTGCACATTCTTATCATACGATTAAATTCTGTTCTTTTCTTTGTCTGCGTTCCGCTGATACCCTCATCTGCAAATATGCCTGCAAGAGTCCATTCCTTTTTCTTGTTGATAAGGTCTGTATAGTAAGCGACCTGAACCGCAAAGCTGTTCTGCTGTTCCTCTTGCTCTGTACTGACACGGCAGTATGCTGCTACTCTTAGCTGGTGGTGTTTATCACGGTTTTCCGCTGTCTGCACTTTCGCAGGTATCACTGTTACATTCGGAGCTGTGGACATTTTTGTCATTCCTTTCTGTGATATTTTTGATGTGTACTCCGTTGATGAATTCAACCTCTATGGTACAAAAATGGCTTATCAAGATCTTGCTCACGCAGGATTTGAATAAGCCAATATCAAGTGTATTCAGTTGTTCGCAGCCAAGCCTTGATTTTAAAAGTTCCGTGTTCTGCTGACTGTCATCATAAGTACAGCAGTCATATTTCAGCTGAGCAAGTCTGAAAAGTTTCTCTTTGATCTTCTTTTCATCTGTATGTACCATATCTGTCATTCGATTTATCTCATTTTGTTGAAATCTGACCTTTGCATTTGGAGAGTATGTGCTTACCGTACAGTCTGAATAAATGAGTGTCGGGTTAGCGATAACGTTGTTGAACACATTCAGCACAGCACTAAGTATCATTTGATCCGTAACCCGATGATCTAATCGGTAACATTCAGGACGTCTGCAATCCCACAGTTCGTCCTTTGTGCGTGTTAGCTTTTGACCACATTCTTTGCAGAAAGTTATTTGTTTCAGCAGTTTGACTTCCTCAGTCTGACCTATCGATGCAGTCGCTTTTCTGACACGTTTTTCATTTGCAAGTTTGAAAGTTTCTTTGTCAATTATCTGCGGATATTTGTCAGTACCGAGATACTTTTCATTTTCTATGATCCGCTTGACCATATTTTTGTTCCACTTATCCGAAACAGCATTGTAGCGAATTTTCTCTGTTTGCATAAGCTTTGCGATCTCAGACAAACTTCTGCCTTTCAGATACTCGTCAAATATTGCAACAACTGCGTAAACTTCTTTTGGCTCGGTTGTTATCTCGCCGTTTTTCATACAGTATCCGAATGGGATAATTCTGTTTTTAGGCATAAACTCACTCCTTTCAACCGACAATGATACCACAAAGCTTAGTAGAAATCCAGTATCATAACTAACAAAGATATGCCCTGCAATTTGATATACAAGACATCAAGAGCATATTTTTTCCGTAAGTTCTAATCCACCAATCAAGTGAAATTCCAGTTCATTCTGGTTTTTTACGACTATCTTATCGACAATACTCTCAAACGCTAATTCTTCAAACTCGGTTATAGGCTTATCACGCCTTTCAAAAAAGTCAATTAACATTTCGATCTGATCAAGTGTTTCGTCCTCATCGTCTGAGCGTGTTAGCTTTTTCAGTTCGGTTTGCAATTTATTGATTTTCGCAGTAAGCTCGTTAGTCTGCTCAATATATTTTGCCTCATCAAGAAATCCCTTAGTTTTCAGTCTTGCGAGGACGTGAGTTTGTTCTCGAAACTTGGCGATTTCTTTGTGGATATCCATAACCTGAGTTTGACCACTGTATTTTTTCAGTTTTAAATCTTGTAATGCTGTTTGAAGTGGTATAAGGACAGTTTGGTAATTGTGCCACAGTTTGTTACACAAACGGATAAAAGCCAAATAGATTTTGCTTTTCGGTATGCTTCCGTTTTCGCAGTCCGATGCATTAACATCATGTTTACGGCATATCCAGTATGCACCGCTTTTTCGATTTCTGTGCTTATATGTCGCTCCGCATTTACCGCAGTAAATTTTTCCAGACAATGCATATTCATTGCTTACAAAATCCCTATGCCGGGATAAAAGCAACGTCTGCACATTATGAAAAACATCCTTATCAACAATGGGCGGATTCACATTTTAGGCATAGTATTTCTGTTTTTCGCCGTAGTTCCTTTTCTTAATATGAGGAAGGCTCTCGGTTACATAGCTTTGCTGATATACTGCATTTCCTATATACCTTTCATTTTTCAGCACATATTTCACATTATCTGCTTTCCACAAAACCGACTGTTTGCTACTTGGTATATTCATGCTGTTAAGCTTGTTTGCAATTGCCTGGAAACCGTATCCGCTGACATACCATTCAAACATTTGGCGAACGATCGCTGCCTGATTTTCATCAACATCCAAATCACCGTTTGCCTTTTTAAATCCAAATGGCGGAGTTGCATTTTTATACGTTCCATTTTGCATACGCTTTTGAACAGACCACCTCATATTCTGCGAAATCGACGTCGATTCTTCCTGAGCCAGACCGCCCATAATCGTTATCATCATCTCGTCAGTCATATCGGCAGTATCGATGTTCTCTTTTTCAAACAGCACCGTTATGCCTAAGCTTTTCAGCTCTCTGATGTTTTTCAGACAGTCTTTGGTGTTTCGGGCAAATCGGCTGATAGACTTTGTATATATCCTGTCTATCTTGCCTTTCCGGCAGTCGCTTATCATTCGCTGAAACTCGTCACGCTTGTCCTCACGAGTACCTGTTATTCCCTCATCTATCTAAAAGCCGTCTCTGATACAATTTTATTTTTA
>ERZ773269.3273-NODE-3273-length-10967-cov-7.643237_pt1 | contig 10967 bp, 10 predicted proteins | sample MGYA00511958_ERZ773269 | MGnify/ENA primary metagenome ERZ773269 (study PRJEB29015, sample SAMEA2737761) | human gut metagenome | biome: human gut; feature: human-associated habitat; material: faeces | place: China | collected 2012 ... | reverse complement strand
GGCGGTCTGCGCCCGGATGTCGGTGGTGTCGATGTGGACAACATAACCATCTATCAGCATCTTCCGGGCGTAGGCAGAAAAATTCCGTGTGTGCAGCAGAGCCATCTTCTGCCGGATAAGTTCCTGTTCCTCCGGCGTCACGGGAACACGCAGAACAATTTTTCGGGTTCGGTTCGTCATAGTTTCACCTCGTTTCTTGGGGGTCTGGGGTACTCCCCAGCAAGCATTTCTGCCGGGAGTGGCTACACTCCCTATGCTTGCTACGTTACCTTTCCCCACTACTATGACACCACAACACCCCCGTTTTGCCCGCAAAATGCAAAAAAAAAATAAGAGGACGCTTTTGCATCCTCTCAATGACCGTGCATGACAATCAGACACACACGGGCTCTTTTTCCTGTTCATGGATTCGTAAGGCACCGTCAATGGCACCTTCTACGATGGGTAAGTATTCTTCCGGGCAAAGCTGCAGCTTGTGGCTGACCCGCTGACGTTCCGCACTTTCTTCCCGCATGAGTTCCGGGTTGAAGTACCGCTCCACGGGCAGACCACATATTTTTATCAGCTGAATCACCACCGGCAGGCTGGGCAGCGTGCCTTCGTTTTCGATGTTCGCAAGATACCGGCTGTCACAATGTATCATGTCAGCCAGCGCACTGCGGGAAAGTTGTTTTGCCTTTCGAGCTGCCTTGACATCCGCTCCGAACGTTTCAAAGCCGGGACAGTCCTCAATTTTCGCCATTCTGCATCACCCATATACATTTTATAGTTCATGGACGATTGACGAAATGATGCAAAATCCATTTAGCTTACACTTTATAGTTCCACTTGAAAATCAGACGCGTGCGCCAGAGTTTATTCTGGCTCTCATTCTACTTTCGTTGCGCGGTTTTTCTATACTCTAATGGCAACAATCCAGTGCTTTTGCGGAACAATTCTGCAAATCGGCTTGAAGTGGAATACCCCACTGTTTGGGCAACTTGTCCGACTGTCAGTTCTGTGTATGCCAGCAGATACTCGGCTTGGCTCATGCGCCGCTGCTGAATATACTCTGTAATGGTGCAGTCGTAGTATTTCTTAAAACAACTTTTCAGTTTCGTTGTCCCCATACAGGCAATCTGCGTCAGCCTTTCCAGAGGAATGTCAAAAGCATAGTGGTCGCTAAGATATGAGGCAACCGTCTGGATACTTTCTATATCCTGCTGCGAGAGCTTATGAACTGGTTTATCAGGATGCTTCTTCTGATATTCCACTACCATTGAAACTGCTTCTGCGACTTTTCCCTCATAAAAAAGTTTTGCGGCAATCCCTTCTCCGCGATAGTCCCTAATCTCCGTAAGCAGCCGTGACATCTCTGGAAAATCTGATGTCTGATCGATTTTGCGGAAGGCGTCAATCGGATTGATTTGTGTCTCCGGGTACAGTTTCTTCAGATAATCTTCATAATACGCTGGTGCAATCTCGATTCCAACCGAACGGATTGGAATATTTTTATGTATCAAAGCCTTGTATGGTGCATAGCCTCCGATAAACGTTTTGATGCAGCCGGCAGACAGTCTGCGGTATGGCGATAACTCTTCCCCGGATATAGAATCATACTGCGTAATACTCAAACATTCTGGCAAAGAACATTCCAGCATGAAATCTTTGTGGAAAGAAAAATTGTGAATTTTAATATCGTATAGGTCTTTCTGTCCATAAGTCCAGTAGGTACCTTCTCCGACTTCGGGAGAAAGTTTCCAGCAGATACCTAATGCCCCGTATTGCTGGTTATCCAGATCACGGATAAAACCGTGTTCCGCAAGCAGGGGCGCATAAAGCTGGTCGATGATTTCAGACATGAAAGTAGACCGCCTCCTTTTTTGCAACGATTGGACGAACCTTTGAAAGGAACGGACGAACATCGCCGAAACCTATTGAATGCTGTTCGTCACAAGTGTACCGTATTAGATAATGGTTAGTAGCATCTAATCGAAGAATATCACAAACCGCTTGTCGCGTCAAGACAACGAAAGGTAGGAGGCTCAAAATGAGTAATCAAGTAAATTCTATGAACAAAGGTCTGACTGTGAAAGACCTTGTAACAACTGGCATTTTTACCGCACTGTTATTTGTTTTTGTATTGGTGGGCGGTGTCTTTTTTGCAACGAATCCTGTACTTACTTTTTTCATGCCAGCAGGAGGTGGGCTGCTTGCTGGCCCCATTTATCTTTTGCTGATTGCAAAAGTACATAAGCGTTGGAGCCTTTCTATAATGGGCGTTATCATGGGTATTATTTGGTTCGTGACTGGTATGCACTGGGCTTTTGCATTGGGCTACCTGATCATGGCGGTTGTCGCGGACTTTGTTGCTGGCGCAGGACAGTACAAAAGCAAAAAACTCAACAGCCTGTCTTATATCCTGTTCTCCCTCGGTGGCACTGGTTCGTATATCGTGTTCTTTGTTGACCCCAACGGCTGGGCACAGACCATGCTGGGAAATGGAACGGAACAGAGCTATATCGACACCATGCAGGCTACCGCAAATACTGGCATCCTGATTGCCATGTTTGCTACCGCTATCGCTGCATCTGCAATCAGTGCTTTTGTGGGCTGCAAAATGCTGAAAAAGCAGTTTGAAAAAGCAGGTATTACAGCATGAGCGGTAAACGCCACAAGAAAGGGCTTTGGCTCGACCCACGGGCCAAGCTCTTTCTTATTCTTATGTGTGTTTTATCGTCCATGTTTGCTCCTTCACTTGCATATCAATTTGTCCTTGTTATGCTGATTGCGGTATTGGGGGCTTTCTTTGGAAAGTGGAAATATGTCATTAAGGCTGTATGCTTTTATGCGGTCATCTGTGCCCTGACAGTTTGGATCATGGCAGAAATGACAGGCACGCTGCGGACAATGTTTATTGCCTTTTTAGGATTGTTTCATAAGGTCTATGCGTGCGGAACCTTGGCCGGGATTGTTCTGACTACTACAAAAGTCAATGAATTCCTGTCTGCTATGAACCGTGTCCACGCACCCAAAAAGTTAGTAATTCCTATGGCAGTTATGCTGCGGTACATTCCAACTATTCAAGAGGACTGGCGCTATATCAAGGACGCTATGCGGATGAGAGATGTTTCACCTTCTCTGGCGAGCTTTTTAGCACATCCGGGCATGACAGTTGAGTGTATTTATGTGCCTTTGTTGATGGCAGCTTCAAAAGCAGCGGATGATCTTTCTGTTGCTTCTGTCACCCGTGGAATTGAAAATCCCAATCCACGCACCTGCCTTGTCCAGATAAAATGCGGAGCTGCCGATTGGGGCGTCATGGCCGTTGCCGTAGCTTATCTGATTTTTGAATTATGTGTGCGGGGAGGTGTGATCGCTTGATTGAGTTTGAAAATGTATCGTTTTCCTATACAGGACAGGAACATGGCGGGCTGCATGACATCAATTTGAAAATTTCGGACGGAGAATGTGTCCTGTTCTGTGGCCGCAGTGGGTGCGGAAAAACAACGATCACAAGGCTGGTGAATGGACTAATTCCTCAGTTTTATCAGGGAGAGCTTCAAGGCCGTGTGCTGGTAGATGGTCAGGAAATCAGCAGCCGCCCCATGTATCAGATTGCTGCTAAGGTCGGCTCCGTTTTCCAAAATCCACGGACACAGTTTTTCAATGTGGACACAGACAGCGAGATTGCCTTTGGCATTGAGAACGAGGCTCGTCCTCCACAAGAGCTGATAGAGCGAGTGGAACAGACAGCCGACGATCTGCGTATTCAAAAGCTGCGGAACAGGAATATTTTTGAACTGTCCGGCGGTGAAAAGCAGAAAATCGCCTTCGCTTCTGTTTATGCCATGAACCCACAGATTTATTTGCTGGATGAACCGTCCTCCAATTTGGATATGACTTCCATTCAGGAGTTGAGAGAGCATTTGCGGCTGATAAAAAAGCAGGGCAAAACGGTTTTGATAGCAGAACACCGGCTGTACTACCTGATGGAACTGGCCGACCGAATCGTTTATCTGGAAAAAGGAGAAATCAAAGGGATTTATACCCCGGAAGAATTTCGGCAGCTATCGGAACATGAGCGTGAACACATGGGGCTGCGGGCTGTTGATCTACAGGCGGTATTCCCGCCAAAAGCCCACTTGCCTGCGCTTACCCCTGTATTGGAACTGCGGAATGTGACGCTCCGTTACAAGAAACAAACCATTTTGCATGACATTGTCCTATCCGCGGGAAAGGGCGAAGTGATTGGCGTGGTCGGCCACAATGGAGCCGGAAAGACTACATTTTCTCGCGCTCTCTGTGGGCTTCACAAAGACTGCGATGGACAATTTTTGTGGGAAAGCAAGCCGATTGAGCGTAAGGAAAGGCTGCAACGCTCTTATATGGTCATGCAGGATGTGAACTATGAGCTTTTCGCTGACAGCGTAGAAGCAGAATGTTCCTTTGGCATCCGAAATCCAGACCAAACGCTGGTAAATGCAACTTTGGAAGAACTGGGGCTTTCCCCATATCGAGAACAACATCCAAACACGCTTTCCGGCGGTCAAAAGCAACGAGTAGCTGTAGCTGTCAGCATGATTTGTGGGAAAGACTTGCTTGTATTTGATGAACCGACCAGCGGCCTTGACTTTGACAGTATGACGCAGGTTGCAGGATTGATCCGGCGATTATCCGATATGGGAAAAGTCATTTTCATTGTCACCCATGATTTTGAGTTTGTCTGCCGTACCTGTTCCCGTGTCTTACATTTTGACGAAGGCGAAATATCCGATGACGTATTAGTTACAATGGATGCCCTCCCGAAATTGAGAGAGCTTTTCTCTGTCAAGGTGAATGTCCCCGCAGGGGACAGAGAGGGCGGCCTGGGCCGTTCAGATGGAAAGGAGAGGTAGTCTATGAAGCAGAAAAAAGAAAACAGTGTAGCATTGCTGCTGCATTGGGCAGGAGAACAAAAATTTTGGTTGTTTCTGGCAATCCTGCTGTCCATGTGCAGCGGGCTGTGTATTATTATACCATATATTGGAATTTACAGGTTGATGGATGCTACATTTAACAGTGCCTGCACAAAAGAACTTGTAGTGCAGACTGTGGCAATGATTGCCGCTGCTGTCACCCTGCGTTTTGTCCTATTCGGATGTTCCGGCGTGGCGGCCCATAAAGGCGCCTACGGCGCACTGTTCAAAGTGCGCTGTATGGTGGCGGAACACATGGCCAGAGCGCCTTTGGGCGCCCTGAATGAACGGCGCACAGGAGATATTAAAACGGTTCTGAATGAAGATATTGAAAAGCTGGAGCTCTTTCTGGCGCATAATCTTCCCGACCTTGTGTGCTATCTGGTTGGACCGGTAGTCATCTTTATTTATTTGATGACCGTTAATGTTCCATTGGCGTTGATTTCCCTTGTCCCTCTGGTTCTGGCCGTGGTAGTAATGGGGATAATGTTCCGCAATACAGATGACTTGATGGAACGAGCCAACCAATCCATTACTGCACTGAACTCCGTTATGATTGAATACATCAGCGGAATGAAACTGATTAAAGCCTATAACATGGGGAGTAAGTCGTTCCGAAAATTGTCTGACGCAATCCAGGAGGAAAACGCCATGTGGAATGAGACTTCCCGGCGTATGGGGCCTCCATATGCCGCATTTGTCGTTATCATTGAATGTGGAATGCTGCTGATGGTTCCGATAGGCGGGATGTTTTTCCTGAAAGGTTCGCTGACAGCCAGTGCGCTTCTGTTGTTTGTGTATGTCGGCTCTATGTATTTAACGGAAATTCGACCTTTGCAGGAATTGGGAACAAACTTTGCAAATGTACTGAACGCGATTACCAAAACCAAAGAAATACTGGATATTCCGATTTATGAGGGTGGAACAGACTTCCCCCAAAAACATGATATTGAACTTCGGAATGTCCGATTTTCTTATGACGGTAAAACCGATGTACTGCATGGTGTCAACCTCAAAATCCATGATGGCGAGCGCATGGCTCTTGTGGGCCGATCTGGTGCCGGTAAAAGCACTGTGATTGAACTTATTTCCCGGTTCTACGATGTGCAGGAAGGCGAAGTGCTGATTGGCGGCAAAAATGTCAAGGAACTTGACTACGATACCATTCTGAAAAATATAGCCATCGTGTTTCAAAAGACTTTCCTCACCCGTGACAGTGTGTTGGAAAATATCCGCATGGGTAGTAACGCTACTCTGGAAGAAGTGCGGGCTGCTGCAAAAGAGGCACAGATTGATGACTTTATCATGTCCCTGCCGGATGGATATGACACAAAAGTGGGCAGTTTCGGCTCCCGCTTCTCCGGCGGAGAAAAGCAGCGGATTGCGATTGCCCGCGCAATTCTGAAAAATGCACCCATCTTGATTTTGGACGAGGCCACAAGTGCCTCTGACCCGGAAAATCAGATGGAGATTGATAAAGCCATTCAAAATCTATGCAAAGGCAAAACAGTTATTGTAGTAGCACACCGTTTGAGTGCTTTGAAAATGTGCAACCGGGTGGCTGTGGTGGAAAACCATACAATTACCAGCGTTGGCACCCATGAGGAAGTTCGGAAGAACAATGCCTACTATCGAAAAGCGTGGGATGACTACGAAACAGCCCGGAATATCACTTATCAGTTGGAGGGCGGTGAGCAGCATGAATGAGCATGATGTATTGAAAAAGAACCGCAATTTCTATATTGGTGTCGGCGGAACCGTTCTGGAAGGACTTCTCTCCGGCAGCCTGTTTATGCTGCTTTACTCTGTTATGCAGTTTTTGTGGTCGAGTCAATTTGACATGAACCGAGTTCTGGCTCTGACTGGTATCATTGCAGTGATTTTTCTTCTCCGTATCCTGATTTACAGCTATGGTTATACCAAAGCGCAGATTGGCGGTGCAGAGGTCAGCAAGAATATTCGGCTTTTTATGGGTGACCATTTGAAGCGCATCCCACTGTCCCGCTTTACGCAGGGACAGACCGGCGATTATATCAACACTATCACAAGCGATGTAAACAACTATGAAAAAATTCTGACCCATAAGGTCGGAGATTTGGCAAAGAATTTTGCCTTGTCGTTCATGTTGATCATTTTTGTTATGACGATTTATGTCCCGGCTGGAATTATTCTGTTGATTGCTGACCTTCTTTTAATCCCCGGCTTGTGGCTTTCTTTCCGCATGGTGCAGAAATACGGAAAAGAAAAGAACGATATTTGTGCGGAGAATGTCAGCAGCATTGTTGAATATGTTTCTGGCATTCAGACTTTCCGTGCTTATGGTGTAGGCGGTATGAAGAACAAAACCGTTATTAACGCCATGCGGGAGTTTAGCCGTATTAGTTTTGTATACGAGGCAAAAGTGCTGCCAATCGGTACAGGATTTGGCATTTTGAGCTGGCTATCCTGTCCGCTGGTTATCTGGCTGGCTTATACACCTTGGGCTGCGGGGACGCTGAACACGGTAGACTACCTTTTGATTTGTATGCTGCCCTTGTTCTGTGCAAAGCTGGCCAACTCGATTTTTGTAGACCTCACCAGTTATAAAAACCTGATGATTTCGAAGAACAAAATCTTGGGTGTAATGAATGAGCCGGAGGAAACAGGCAGTATGGAGCCGCTTCACACAACCACCCATGAAATCATCTTTGACAATGTAGATTTTTCGTATGTACCCGGTGAGCCGGTACTAAAACACGCTACCTTTACGGTGCCAGATCAAAAACTCACAGCCATTGTCGGAGACTCTGGTTCTGGCAAATCCACCATTTTGAACCTGATTGCAAAATATTACGAAGCAACGGGCGGGACGATTTCTATTGGCGGTAAACCCATTAACCATGTTGCCGCAGAGCGTGTACTGGAACAAGTTTCTATGGTAGACCAAGACGTATTTCTCTTTGATGATACCATCCGGGATAATATCCGACACGCCCGTCCTAATGCTACGGACGCAGAAATCGAGGCTGCCTGCCGGGAAGCCAACTGTGACAGCTTCATCCGTAAGATGGAAAAGGGATACGACACGCTGACTGGCGAGAATGGAAATCTTCTCTCTGGCGGTGAGCGTCAGCGAATTTCAATAGCCCGCGCTATCCTGAAAAACAGCCCTATCCTGCTTTTGGATGAAGCAACCGCATCTCTTGACATTGAAAATGAGCTTGCCGTAAAGCAGGCCATCGCCAATCTGCTGAAAGAGAAAAAGACTGTGGTAATGATTGCTCATACCCTTTCCATCGTCAAAAATGCAGATCAAATCCTTGTGGTATCTGGCGGAAAGATTGCTGAAGCCGGTACTCACGATGAATTGCTGGCTAAAGGCGGAAAGTATGCGGCCATGTGGAACGCCGAACAGAAATTATCTGCATAAGGGAGGTCTTAATGAAACTTCATGCGTCCGGGGAGGACTATCTGGAAACCATCCTTGTTCTCCAAAAGAAACTCGGCATGGTACGCTCCGTGGATGTGTCCCGGCACATGGAGGTGTCAAAGTCCAGCGTGTGCCATGCAGTGGCTACCTTGCGGGACGGCGGCTTTCTCACAATGGACGAGGATCACTTTCTCCATCTGACCGATGTGGGCCGCGAGGTAGCCGAAAAAATCTACGAGCGTCACTGCTTCTTTACCGAGCAGCTTATCACCGCAGGCGTTGACCCCAAAATTGCGGAGGCCGATGCCTGTCGTATTGAACACATCATCAGCGATGAGAGTTTTGACCGGCTGAAAGAGGCAGCCGAACAAGAGCAAAACTAAAACCGAATAAGACAAGCGATCCTGCCCCGCCAGACGGGGAAAGAAAAAACCGTTGCAGGGCAGGCAGCTTTGTGCGCCCAAAATGGATTTTCCGGGTACTGCGGCGGTTTTGAGTAACATCAAGGCCGCCGTTCCTTATGCCCTCGACAAAGGAGTGACGACTACACGCTGACACGGCGGCTTTAGGAGGGAACCGCCATGAAGCACATTGACCGCCGACAAATTCAGACGATAGTTCACTACCGTCAAAAAAAGCCCAGTCAACGAACAGGCTCCGTCTGGTAGCCGGTGCGAAAATTGTCATTCTGTAAGTGAATATTGGAGTTTTTGCGCTCGAATAGCTTTCTGCTGTCCGGGCGCTTTTTTATATTTCCGAGTTTACTTCGGGTCGTGTTGGCCCGAGTTCATACCCCGGTGTCGCTCACCACCGCCTCCGTTTCGGCTACCCGTCAACCCGAACACCCGAAACGGAGGTATTTATGAAAGTTATCAATCTGCGGGATATTTACCCTCATTATACACAGGATTGTTTTGTTGAAGTAACTGACGAAGTGGCCGATCTGTTTTCTGAGTTCGACCACAAAGAAGCGGCTTACCGTCTGCGTACATACCGGCACAAGGCATACTACTCCCTTGACCGGAACGACGGTATTGAGCATGAGGCTCTTTTCGTTGCACTTTCTCCGCATGAGCTGTATGAGCGCAAAGTGACTATGCAGGAACTTCATGCCGCCATTTCCCGGTTGCCGAACAAACAGGCGAAACGTATTTACGCCCATTTCATTCTCGGCATGACCAAAAAAGATATTGCCCGGGCAGAAGGTGTCCATGAGAAAGTCGTGCGGGTCGCCATTGAGCGCGGTCTGCGGAGCCTGGAAAAAATTTTGAAAAAAGTTCTGTAAGGCGTACCGATTTAGACCAAAAAATGAAATGGTATATGAGAGGCAGTCAAAGCCTCGGGCCACATTGGCCCGAAGTTCGGACAAGCCTTACGCAGCTTGAAAACTGAATAAAAAGATACCCGGATACGAAGGGTGCTTGTGTCCAGTGACAGGCCCGCCATGATCTCTATTGTCAGAGGATAGAGGGAGCGATAAGGCCCATGCCGCAGGCGGGCCTTGGCAGGTCAGCCGGATAAAACACAAAATCCCGGATACTTGCGATTAGTCACAATCCGAGCGTGCAGCGGTGTTGCGAACCGTGAGCCGTCGCAGGTAATGAGATCGCCTTGCCATCAGAATGGGGAGAGCTGAAATGCTATGGGGAGGAACGCCAGCCGCCCGTCCGGTCTATCTGAAAAGCACTTTTGACCCGTGGGGACCCCGCCGCTATTCTGTCTAATGATAGAGCGACCTTTCCGGCGGGGCCCCATACTTTTATGAACAGGAGAACCTTATGAAGAAAACTTATCCGTCCATTCCGGGATTGGAACCGGACGCGTGGAGCAACGACGCCTGCCGTGGTTATGTGATTAGTCTCGTTCCCAGGCCACGTGCTCTGGGTTGAGGACGATGGGGCTGATCAGGCAGGCCAGCTCCGCCCGGGTCAACCCCTTGTCCAGGTGCAGGTCGCCGTGTTCGTCTCCATTCATCAGGCCTTCGGCCTGCAGGTGGGCGGCAGCGATCTCCTGGGGGCTGGGGGACTCCGCTGCCTGAGCGGGGCCGGTCAGCAGGGCCGCGGTCATCGCTCCGGCCAGGAGCAGGGATGCCAGGTTTCTCTGTTTCATGCTCGATTCCTCCTGTTTGGATATGATTGGGGTCTCGCAACACGAACCATATCACAAACCCTGGCGAAAGTCGAAGCCAATCGACACACAACCCGCAAAAATGGCAGACAGGTTTACTTGGCTACCGCAGTGACGCACCAGCGGTACTCCCGCTGGTCCCGGACACAGGTGTAGAGGGTCATACGGTCATCGCTGGTGGCGGTGGTGCCGGAGGTATCTGTTTCCAGCACCTTCTGGACGCTGACCACCTCATAGGTGCGGGTCCCCAGCTTGGTGGTCCAGGTGACGGTATCTCCCGGCTCCAGTGTGTGGAGGTCGCCAAAGTCATCTCTCACGCCCCGGTTGTGTCCTGCGATGCACACGTTGCCGGCCCAGATGCTGGTATCCGGGAAGTGGCCCGCCCCTTTCGCCAGGACGGAGCTGCCCGTACCCTGGTACACCTTGGTGGACAGGTCGATGGCGGGGATCTTAAGCGTTCCCAGATATCCGCCGGAGTAGTAGAGGTCACCGGT
>ERZ773269.3266-NODE-3266-length-10989-cov-4.590726_pt1 | contig 10989 bp, 10 predicted proteins | sample MGYA00511958_ERZ773269 | MGnify/ENA primary metagenome ERZ773269 (study PRJEB29015, sample SAMEA2737761) | human gut metagenome | biome: human gut; feature: human-associated habitat; material: faeces | place: China | collected 2012 ... | reverse complement strand
GAACGAGGTACGAGTGGACAGTAACGAGTTTTCAGGGAGAAAAGACGCAGAAAAAGAATGCGTCTTTTCTTTTTTTTCAAAAAATGTTATACTAAGCTGATTCTAAAATGGTGGGGGATTGACGATGAGATTGGAATTTGATATAACATTGACCGCAAAGGACATGTTTCGTTTTAACCTGTACCAGACATACACTGGTGCATCCGGGTGGATTTCCGTGATAGCGGCAGTCGTCTGTTTTGCTGCGGCAGGGACAAAATACAGTGAACGCGGAGCATCCTATACGGTTCTTGGTATTTTGCTTGGTGCCGGTATGACGCTTGTGGTACAGAGCAGTTCCGCAACGATCGCGGTTTTGCAGAATTTTGCATCTCAGGCCGGTCCGGATGGTGTAACCAGTATTCTGGGCCTGACCGGTGCAATCCCGATTCTTTTAGGAGACAATATCGGAACAACGATTACGGCACTTCTTGCCAGTGTCGGACAGCCAAGAGATGCCAAGAGAACTGCGGTTGCACACTGTATTTTTAACCTGTCCGGTGCACTGATTTTTATCTGGCTTATCAAACCATTCGCATATGTGATCCAGATGATCTCACCTAAGGGACCGGAGGTTCAGGTGATTTCCCGACAGATTGCAAATGCACATACAAGCTTTAATATTGTGATGACATTGATCTGGATTCCACTGATCTGGCTGATGGTGAAGATTGTGATGAAAGTCATTCCGGACGCAAAGACAAGTGAAAAGAGAGAGCCTTCACGTCCGCAGTTTCTTGATGATAAACTGATCGGACAACCGACAGTTGCACTGAGCCTTGCGAGAAAAGAGATTACAAGATGCAGTGAGATGGCAGGTGAAACACTCCAGAAATTGATCAGTCTTGTGAAAGGGGAAACCAATGAACAACTGGAAGAAGTGCTGGAACAAGGACATGATGTAGGAAAATTAACAGAGCAGATCAATGAGTATCTGACAAATATGTTTTCTTCCGGTTCCCTGACAGAGAAGCAGACTACCCAGACAGCAGGGCTTATGTATATGCTTGGAGATGTAGACCGCGTCAATGGTCTGAGTATGGAGATTGCAGAATCTGTCCGTGAGAAGAAAGAACAGAAGTACAAATACTCCAAAGAAGCCATGCGTGATCTGACGAAGAGTCTGGAGCAGATTCAGGGTATGTACCGGGAGGCAATTCAGGTACTTATGACGGGCAGTACAGAGAATGCAAAAAAAATTGTGAAGAAAAAAGAAAAGGTTCTGGATCTCACCATACATATGGGGAAATCCCATGTCGAGCGTGTAGGAAAGGGAAAATGTTCCAGTAAGTTGACGGTACCGTTTAACCATGTTCTTCAGAATATCGGAAGAATGGGAAACTGTTGTGTAAATATTGCAGATGCTGTACTTGCGCAGTCTGATTTAAATGAATTTACAGCATTTGTAAAGGAGGAAAATTAAGTAAAATGACAAATGAAACGATATTTATGAATCGGGAATTATCCTGGCTGAAATTCAATGAAAGAGTGTTGGAAGAAGCAGAAAGTGAGAAAAATCCGCTCTGTGAACGGCTGACATTTGCATCAATTTACCAGAGTAATCTAGATGAATTTTTCATGGTGCGTGTAGGATCTTTGATCGATCAGATGATTGTTTCGAAAAATGTAAAAGACAATAAAACTGGAATGACAGCAAAAGAACAGATTCAGGCAATCCTGGCACGGGTCGCAAAGCTGAATCGCAGAAAAGATACAGTCTATGAAAATCTGATGGATGAAGTTGCACAGGCAGGGATTCGCCTTGTGGATTTCCGTAAAATTGGCAAAAAAGAAGGAAAATATCTGGAACAGTATTTTGATGCAGAGATTGCCCCGCTCATTTCTCCAATTGTTGTCGGAAAAAGACAGCCGTTTCCATTTTTGAAAAATAAAGGTATCTATGCAGTTGTCGTACTGGAGAAGAAAAACGGAAAAGAAAAACTTGGAATTATTCCGTGTAATTCCGGTGTATTCCCGAGACTTGTGCAGGTGCCGGGGGAAGAAGAAACTTACATGCTGGCAGAAGAGCTGATCCTCCACTTCATTTCGAAAGTATTCAAAGGTTATTTTGTGAAGGCAAAATCTCTGATCCGCGTAACGAGAAATGCAGATATAGATGCAGATGCGTTGTATGATGAAGATCTGGATTACCGCGATTTTATGGAAGGAATCATCAAGAAAAGAAAGCGTCTGCTTCCGGTAAGAGTGGAGTTTTCCAGAGAACTGGATGGAGATATCGTGGATAAGATCTGCGAGTATCTGGATCTGGATGGCAAATATGTATTCCGTGGAAGTTCACCACTTGATCTGTCCTTTGTATTCCAGATCCAGGACAGCCTGCGCAATCATCCGGAATTGTTCTATGAGAAACGAGTGCCTCAGAAATCTACACAGATTGACAGCAAAAGATCGATTCTGGAGCAGATCAAGGAGAAAGATAAATTATTGTCTTATCCATATGAGAGTATACGTCCGTTTCTGGATATGCTTTCTGAGGCTGCAAATGACGATGAAGTTGTATCAATCAAGATGACACTGTATCGTGTCGCAAAGCAGAGCAAGGTCGTGGAAGCTTTGATTGATGCGGCGGAAAATGGAAAAGATGTATTGGTTCTTGTAGAGTTAAAAGCAAGATTTGATGAGGAAAATAATATTGAATGGTCAAGAAGACTGGAAGAGGCTGGTTGTACAGTCATATATGGTCTGGACGGCTATAAGGTTCATTCAAAATTGTGTCTGATCACAAAAAAGACGAATGGAAAAATCGAGTATTATACACAAATTGGTACTGGAAATTATAATGAGAAGACAGCAAGACTGTACACAGATCTGTCTCTTATGACGTATGATCAGGAGATTGGTGAGGAGGCAGCAGCAATCTTCCAGGCGTTATTTATGGGAGAAACGGTTCAGGTCAGCAAAAAACTTCTGGTAGCGCCAAATTGTCTTCAGAACCGATTACTTGATATGATCGAGGAAGAGATTCGTCATGCAAAGAGAGGCGAAGAAGCTTATATCGGTGTGAAAATGAATTCTCTGACTGATAAAAAGCTGATGGATAAATTGATTGAGGCATCTCAGGCAGGCGTGGAGATAGAACTTATTGTACGTGGAATCTGCTGCCTTATCCCGGGAGTGGAAGGGTATACAGAAAACATCCGGGTCATCAGTATTGTAGGACGTTTTTTGGAACATTCCAGAATTTATATATTTGGAAAAGAAGAAAGACAGAAAATTTATATAGCATCTGCAGACTGGATGACAAGAAATACGGTACATAGAGTCGAAGTGGCGGCACCGGTGGAGAATCCGGATCTGAAGCTGCGTCTGAACGAGATGTTTATCACGATGCTCAGTGACAATGTACAGGCAAGAGAACTGAACAGCAGCGGAAAATATACGAGATTACAACCGGGAGAAGAGGCACCGCTTAATTCACAGGAGTTTTTCTATGAAAGTGCATATGAGGCTTTGGAAAATCAGGAGAAAAATAAGACTATTTTGCAATAGATATGAAAATTGATGTAAAATTGCAAAAAAAGAACTTGACAAAATAAGTTTAACACGTTAAAGTATAGAACATAAATAAAACAAATATTTATAGAAACCGTTGAGAAAGAGGAGTAGATAATCTGACGAAGTTTCAGAGAGCGGCAGGTGGTGTGATTGCCGTACTAAGTGGATGATCGAATGGACTTTCGAGGGCAGCCGGAAATTCTGAATGCAGAAGATTATGGTTTGTCGGGAACCGAACCCGTTATCAATCAGGAGTGTATGTTAGTACATGAGAAAAGTGGACATTATGTCAAGTTGAGTGGTACCGCGATAATAGATAATATTACCGCCTCAAACAGTTTGTTTGAGGCGGTTTTTTTGTATAATAGGAAATTGCATTTCCTATTATACAAAAAGCCTCCGGCAGGATGCGCACTCGCGCGAATAAGAATTATGCCGCAAGCGTCTCCGTATTCACTTCGGTCGTTGCTAGACGAGCGTCACTGGCGCTCAGCAACGCGCTCGGCGCGAGAATGTGCCAAGGCATATTCTTTGTTCTATCCAGATAAATCCCTCAGAACATTTTCTCTCCTAACAAGTGGTCAGTCGGCTGGCGATATGCAGACTGCAGACAGGAAAAATTTAAACAAAGAAAAGGAGACAAAATTATGAAGAAAAAATTAGTAGCAGGATTATTAACAGGAGCAATGATGGCAGCATTACTGACAGGATGTGCAGGATCCGGAAGCGACAAGAGCAGTGATGCAAAAGAAAGTTATACGATTGGAATTGAACAGTTTGCAGAGCATGGTTCCTTAGATAATTGCCGGGAGGGATTTTTACAGGGACTGGAAGAAGAAGGAATCAAAGAAGGAGATAACCTGAAAGTTGAGATGAAGAATGCAGCGGCAGATATGGGAACAGCAGGACAGATTTCTGATAGTTTTGTATCTGATAAAGTGGATCTGATCTGTGCAATTGCAACACCAAGTGCACAAAGCGCATACAACGCAGCAATGGATGCTGGAATTCCGGTCATTTATACAGCAGTTACAGATCCGGTTGCAGCAGAGCTTGCATCAGAAGATGGGACCCCGGCAGGAGAGGTGACAGGAACATCTGATAAACTTCCGGTAGAAGAGCAGCTTAAGATGATCCGTGAGATGCTTCCGCAGGCAAAGACGATCGGAATCATGTATACAACAAGTGAGGCAAATTCTGTATCAGCAATCAAAGAATATGAAGACCTTGTAGGTAAATATGATTTTGAACTTGTGACAAAAGGAATTACAACAACTGCAGATGTTTCTCTCGCAGCGGATGATCTTTTAAGTAAAGTAGACTGCATTACAAACCTGACAGATAATACAGTTGTTGCTTCTCTTCCAACGATACTTGAAAAAGCGAATGACAAGAAAATCCCGGTGTTCGGAAGTGAGATTGAGCAGGTAAAGATCGGATGCCTTGCAGCAGAGGGAATCGATTACATTTCTCTTGGAAAACAGACTGGTAAAATGGCAGCCCAGGTATTGAAGGGTGAGAAAAAAGCATCAGAACTTAATTTTGAGACGATTACAACTCCAGGATTCTATGTAAACAATAAAGTGGCAGAGAACCTTGGAATTACAGTTCCAACAGATCTTTCAGACAATGCAGTAGAAACATTTGACGAGATCACACAGAGCAAGTAAATGGAGGCATTTTCATGAATCTTATCGTAACTATATTAGAACAAGGTCTTATCTATGGAATTTTATCACTTGGACTTTATATTACATATAAAATACTGGATTTTCCGGATTTGACAGTAGACGGAAGTTTTCCACTGGGGGCGGCTGTAACAGCAGCCCTCATTACAAGAGGAGTGAATCCATATCTGACGCTTCCGGTGGCATTTGCAGCCGGTGTGCTGGCAGGTATCTGTACAGGGCTTATCCATGTAAAATGCAAAGTACGTGATCTTCTGTCAGGTATTATTATGATGACAGCCCTGTGGACCATGAATCTGTATATTGCAGGAACGGCAAATGTACCGCTGTTTTCACAGCAGAGTATTTTTAAAAATGATTTTATAAATGGACTTCCGACAGGAATAAAACCATATATGACTCTGATCCTGATTCTGGTTCTGACGATAATCTGTAAAATCCTTCTGGATCTTTATATGCAGACAAAATCAGGCTATCTGTTAAGAGCAGTAGGAGACAATCATGTGCTTGTAACTTCTCTTGCAAAAGACCAGGGAAATGTAAAGATTCTTGGACTTGCTATTTCAAATGGACTTGTCTCTCTGGCAGGCTGTGTATTTGCTCAGGAGGAGCGAGTGTTTGAGATTTCTATGGGAACAGGAGCAATGGTTATTGGACTTGCGAGTGTCATCATTGGAACGAGTATCTTTAAAAAGATTTCATTTGTGAAGACAACAACGGCAGTTCTGGTTGGCTCGATTATTTACAAAGCATGCGTGGCAGTGGCAATCCGTAACTTTGAGCCACAGGCAATGAAGCTTATTACAGCAATATTATTCCTGGTTGTTCTTGTAATCAGCATGGGTGGAAAGAAGAAGGTGAAAGGAAATGCTTGAATTAAAAGGAATTTCAAAGTATTATAATGTAGGATCCGTCAATGAGATGTGTCTTTTTCAGGATTTTAATCTGAATATTGAAAAAGGAGAATTCCTTTCCGTAGTCGGAAGCAATGGTTCCGGAAAGACTTCCATGTTGAATATTATCTGTGGAAGTATCCCGGTTGAGTCTGGACAGATTCTGATCGGGGATACAGATATTACAAAAGAAAAAGAATATAAGAGAAATAAAAGAATCGGCCGTGTTTATCAGAACCCGTCCATGGGCACGTGTCCAAGTATGACAATTCTGGAAAATATGGCACTGGCAGACAATAAAGGGAAATTATATGGTCTTGGACGTGGGACGAATAAAGCTCGGATAGAATATTACAGAGAGCAGCTTGCCCAGCTTGGTCTCGGACTGGAAGGTAAGATGGACGTGAAAGTCGGTTCTTTATCCGGAGGTCAGAGACAGGCAATGGCACTTTTAATGTCCACTATGACACCGATTGAATTTCTGATTCTTGATGAACACACAGCAGCACTGGATCCAAAGACGGCAGAGCTGATCATGCAGCTCACTGATAAGATTGTAAAAGAAAAACAATTGACAACGATTATGGTCACACACAATCTGCGCTATGCAGTAGAATATGGGAATCGCCTCGTGATGATGCATAATGGTCACATGATACTGGACAAAAAGGGCAAAGAGAAAGAAGATATGGCAATCGATGATATTCTTACCTTATTTAATGAAATCAGTATTGAATGTGGCAATTAATACGGGAGATTTCAAAAAAATGTAAGGAAAAAAAGGAGAACATATGATGGCAAAGAGAATCGCACAGTTTCACAAAGTAAGTTTTGAACAGTTCGCAGAAGGATTTCAGGACACCTTCGGAGAAATGAAAGAAGGGGAATTAAAGGAAATCTATCAGTCGATCAAGCTTCCGAAACGTGCAACGGCCGGATCTGCCGGATATGATTTCTATACACCGATCCCGATTGTGCTCGCACCAGGGAAAACAGTAAAGATTCCGACTGGAATCCGCGTGGAGATGCAGGAAAACTGGGTGTTAAAATGCTACCCGAGAAGCGGACTTGGATTTAAGTACCGTCTGCAGCTTAATAATACGGTAGGAATTATCGATAGCGATTATTTTTACTCAGACAATGAAGGACACATTTTTGCAAAACTTACGAATGATTCCAATGAAGGAAAGACTGTGGAACTGGAAGCAGGAAGTGGGTTTATGCAGGGAATCTTTGTGGAATATGGAATTACAATGGATGATGATGTAACAACTGTGAGAAATGGCGGGTTCGGAAGTACATCCCAGAGATAATTAGAAGGATTACTGAAAAAATGTCAGGGCATCAAGTATGATACTGCAAGTTTCAGACATACTATTATCATAGATTTTGACTTATTATTACTTTTCAAGATATACCGATTAACAGATGAAACAACGAAAAGAAAATGTAAGTAGAATTTTAGAAGATGAGGGTAAATGTATGGCTGACAAGACAAAAGTTTTTTCAAAAAGAGATAAAAATGTAGACTATATGAATCAGATGCTGCCGGTAGAAGACAGTTTTGATATCGTTCAAAGGGATATACAGATTGGAGGAAAAGACGCTACATTTTACTTTATAGATGGTTTTACGAAAGATGAGTCTATGTTAAAAATCATGGACTCTTTTTTTAATATCAAAGAGGGAGATATGCCAAAGGACGCAGCGGCGTTCGCAACGACCTGCATTCCCTATGTGGAAGTGGACGTGATCGGGGATTTTGATCAGATTTTCCGGAATCTTTTGTCAGGAGTCACGTGTTTGTTCATTGACGGATATCAGGCTTGCCTTGCCATCGACTGCAGAACATATCCGGCGAGAAGTGTGGATGAACCGGACAAGGATAAATCTCTTCGTGGTTCCAGGGACGGGTTTGTGGAGACAATTGTATTTAATACCGCTCTCATGCGGCGGCGTATCCGTGACCGGCATCTTGTTATGAAAATGCTGGAGGTTGGAGAAAGTTCCAGAACGGATGTGGCACTTTGTTATATGGATGACCGGGTAGATCAGGAACTTTTAAAGAATTTAAATTACCGGATCCGGGATATCAAAGTGGATGATCTTCGCATGAATCAGCAAAGTCTGGCAGAGTGCCTGTTTAAACGGAAATGGTACAATCCATTCCCGAAATTTAAATTTACAGAGCGGCCGGATACCGCGGCTGCCTGTCTGCTGGAAGGGAAAGTCGTAATCCTGGTGGACAATTCACCGTCTGCAATGATTCTGCCAACGTCAATTCTGGATATTATTGAAGAAGCAAATGATTATTATTTTCCGACGTTGACGGGCATGTATTTGAAAATATCCCGGGCGCTTATTACATTTCTGACCATCTTTCTGACACCAGTGTTTTTGTTATTTATGCAGAATTTGAGCTGGCTGCCGAAAATTTTTGCATTTGTGGCGGTAAAAGATACCGTTAACATTCCGCTTATTTTTCAGCTTTTGATGCTGGAAGTAGCTATTGATGGTCTGAGGCTTGCAGCGCTGAACACCCCGAGCATGCTTAGTACGCCTTTGAGTGTGATTGCCGGTCTTGTTATGGGAGAGTTCTCCGTGAAGTCCGGATGGTTTAACGCAGAAGTTATGCTGTACATGGCATTTGTGGCAGTTGCGAACTATACGCAGCCTAATTTTGAGCTTGGATATGCGTTAAAATTTATGAGACTGGAATTACTGGTACTGACTGCGGTATTTAACTGGATTGGATTTCTGGCAGGAACGGTGATTGTGATCTGCAGCATCTGCTTTAACAAAACGCTGTCCGGACGGAGTTATTTGAATATCAGATTGAATTAAAACATTAGAATTGTGTGAAATATCCTCCAGCAGGCTTGCAGAGGTGCACAGTAGAAGTATGCCATGCAATTGTATGACGCGCACCTCGCAGCAAGAATGCCGAGGCATTCTTGAAGTTAATAGCAAATATAAGAAAAATTTTGCAACCTTCCTATAAACATGGTATGATATTGCATAGGTGAGTATAGCATTTATACACTGCCAAAAAGCGGTTATATAAGGAGGACTTGCGATGAGCGACTATATCATTACTGTAAACAGTACCGTAGATACAACGAGAGAATGGCTGGCCGAGAGAGGCGTGCCGTATATTCCGTTGAAATATACAATTGATGGACAGACATATTCGGATATGGAAGGTCTGTCTTCAAAAGAATTCTTTGACAAATTAAGAGAAGGAAAAATGTCTACTACTTCCCAGATCAATCCGGACGAAGCACGTGAGGCGTTGGAGCCATATCTGAAAGAAGGAAAGGATATTTTGCATCTTTCATTTTCATCTGGATTAAGTGGAACATGCAACAGTATGAAAATTGCGGCAGAGGAACTTCAAGAGGAGTATCCAGAACGTAAGATTATTGTAATTGATACACTGTGTGCATGTCTGGGAGAGGCGTTACTTCTATATTATGTATTAAAACAAAAGGAAAACGGGGCAACGATTGAGGAGGCTGCAAAGTGGGCAGAAGAGAATAAGCTTCATATTTGCCATGATGTAACAGTGGATGATCTGAATCATCTGCATAGAGGCGGACGTGTGTCCAAGACAAGTGCTGTGCTTGGAACAATGGTACAGATTAAACCAATCATTATTATGGATGATAATGGATGTCTGAAAGTAGTTGGCAAAGAGCGTGGCAGAAAGAAGTCTCTGAACAAGATCGTAGACATGGCCGCAAAGCAGGCAGAGGGATATGAAAATGAGATCATAATGATCACACATGGTGATTGCCCGGAAGATGCAGAGTATGTTGCAAAAAGAGTTCAGGAAAAAATGGGAATCCAGAACATTTATATTAACAATATCGGAACTGTTATCGGAGGACATACCGGTCCGGGTGTTGTAGCAGTATTCTGTATGGGAGATAAAAGAGAAGTAAAGCTGTAAGGTCAGCATAGGAAAGTGTTGAAATGTCAAAAAGTCAAAAATATTTCAGGAAAAGTCAAAAAAGTTGTTGACACTACAGGATTGATGTGTTAATCTATCACTTGTGTGAAACAAAAACAAAGTAGAGTATCCACTCTCACCATAGCACAATCGGGTGACTATTGGTCAGATATTGAGCTGATAACCATAATAGGATTATGATGCAGATATATAAGTGGATAGTCTCGAACTATTCACTTATTTTATTTTTATGATGGGGGTGCACGACAATTAGCGATTTAATGATTAACGGACAGATCAGAGACAAAGAGGTAAGAGTAATTGCAGAGAACGGAGATCAGTTAGGTGTAATGCCGGTTAAGGAAGCCATGAAACTGGCTCAGGAAGCTGAATTAGATCTGGTCAAGATTGCTCCAAAGGCTCAGCCACCTGTATGCAAGATTATCGACTATGGTAAATACAGATATGAGCTTGCAAGAAAAGAAAAAGAGGCTAAGAAGAAGCAGAAAACCGTTGAGGTGAAAGAAGTAAGAATTTCACCTAACATTGATACCAACGACCTGAACACGAAGGTAAACAATGCAAAGAAATTTATCGCAAAAGGAAACAAAGTAAAAGTTACATTACGTTTCCGTGGTCGTGAGATGGCACATATGCAGCAGAGCAAGCATATTCTTGACGATTTTGCCGAGATGCTGGCAGAGGTTGCAGTAGTAGAGAAGCCGGCCAAACTGGAAGGTAGAAGTATGAGCATGGTTTTAACTGAAAAACGTTAAAAATAATTACATGTAATTTCATTAAAGGAGGAACTATATCATGCCAAAAATTAAAACAAGCAGAGCAGCAGCAAAGCGCTTCAAAAAGACAGGTACAGGAAAATTAAAAAGAAATAAAGCTTACA
>ERZ773269.3264-NODE-3264-length-11006-cov-4.308282_pt1 | contig 11006 bp, 10 predicted proteins | sample MGYA00511958_ERZ773269 | MGnify/ENA primary metagenome ERZ773269 (study PRJEB29015, sample SAMEA2737761) | human gut metagenome | biome: human gut; feature: human-associated habitat; material: faeces | place: China | collected 2012 ... | reverse complement strand
CAGCCGAGAGAAAGCCGCTTATCCTATCGAATCGGTACGTGATAACAAATTCTGGGTCAATGTAGCTCGTGTAGATAACACATTGGGAGACCGTAAGTTACTACCAACTCGTTATGGCACTTTTGAATAAAGGTGATTTATTGTAGAAATCAATTCATTAGAAAAGATTTTTAGAAGCGTCTCAATAAGAAATAATCCCGGGGTTCAATGAATGTAAGCCCTAGGATTATTTTTATCAGCCCAAGACTGAATAAACAAAAGCCCTGGGGATGCATCAATTATCCCCAAGGCTCATATTTCGTGATATGGAATGTTAATCCAACTACAATTCTGAATATTTTTTCTACTTGACAATTGTTACCGTATCAGCTTTCACCTTTTTCTCTTTCATCGGAATCTTCGAATCAGCATACCCCAAAGCTACGCAACCATAGACTTTATGATTGGCAGGAACACCTAAAGAGGTAATATATTCACGAACTTCAGGATCATCACACGTTGTGCCCAACTGGTTGATCCAGCAAGAGCCGATTCCTAAAGAATGGGCAGCCAGAAACATATTTTCTATTGCACAAGCACAATCCATACCAGCCCACCATTGTGTAGGTTCATTGGATACAATCACCAAAGTCGGAGCATGATAATAACAACAATAGGTCTTGCTATGTCCACGCTCTTGCAAACGGGAATCATCGCTTTTTGCAAAAGCTCCTTTAATGCGTTCATTCAGTTCTGTCAATTTATCTACATTTTGAATAGCAGTAAAGTGCCATGTTTCCAAATGCATTCCACTGGGTGCATAAGTTGCAGCTTCCAGAATAGCCTGCAAATCTTCTTCTGAAACTTGCTGACTAGTATAAGCCCGTACACTACGACGTGCTTTAATGTTCTCTAAAACTTCATTCGTTTTCATGAATAACAAGTTTTTTATATATATCGAATCAAAATTTCACCACAGAATTCTAATTTATCATTTACCTTTTAACTAGCCCAATCTTTGCATTCAGTTTGAAATAATAGACTCCATTCTCTCTCTCCAAAAATCCGTATTTATCCTTCTCCAAAGATCCTTTTTCCAAACGGGTATTTTGAAACAAAAAGTCTTCCATTACTTGCTTTTCTGATTTATGATAACAGAGCACCTCTCCACTTCCGCCCACCAACAGAATACCTTCCACAGCCGAATCCAATCCATTATAAATCTTTGCGGGACGCATACCTAAAGCTAATGCCATCAAGAACTGCTTCATCTTAAACTCATAAAACTTATGCTTGTTTATCAGTTCATCTTTAATCTTTAACGGATTCATTTGTTTGATAACTTCCGTCAGCTCACTAATCCGAGAGATACCATCCAAATGCATAATACGAACCATTTCTGTCAAAACACGTGGAAAATGCAGGTCAATCATTAGAAGATTGCTACGGAATACCCGGTCGGCTACATCAGAATATTTAAGTACACCTCCCAATCGTTCGATCATCATCATTCGCTCGGCAACCTCATTGGGAGATTCAGGCAAAGCATTGATTTTATTCACTGTAGGAGTGGCAAATTTGACTCCACTCTGTTCCAGTTTTAGATTTGCAGCACGTCCTCCGTCCAGTAACGGATTCATTACACCCAACCGTGAACGAACATTAAAACCTCTCAACGGAGCTTCCGGATGCCAAAATGCAATAGAGAAATCAGTACGATCTTCTGTTTTTGCTTCCAAATCGAAAATGGCAGCTTCATCTAAAAACTCTTCTACTCCTTCCGGAGAGGTTACGTCATCTTCCGAAGAAGATTTCACAGCCCGCAATATCAAATCAGCTACAATACCAAAGTCTTCGCGAGGCATGAATTTAGTTCCGCTCTCTGCTTCTATACGAATCGTATCTTCCTCAATATAATATTGACGTGTTCCATCATGTTCTTCCCGTTGAATCATTGCAATAGGCCAAGATGTTTCTCCCGCCTTTGCGTCTGCTGTGCCTAGCACTACTTTTCCGTCTGTCAGGAGACGAAAGAAAGAATAGAGTTCGCACCATTCTTTTTTGGTTGCTTCGAATGCCATATATCTTTGTTCTTCTTTATTTTACTAATGTTCTTTTTATCCTAATTTCACTAAGAAATTTCTATCTTCACAATGAATTGCTTACTGATTAATAACCTGCGGTAAGGTTACAGGCAACGCAACAGGAGGTACTATATGAGTTACTTCCTCCAAAGGAGGAAGCTTGCCTACTTGTGCAAACAGGGAGTTTCGAATCCATTCTTTAGGAGTGACTATGATAAATCGTCCCGTCCAGCAACCATCAAAATAGGAAGGATTGCCCGGCTGTTTCTTTATTGGATAGCAGATATTTTCTCCTTTACTCCGCATCTCCGGCGAACGTCCGGGGTCATTTACCCACACATGTTTATCGTCAATGCCACGAAGCACCATCCAGTGCCCTCTCGGACCGGGACGCAAACCACGAACTGCTCCTGTATATCTCACATTCACAAGCACAGGTATACCACGATCAATATAATCTTTCAATACCCGGTAATCTTTCTGCTGAAAATGTTCGGCACTTATCATATTTTCATAATAACGTGTCAAAGAATCAATTTCAAAAGAATAGTATCCTCCCTGCCCTATCGATGTACGACGACGGAAAGGGGCACGTTTTTTCAGAAAGTAGTTACGTTGATACTCAATCAGTTTCTTTTCTGCATCCTGGGCTGTACGTTGTGTATCGGTCGTCATGCCTTTAAAGTAGTCAAAGACCATTAACGAAGAAGCCAGAGAGCAATGCGAGTAAGGACATCCTGTGATTTTCTGCGAATACCACGGAACAGGGATATTATTAGGAGCGAGCTTTTGAGTCTCCTGTGCTTGTGCTTGCGTCTGAACGCTTATCAAAGCAAAGAAGCTTAAAAACAAATTGAAAATTATATGATATTTATTTCTCATGCAATATTTTAAATATCTTATTTACAATACATTCTCCTCATCAAGAATCCGAGCTGTCTCCACCTTTTCCAAACGAGCACGCAATTTAGGCATCATCGAACGACGAATACGTAACGTCATACTACAATCCATGTCATACGACTGATTGAGAATTTCCGGTTCCTCCTCTTTCACAATGCGCATCACGTCATTCATGAAAGGATACTCAAACATTACCGTCACGTCTTCATCTACCGTTTTTTCTATAATTGTAGCGGCAGCAATAGCTTCAGCAGCGGCAGCCTTGTAAGCCACGATCAATCCGCTTGTCCCTAACTTGATTCCTCCAAAATAACGGACTACTATAATCAGGATATCCGTCAGTTCATTTAAATTTATCTGTCCGAGAATGGGTTTTCCCGCTGTTCCGGAAGGTTCTCCATTGTCATTGGCACGGAAATCCTTTCGTGCAGCTCCCAACATATAGGCATAACATACGTGTCGTGCGTCATAATACTTTTTCTGATACGTTTCAAGATGTATTTTTATCTCATCGAGAGTACGCACAGGAAGGGCTATAGCAATGAACTTGCTTCGTTTTTCCGTATAAATACCTTCGGAAGGTTCAATGATGGTTTTATAAGTATCTTCAGCAGTCATGCTGCAAAGATACGGCTTTAATAAGAAAAGTCAATCTATCGTTTGGAAATATTAATGTTCCACTTATCGATGAGATGTAGCTGGGAATATAAAAATCTTTGTTGGCAGATTTTCATCTACAAGATAGTGACGCTATCCAATAAAAATAGTGACGGTATACCACAAGGATACCGTCACTATCCCGGGCATATACCGTCACTATTTTTTTTATCTTAATCGGGTGTTACATTTATTGATATAGCTTACATCAGCAACGTCTTTTTTGCATCATCCGATAGAATTTCCTAATCCAATTTATGAATTACCAACCCCGAACGAAGTTTAGGTTCAAACCAAGTTGTCTTCGGTGGCATGATATTACCTGTATCTGCAATATCCATCAATTGTTTCATAGATACAGGATAAAGAGCCAGAGCCACTTTCATTTCACCGCTATCCACACGCTTCTTGAGTTCTCCCAATCCACGGATGCCGCCCACAAAATCAATACGCTTGTCCGAACGCAAATCCTTTATACCCAAAACTTCATCCAAAATCAGGTTGGAAGAAATGGTAACATCAAGCACGCCAATAGGGTCGTTATCATTGTATGTACCTGTCTTGGCTGTCAGACTGTACCATTTACCACCCAGATAGAGTGAGAAGTTATGTAAGCCGGATGGTTTATAGATATCCGCACCCTTCTCTTCTACTATAAAGTTTTTATCAAGTGCAGCCAGGAATTGCTCGGGAGTCAAACCATTGAGATCTTTCACTACACGATTATAGTCGATGATGGTTAGCTGGTTTGCAGGGAAGCAAACAGCCATGAAGTAATTATATTCTTCATCACCCCGATGATTCGGATTTTGCTTTGCTTTCTCTGCTCCCACTAGTACAGCAGCGGCAGAACGGTGATGTCCGTCGGCAATATAAAGAGCCGGCATCTTAGCAAATTCGGCAGTAATAGCAGCAATATCCTCATCTTGATCGACAATCCAGAAAGTATGTCCAAAACCATCCCCCGGAGCGATGAAGTCATAAACAGGCTTGTTTGCCGTATACTTCTTGATAATAACATCCAACTTCTCATTATCCGGATAAGCAAAGAAAACAGGCTCAATGTTAGCGTTGTTCACACGGACATGCTTCATACGGTCTTCTTCCTTGTCACGACGGGTAAGCTCATGTTTTTTGATAATCCCATTCATATAATCGGGAACGTATGCACCAACTACCAATCCGTATTGCGTTTTCCCGTTCATCGTTTGGGCATAGATATAATAATTTTCCTTATTATCCTGCACCAACCAACCTTTGTCCTGGAACAGTTGGAAATTCTCGGCAGCTTTAGCATACACTTGTTCGTCGTGTTCGTCCGTACCGACAGGGAAATCTATTTCCGGTTTAATAATATGATAAAGAGACTTTTCGTTACCTTCCGCTTCTGCGCGGGCTTCTTCTGAATTCAATACATCATAAGGACGTGAAGCGACCTGTTCTACGAGGTCTTGCGGAGGACGAATGCCCTTGAAAGGTTTAATTATTGCCATGATATTAGTATTTTATATGTAAAAAATTAAAGCCACAGACTTATTGAAAATCTGTGGCTCAAATATACTACTTATTTCTAAAAGAATCTTATTTGTTTACTCTAAATTTCTCGCAACCATCTTTCAGGAAGCCTACAATTTGTTGAGCGGCAGCAATACCGGCATTGATATTTGCTTCAGCAGTTTGAGCACCCATCTTCTTTGGAGTTGAGAAATAACGTCCGGCAAATTTCTCTGCAAATTCTGCGTTAGCAACAGGCATAATATCTGTGATATATTTGAAGTCTGCACGCTCTTCCATCAATTTAATCAGTTCTGCTTCGTTGATAACTTCCTTACGGGCAGTGTTTACCAACATAGCACCTTTCGGCATATCTTTCAACAGAGCATAATTGATAGAATTTTTCGTTTCGGCAGTTGCCGGTATATGAAGAGATACCACCTGACAAGTCTTATACAGTTCTTCTGCCGAATCAAGTGCTTTCACACCATCTTTTTCGATTACTTCTTTCGGGCAGAATGCGTCGTAAGCATACACTTCCATTCCGAAACCTTTGGCAACACGGGCTACATTACGACCTACGTTTCCATAAGCATGAATACCCAGTTTTTTGCCCATCAATTCTGTACCGGAAGTTCCGTTATAGAAGTTACGGACAGCATATACCATCATACCCAAAGCAAGTTCGGCAACAGCATTAGAGTTTTGTCCCGGAGTGTTCATCACACATACGTTGTGAGCAGTGGCAGCAGCCAGGTCAACGTTGTCATATCCCGCACCGGCACGTACTACGATTTTCAATTCTTTGGCAGCATCAAGCACCTCTGCATCAATAATATCACTACGGATAATGATAGCATTAGCATCTTTCACTGCATCCAGCAATTGAGCCTTATCTGTATATTTCTCAAGTAAAGCAAGCTCGAATCCAGCTGCTTCTATTTCTTTACGGATACCGTCTACTGCAACTTTAGCAAACGGTTTTTCTGTAGCTACAAGTACTTTCATAATTTAATTCTATTTATAAAGACTCACCACAGATTACGCAGATTTTCACAGATTATAGAATTTAGGAATCTGTGCTAATTCGTGTAATCTGTGGTGAAAATAATATATTAATGAAGTTTTTCAAATTCCTGCATGCAGTCAATCAAAGCTTGTACGCTTTCTTTCGGTAAAGCATTGTAGCAAGATGCACGGAAACCACCTACAGAACGATGCCCTTTGATACCTACCATACCTCTTTCAGTGGCAAACTTCAAGAAGTCAGCTTCAAGGTCTTTGTATTCGGGAGCCATCACGAAACAGATGTTCATGCGTGAACGGTCTTCTTTGGCAGCAGTACCCACGAACATTTTGTTGCGGTCGATTTCAGCATACAACATATCCGCTTTTTCAATGGCACGACGTTCCATTTCTTTTACACCACCCTGTGCTTTAATCCAACGAAGCGTCTGCAATGCTGCATAAATAGGCACAACAGGAGGAGTGTTAAACATAGAACCACTGTCAACATGAGTCTGATAATTCAACATCGTTGGAATGTAACGGGAAACCTTACCCAATGCATCATTCTTAACAATAACGAATGTAACACCTGCAGGAGCCAGATTCTTTTGTGCACCACCATAAATACAGATATATTTAGAAACGTCAATCGGACGTGAGAAAATATCAGAAGACATATCGGCAACCATTGGAACCGGAGAATCGAGGTCTTTCTTCAATTCCGTACCGTAAATTGTATTATTTGTAGTGATATGGAAATAATCTGCATCAACAGGGATTGTGTAATCTTTCGGGATATAAGTATATGTAGCTTCAGCAGAGGAAGCAACTTCTACAACTTCACCAAACCCTTTAGCTTCTTTCATTGCTTTCTTAGCCCACACACCAGTGTTCAGGTAAGCAGCTTTTTTTTCCAGGAAGTTATAAGGAACCATGCAGAACTCCATACTAGCACCTCCACCCAGGAACAGTACCGAATAGCCTTCGGGGATATTGAGTAATTCCTTGAATAATGCCTCTGCTTCGTCAACCACAGGTTGGAAGTCTTTGGCACGGTGGCTGATTTCCATCAAAGAGAGACCAGAGCCGTTGAAATCTAAAATAGCCTTCGCTGTATCCTCTATCACCTCACGCGGAAGAATGGAAGGTCCTGCATTGAAATTATGCTTTTTCATTTGAAGTTTGTTTTTGGTTTAACAATTTCGTTACTTTTGTCTTTTGACCTTGCGAATTTACGAATTTATTCCCATCGCACAAATCTTTCCTTATAAAAATACTGTTTTAAAGCAGATTTTCCTTTCTTTTTATTGGTTTATACAGGATATATACACCATATTGTTATCTATAGATGTCAAGTATGGGATAAAAGTCGAGATTGAAATAGAACCGGAGATATTGATGATAAAACAAAAGATTAATGCAATAAAAATGAATATTTATAAACTGCAACAGTGAATTCAGCTTAGATTAACAGGGAAATAAAGTGGAAAGTAAAATATCTTTGGAAATAAAGTAATCATCCCTATGCTCAATGACTAGTGAACATAGGGACGATTGTACATAATAAAAGAGGACTTTAAGAGTTCTATATTACAAAAAAAAAGAGTTTTACTTCGCTTCCTCAATAATAGTCTTCATTCCTTTTATTTTCTCTCCTTGAATCAGATTCAGGAGTTGCTTCACCTTAGCCCGGCGAACGGCAACGAAAGCATAATGTTCTTTGACATCAATCGCTCCGACATCTTCGCGAGTCAGATTTCCTTTTTTATATAAGAATCCGGCAATATCGATCCGACTAAGTTTCTCCTTCTTTCCTTTACCTATATATATAGTAGCCCAGAGCGATTTCGGAGGCCGGGGAGGGTTTTCAGGCAACGCCACTGTTTCCATTTCTTCCGGGATATAAGAAGGAAGTTTCTCTTCGGCATGAAGAATCAGATAAGACGTTCCGGTCGCATCCCAACGCGCTGTACGTCCGTTGCGGTGCGTAAAGGCTTCTTCATTGACCGGCAAATGATAATGGATGATATGTCCGACTTCCGGAATATCCAGTCCACGGGCTGCCAGATCGGTAGAAATCAAGACATGACAACTGCCATTACGGAACTTGTAAAGCGCACGTTCACGGTCCGGCTGTTCCATACCGCCATGAAAACGTTCTGCGAGTAGTTTTTTATCTGCCAATAACTGATGTACACGGTCCACCGCATCCCGATGATTACAAAACACGATGCTCGAACTGCTCCCCAATGTACAAAGCAGGTTATATAAAGTATCAATCTTATCTTTGGAAGGCGAAAGCACCTTCATCAATTTCAAGCGCGACTCTTGTTCTTCAGAATCGTCCGAAAGGAAGTTCAACTTAACTGTGCGGTTCAATCCTGTAAATTCGGGAATCTCTTCGGCATCGGTAGCTGAAAGCAACATACGTTTTTTTAATCCCGGAAGCTGGGTGATAATCTCTGCCATTTCATCGTGGAAACCAAACTCCAACGATTTGTCGAACTCGTCGATAATTAAAGTTTCAATGGTTTCGGGATTGAAATTTCCTTTAGACAGATGGTCGGTGATACGTCCCGGAGTACCAATGATGATAGCAGGATGATTGCCCAATATACTTTTCTTTTCTTCGGCGATAGGATGCCCACCGTAACAACAGCAGGTTTTCCAGGAAGTCCCCATTGCTTTGAATACAGAATCTATCTGTAAGGCCAGCTCACGCGAAGGAACGAGAATCAAAACCTGCACGCTGTCATCGTTCGGTTTTAGAGTAAGGAGTAAAGGTAACAGATAGGCCAGCGTCTTGCCCGATCCTGTCGGTGACAACAGTATAACGTCTTTTCTTCCGGTAGCTTGTTCAAGTGATGCTTCCTGCATCGGATTCAGCTCCTCAATCTTCAAATTGCGGAGAGCCGACTGTATAATTTCATTTTTCTCTAACATGGAGGCAAAGATACAAAAAGGAAAGAGTACGGAGATAAAAATGCAATCAAACTTTAGCCATGCCGGTCAATATATAATAACCTTTCAGATTATTCTCTTTCATGTAAATGGTTACTTCTGCCCTACAAGCTGTCACCAAGGCATATCCCGTTAAACTTGAACTCATAGCTTTGACAAATGAATACTCTGTATCATTGTGAATAAAAGATATACGATGATATTCCATAACCTATTGTACTTTAATAATTCTATTGTGTAGCCAAATATACGAATATAATAGATAAGTACGGATAAAAAAGGAGAACTATCTTTAAAACAGACATAAAATAGATACAAACCATAACGGAAAGACATTATGAGATAATAGTAAAAAAAGCGGGAAATCGAAGAAGCATTACTGCTTTTCAGATTTCCCGCTCTGTGTTTATGTAACCTTTCCGGTCATTGTTCCGACCGGTTTGTTCTCTTCTGCGAATTATCCTCCGAAGTTGTCGAACATCAGGTTCTGTGCCGGAACGCCAAGATCGTCGAGCATCTTCTCAACAGCTTTCGACATCGGACCAGGACCACACATATAGTATTCAATATCTTCAGGAGCTTCGTGATTCTTCAGGTAAGTTTCGTAAATTACGTTGTGAACGAATCCCGGAGTGTACTTCACGCCTGCAGCATCAGCAGCAGGGTCCGGACGGTCGAGAGCCAAATGGAAAGTGAAATTCGGGAAGTCCTTTTCGATTTGCAAGAAATCTTCCAGATAGAACACTTCGTTCAACGCACGGGCACCGTAGAAGTAAGACATCTTACGGTCAGTAGTATGCAATGTCTTGGTCAAGTGCATGATTTGCGCACGCAACGGAGCCATACCGGCACCACCACCAATCCACATCATTTCCTTCTTAGAATCGAAGATTGGGTGGAAGTCTCCGTAAGGACCGCTCATTATTACCTTGTCACCCGGTTTCAGGGTAAAGATATAAGAAGAAGCGATACCCGGCATTACGTCCATAAATCCAGGACCTTGTTCTTTCGGTTTGAACGGCGGAGTAGCGATACGTACTGTCAACATGATACGATCACCTTCGGCAGGATAATTGGCCATAGAGTAAGCACGGATTGTTTCCTCGTCGTTCTTACACTTCAGCCCCAGCAAACCGAATTTCTCCCATGCAGGCAAATATTCGTCACCAATCAAGCTCTTATCAATGTCCTTGTCATAGTCCATTGAGAATTTAGGAATCTTAATCTGTGCGTAAGAACCCGGGATAAAGTCCATGTGTTCGCCTTTAGGCAGAGCAACGATGAACTCTTTGATAAATGTAGCCACGTTCTTGTTGGAGATTACTTCGCACTCCCACTCTTTCACGCCAAGTACAGATTCGTCAATCTTGATTGACATATCGCCTTTCACTTTCACCTGACAGCCCAAACGCCAGTGGTCTTGCTGCTGTTTGCGACTGAAGTGAGGAACCTCAGAAGGCAGGATTTCGCCGCCTCCTTCGAGTACTTGACATTTGCACTGTCCGCAAGATCCCTTACCACCACAAGCAGATGACAGGAATATCCCATTTACAGACAGCGTATTCAACAAAGTAGAACCGGAAGCCACTTCCAATTCCTTTTCACCGTTGATTGTCAGTTTCACGTTACCTGACGGTACCAGGAAATTTTTGGCAACCAACAGGATAACAACAAGCAGCAGAATAACCACAAGGAATACCCCAATGCTCGCTAATATTAAATTCATATCCATTGTCTTATTCCTTTCTTTTTAGATGTTCAAACCAGAGAAACACATAAATGCGATTGCCATTAGGCCTACTGTGATAAACGTGATACCCAAGCCCTTCAACGGAGCAGGAACGTCAGAGTAAGCCATTTTCTCACGAATAGCAGCCAGACCTACGATAGCCAGCAGCCAACCGATACCGGAACCGAGTG
>ERZ773269.3247-NODE-3247-length-11056-cov-4.106263_pt1 | contig 11056 bp, 8 predicted proteins | sample MGYA00511958_ERZ773269 | MGnify/ENA primary metagenome ERZ773269 (study PRJEB29015, sample SAMEA2737761) | human gut metagenome | biome: human gut; feature: human-associated habitat; material: faeces | place: China | collected 2012 ... | reverse complement strand
GTAAAGATGTGAAAGAAGAAAGAGTAGTGACACCTGCTTGCCTGGTTGAGAGTTATCCTTTTAAGGCCTCAGATATAGTTAGTGAGAAGAAATACGCAGACCTTAACATAACAGAAGTAATTCTGAAAAATGACTTACGTATTCTTCTCCGTCCGACAAATGATGAAAGTCAATCCATTTTTGTGACAGCTTTTGGAAGAGGAGGGACAGCAGATTTATCAGATAAAGATTATCCTTTATATGAAGGGACAGGAGGTTATATGGAAATGGGAGGGGTAGCTTGTATTCCTTATGATACTCTATCTTCTTTTATGCAACAGGAAGAAATATCTATGAATATTGCTATCAGTAATTATTGGCATGATATTATGGGAATGTCTCCTGCTGCCAAAGCACGAGAACTCTTTAATTTGATGTACGAGAAGATGTGTCGTCCGGAGCTTTGCTATGAGGATTTTGATGAGATTCGTATGGAGCGTTTCGGGAAGGAAAGTGTATTGGAACAAATGATGAAACGTGCTTCTGATCGTATGTTGACAAACCGCCTGGATTCTCTAATGGGAAATACGGTACCTCGTCCGGCTCTAACAAAAATGGATCTGGAAAGATTGGATCTGGATAAGATTGCAGATTATTATTGTTCATTATACAGCAATCCGTCGCAAATGACATTCGTAGTAACAGGAAAGTTTGATACGGATAGCATCAAAGAATTGTTAACTGCGACGTTCGGACGTATGCCGAAAGTAAATACAGTGTCTTATCCCAACAAAGCGTTTAAGCTCCCTAAGAAAACTTACATAGAAGAATTTCCGAATGATAATGATACGCAGACTATCTTTGATTATGTTTTCTGTGGAAATTATCAGCCTTCCTTGAAAAATAGCCTTACACTGAAATTGATGCGTGATATCTTGCAAAACCGCTTGTTAAGTGTTTTGCGTGAAGGAGAGAATATAGTCTATTCTCCATACGCTTCTTTATTTTATAATGGGCTGCCACAACAAGTCTTTTATTTTGATTTGTCGGCCTCTGTTGATTTCGTAAATACGAAGAAGGTGGAGGAGCTTATAAAGCAGATTATAAATGAGCTTCGTACAAGTAAAGTGAGCGAAGAGGAATTGGAAACTTTGAAAAAGTCTTTTTGGGTTACAAAACGAAAAGTGCTTTCGGATGAGGCTTCTGCCGAATGGCGTACTAATCTTGTGAATTTGCTGAAGAATGGTGAGTCTGTCGCTGATTTTGAGCGATATGAACAATGTCTCAATAGCATATCCACTGTGGATATTCAGAAAGCATTTAAGCATTTTACGAATCCCGATAAATTTGTATTGTTATATATTGGAAAACATCAAAAATATGAATAATTTATTTTTCTCAAGATTTTGTGGGTTATTGCTTTTGTGTTCTATAGGAGTAGCGGCCTTTGCTCAGAAAGGATACAAGAGAGCATATACATTGTTTAATGCCGAAGGCAAGGAGATAGGCTATGATGAGCTTATTGAAGCGTTGGCACAACCGGATGTCGTGTTTATAGGCGAGATTCATAATTGTTGTATTACTCATTGGCTGGAATATGAAATAACCCGTTCGCTATATGCTATTCATAAGGAAAAACTGATGTTGGGAGCTGAAATGCTTGAGGCGGATAATCAGCTGATTTTGGATGAATACATGAGTCGCGCGATTTCTTATGACAGATTTGAGGCAGAAGCCCGGTTGTGGGATAATTATAGTACGGATTATGCTCCATTTGTCTTTTTCGCAAAAGAGAATAAAATTCCATTTATTGCAACTAACGTACCACGACGCTATGCTAATGTTGTAAAAGATAATGGCTTACAGTATTTGGATTCATTATCTAATGAAGCAAAGCGATACTTGCCGCCTCTTCCTATTCAGTTTACCTACAAGGAAGAAGAAGGTGGTGCTTTTGCATTAATGCAGATGATGGGTAAGAGTAAAGGCAATCAGGAATATTTGGCACAGGCGCAAGCTATCAAAGATGCAACAATGGGCTGGTTTATAGCTCATAATATAAAGGATAAATTCCTGCATTTTAACGGGAACTACCATTCTGATTTTAAAGGAGGAATAATTCCTTATCTGCTTCAATATCGTCCGGGGACAACGATTAAAACTGTCTGTTCAGTCCGTCAGGAAAGTATAGACCAATTAGATGAAGAAAATAAAGGAAGAGCAGACTTTTATATTTGTGTTCCTGAAGATATGACCTCTACTTATTAGAGGTCATGCGTTGCATATATGGAATGACTCCTGCCAGTATGACAATTGCACCGATAAGAATAATAAGATACGGTGTACCGCTAATCAGGTCATCCATATTCTCGGCTTCGGGATATTTAATACTAAGATATACGGATAGCGAGTTATTGAGCACGTGCATGAGTATACACGGTATCAGGCTACCTGTTTTGTAATAAGTCCATGCCAGCAGGATACCGATTAGAAATGCCGGAAGGATCTGGGCCGGATTTATATGAAAGACGCCGAACAGAAGCGCGGAAATCAGAATGGCTTTAGTCGGATTATATTGTTGAAGTAAAGCTCGGGTGATTGCTCCGCGAAACAAGATTTCTTCAAGCACAGGGCCGATGATGGCTATTGCAAGAATACCGCCCCAACCGGATTGGAGAATGTCGAAAGATTGCTCCATGATGTTGGGTATCCAGTCTAGCAGTCCCATAAGTGCAGATACCAGAAAGCCAGCGGTGAGAATAGCCAGCCCGCTACAAATTAGGAATGGCATTGATACAGGCAACCATGTCGCTTTCTTTTTACTGATATAGCCGGCTTTCCATAGATAAATACCCATCATAATCTGACCGGCTAATTGGGCCGGAATCATAATCATTTGCGTCAGAGCAACCTTATCCAAATCTCCTGTGGTGACTAACAAATAGATTGTACAGGGAATCATAATCAGGATAGGGGCGACAATCTGCGCAATGAGAAGGTCTATTAATATCAGTTTGATAGCCGTTTTCATTGGTCTTTAGTTAGTTGTAAAGAAACTATAGATAAACATAGCTAACATCGAAATAGCTATTACCACCAAAGAGATGCTCATAAATGACTTTTGCATAAGAATCTATTTTTAAATTATTATTGTTCGGTTATTGTATTATTTATTTTGTTTCTCTGCTGTTACTGCCTGCCTTGCTGGCAAGAAGAATAGCTTCCGTCTCTTCTGCATCTTTATGGAGTTGCACTATTAACTCGTCGATACTGGAGAATTTCAGTTCGGGACGCGTCCGTTTTACAAAAGTAAGCCGGATGAATTTATCGTATATGTCCGAATGGAAGTGAAGGATATTCACCTCAATGGTCCGGTTAGGGCCATTATCAATCGTCGGGCGGACACCTATGTTCAGCATCCCCATATATGTCTTTTTATCAAATGTCACCCATACGGCATATACACCGTCCGCGGGGATCAGTTTATCAGGATCATCCACACTTAAATTGGCCGTTGGAAAACCAATTTTGCGGCCTACCTGATAGCCGCCTACTACTATTCCGTCCAGGAAGTATTCATATTTCAGGCAATCGGCAGCCAAGTCCACTTCTCCTTGATGAAGAAGTTTGCGGATCAGGGAAGAACTTACCGGAACGTTGGGTACGTTCTCTATTTCTATATTGCTGGTATATGCTTTGGCGCGAATCACTTCTATGCCAATTTCTTTCCCATAGCGTACATAATCCTCGAAGCCCTCGCTGCGGTTGTGCCCGAAACGATGGTCATAGCCGATAACCAGGTATTTTACCTGATAGCGTTCTTTTAACAGCTGTGTCATGAACTCCCGGGCGGTAAGCCGGGAAACTTCCGGGGTGAAATCAAGCATCAGGCAGTAGTCTACCCCGATGTCTGCAAGCAGACTTATTTTTTCTTCCGGGGTAGTCAGAAGTTCCGGACGATAATTCGTGTTCATCACTTTGCGGGGATGAACGGGGAAAGTAACCAATGCAGAGCGTAGACCTTTGGCGGCGGCTATCTCTTTCACTTGCTGAATCAGATAGCGATGTCCTGCATGTACTCCATCAAAAAAACCGATGGTAGCTACACTGGGTTCCGGGTTAATAGCCGATGTGTCACGTATAATCTGCATATCTCTAAAATTATTTGCTGTTGAAAAGATGGCTCCAGTTTTCGCCTGCTTTTGCTGTATAAGTGATAATTCCTAAATTTTGCGCTGCCTTACAGTTCATCTCGGAATCATCGATGAAGAGTGTTTCTTGCGGCTCGATACCGGCATCCTCTATGATTGCCTTGAAGATCTCCGGTTCGGGCTTGGCCATTTTCATTTCAAAAGAGAGATATGTTTTCTCAAAATAGTCTTCCACCCTAAATGTGCGGTAGGGAAACAGATGAATACATGTCCAGTCCCAGTGGATTTGGTTAGTATTGCTCAATAAATAGACGACATATTTCTCACGTAATTTTAATAATAAATCAAGTTTGTGTGTCGGTATGTCTACTAAAAAACTATTCCAGGCTGCATCTATTTGTGTGTCGCTCACTGCTTTGCCTATCATTTTACGAACTCCGTCACGGAATTCGGCGGGTGTAATCAGTCCTTTTTCCTGTTGCATCAGGAGTCCGTTCGGATTATGGATATCCAGTAGGTCCTCCACGTTCCGGAGCCCTAATTTCTGAAAGTTCTCAATGCAACGTTGGCGGTCGAGATTGATAAGTACACCACCCAAATCAATAAGAAGGTTTTTTATTCCTTTACTTTTCATTTCTGTTTTTTTTGTGAATAATACGTTGAACAAGGCGAATAAGTTCTCCAACCCATAACACCGTGGACGAAACGCCTATAATAAGAAGCCAGGTTTGCCAGTTGAGCGGCTCCGTACGGAATACAGCTCCACCGAACTGTACGATCAGGAATTGTCCGGCAAGAATAGCCAATACAATAAGTTCCATACCATACGATTTGGAAAGTCCCTTGAATGCCGAATCGGTAGTGCCGAATACACGGGCATTGAACAGATTCCAGAATTGCAGCATGACAAAGAAGGTGAAGAAAATGGTCAGGTTGTGTATATCCATACCTTCCGTGCTGTGGTCGAAATAATAAATCATTCCGAGCAGTACGATGAGGAAGATGGAGCCTACACCTAATATATTAGACTGCATTGCCTTACTGATAATAAAATCAGTGCTTCGACGGGGTTTCTCAAGCATCACGGTTTCGCTGGGCGGAATGGAAGCAAGTGCCAAAGCGGCAAAAGTGTCCATAATCAGGTTCACCCATAACATTTGTGTTACAGTCAGCGGAAGTTCCGTACCGATCACAGAACCTAACAAGACAATGAGCAGTGCTACGAAGTTGATCGTCAGCTGGAAAACAATGAAACGCTGGATATTCTTATACAGGGAGCGTCCCCACATAACGGCAGTTCCGATACTGTTGAAGGAGTCGTCGAGCAGGGTAATATCGCTGGCCTCTTTGGCTACAGAAGTACCTGTACCCATTGATAAACCTACTTGGGCATGATTCAAAGCCGGAGCGTCGTTGGTTCCGTCTCCGGTTACGGCTACGACTGCTCCTTTTTGCTGAAGCAGCTGTACCAGACGTTGCTTGTCAGTCGGGCGGGCGCGGGACATGATTTTTAAATCCATCACTCTATCCAATGCTTCTTCATCGCTCAATTCAGCAAATGCAACACCAGTGATTCGATTTCGTTCGGTATCTGTTTCGGGGTTCCAAAGACCTATCTGACGTGCGATTTCCGTTGCAGTTCCCGGAGTATCACCGGTCACGATCTTGATGCCGATACCTGCGGACTGGCATTTAGCAACCGCAGCAGGTACGTCCGGACGAATCGGGTCGGAGATGGCAACTACTCCCAAGAAATTCAGGTCGTTGGCTGAAACCAGTTCCGTACAATCGTTTGGCTCATTTTCTCCGACAATCTTGAATGCAAATCCAAGTGTGCGCATAGCCATATTCTGATAGCCCAACAGTTGTGCTTCTACTGTGGAACGATATTCTACGGCGTCCACTCGTCGTCCGTCCAAGACAACTTCTTTACACTTGCCCAAAACAATTTCCGGGGCTCCTTTTATATAGAGTATTTTTTTCCCGATCAGTGGCGAGTCAACAAGGGTTGCCATGAATTTCCGTTCGGTAGAGAAAGTGAGTTGGTCGAGGATCTGTGCTTTCTCGCGAAGTTCCAGATAATTTTTTCCCTGCTTGTTAAGCCAGAGTAATAAAGCTACTTCGGTGGGATTTCCTACTCCTTTCGGCTTCTCACCGGTCGTTGACTCTTCGAGGAAAGCGGTTGAGTTAGCGCTGATTCCTTCTGCAATGAGTGTGCTGATATCATCGTCGGACAAAACACTGCCATTTTTGATGCCGTAAAAATTAGGCTCGTGCACTTGCATGAGGTTTTGAGTCAGTGTACCGGTTTTATCCGTACAAATCACGGTGATGGCTCCCATTGTTTCGCAAGCGTGCATTTTCCGCACCAGGTTGTTGGTAGAAAGCATGCGGCGCATATTCAATGCCAGACTAAGCGTAACACTCATTGGCAATCCTTCGGGCACAGCTACCACAATCAGCGTAACTGCCATCATAAAATATTTCAGTGTCCGTTCGAAAACAGGAAGCCACTCGTGCCATCCGTTCAGTGAACCGAAATCAAAGAATAACAATACGTCTTTGACAAAGAAAATAAGGAAAGCGAGACCGGCAACGGTAAAACCAATCTTTCCGATGAGGTTTGCGAGTTTGGTCAATTGTATGTTCAGCGGAGTAGGTTCGAGATTGTCTTCCGTGCTTTGTCGGGCTACTTTCCCGATTTCAGTAGCATCTCCCACATGCAGCACGCGCATGGTGCCATGACCGTCCACCACTGTCGTTCCACGCATCACCAGATTGGAAGCATAAGTTGCCTCTTCATCAAAGTCAGCTTCTACAGTTGTTTTATTAATAACGGGTTCGCCTGTCAGATTAGATTCGTTTACTTGCAAAGAGATGGCTTCCAGCAGTTCTCCGTCGGCAGGAATTTCTTCACCGGTTTCCAGAATTACAATATCACCTACCACTATGTCTTTGCGGGGAATTTCTTGTACACGTCCGTTTCGGATCACTTTTACTAATGTTTCTTCATTGACTGCATTCAGCAGATCAAACTTTTTGCTGGCATCATACTCGAAAAAGAAACCGATTCCGGTGGCCAGTAAGATAGCTGCTATAATTCCGATTGTTTCAGCGTATTCGTTCTCGATGATGGAAATGATTAACGAGAAAACGGCTGCTACTAACAGTACGCGTACAACCGGGTCTTCAAATTTTTCCAGATAAAGTTTCCAGAGGGAAGGACGCTTGGGAGGTGTTAACAGGTTAATACCATTTTTCTCCCTGCTTTGTAGGACTTCGTCATCCGTAAGTCCTAAATGATAATAGTCATTTTTATTTGTACTCATGCAGATACATGCGTTTAGTTTGAACCGCAAAAATACAACATAAAATTGTGATAAATTGTTTAATTAAAACTTTTTATGAAGTCGAATTTGTTATCGTGGTTTACCACATGTGCGATAAGGAATTGTAAACCAGAATGTAGAACCTTCACCTTCTACGGAATCTGCACCGATCTGACCGCCTAGTTTGGCGACAATGGTTTGAGAAATAGAAAGTCCCAGGCCGGCTCCTTTCTTATCTTTGTTCAGTTTCACAAAGCGCTCGAAGACATCCGGTAGTTTTTCTGCCGGAATTCCGGCTCCGGTATCTTTTACATAAAAGTAAAGTTCAGTATCTCTTGCCTCATATCCGATGCGGATACTACCTTCATGGGTGAATTTAATGGCATTACCGGCAAAGTTGGAAAGCACCTGTGCCACCCGGTTGCGATCCGTTTGGATCATGCATGATGAACGAGACGGTTCTGCTATAATTTGTATATTTTCTCCGGCTTCATTGACTCTCATCTGGAAAAGTTGTTGTAAATCTGAAAGCAATAGATTGACGTCCACCGTTGTCTGTACAAATTCCAAGGTTCCGGCTTCGATTTTAGACATATCCAGAATGTCGTTGACCAACTGCATCAGAAGATCAGCATTCATTTTTATGATTTCCTGGTATTGAGCCTTCTCCTCTTCGGTACTTGCGCTGCCTAACACTTCTGCAAATCCGGTAATAGCGTTGAGAGGAGTACGGATCTCATGGCTCATATTAGCTAAAAAGGCAGATTTTGAAATATCCGCTTTTTCAGCTTTTTCTTTGGCTAGTCTCAATTCATTTTCGGCCTGTTTCCGTCGGGTGACGTCATGTACGGTGATAACCATATTCTCTTCTTCATTGAGAAGGAAGTAGGAGCCGGATATTACTGCGTCACATTCCACAGTCGTATTATCCGATGTGACTACGGATAAAGTTGCTTCGAGATCCGTGAAGTTCCGTCTCTGTTCGAAGGCCTGACGTATGGCAGTACGTATCGGACAGGAACCGCAGAAGCTATGTGTGCCGCAGCCTCCTTCGGCAGCCAATGCGTTACGGCATTGCAGCAGGTCGCCCACTCTTTTTTCTTCTGTTCCTTTTCTGGTTCCGGTTTTTTGGTAATAGTTGGTCTTCAGTACTTTAAAATCGTTATCTATTAGCAGAATAAAAGCATGTACATTCTTTAAAACGGCACCGGCGATATGGCTGGTACGTTCCAACTTTCTGGATTCACGGAACAATCGTTGTTGCATCCGTAGGCATTTCCTGCGTTCCCATAAAAAACTGATTAGTAGGACTGCGCATAAAACTATTAAAGTTGACAATAGTGCTATAAGCATAGTATAATATTGTTGTTTTAGCTTGATAATATGACTACAAAGATAGCTTTTTTCTTTAGTTTGGAAAATAGTGTTGAACAAATATCCAGCTATTTGTGTTATATTATTCAGAAAACCATTTAAAAATACGAACGTTATGAAAAAGTACATTTGCACGGTCTGTGAATATATTTACGACCCCGAACAAGGAGATCCGGAAAGCGGAATTGAACCAGGAACAGCCTTTGAAGACATTCCAGATGATTGGACTTGTCCGTTATGCGGAGTCGGCAAAGAAGATTTTGAACCGTACGAAGGATAAAACCAAGAGAGAGAGAATTATTTAAGAGGAGAATGGCCGGGTGTATAGATATATGCCCGGTCTTTTTTGTTTTTCTGGAGGATGATTTAAATTAAAAAGGAGAATCAGTAATGCTATGATAGACTGATTCTCCTTTTTTAGGATTCAATTTTGCTCTATCAAGAAGCTTTTTTCTCTTTTACATCACTACTAGCTTCTACTACATTCACCACATAGTCACCTAGCTTTTCACATTCGGCAATAATATCCATGTAATAAACCCCCATCTGATAATCATATTCTTTGTTGTTTACGTCCAGAATGTTCTGATTCTTCAGTTGGTTACGGTAGTTATTAATTTCATTCTCGATGTTGAAGGACTTGTTGATATCGATGCTCTGATGTTCCGGCTTTTCTACTACCACAATCATTTGAGCAAGTGCATCGTTCGTCAGTTTCATCATGAAATGAATATGCTCATATTGTTTCTCGGTAAAATCTTGGTTGGTCTGACGTTTCCGGTTGATGGTACGTGCCAGGTTATAACAGCTGTCGCCGATACTTTCAATTTCCGTCACTTCACGCAACATGGCACGTATCTGTAGTTTACTTTCAGAGCTTAACCGACCTTCAGATACTTGATTCAGGTAGTTGGCTATTTCAAGTTCCATGTTGTCGCTGATATTCTCATACTTCTCGATCCGGCTGAACAGCTTGTTGAAATCGTCATCCTTTTCTGTGTGTAGCAAATCCTGCACCATGCCGAACATCCGGTGTGTACGTTCTGCAAAAAGATGGATTTCTTTGCGTGCCTGAAGGATAGAGAGTTCTGCGGTAGAAAGCATACCACCGGTGATAAACCGCAAACGGGGCTCTTCGTCCTCTTCTTTGGGGTGGATAAGAGCACATACGGTACGTTCAATCAGTTTAACCGCCCATATCAGAATACATACATTACAGATATTGAAAATCGAGTGGAAAGCCGATAACTTGTAGGAGATGGCAACTTCCGGATTGTTACTTTGGAAAAAGGTATCTACTACCCAGTTTACCAGTTCCATGAAAGGATGGAAGACAATCAAGACCCAGATAACGCCGAACACGTTAAAAACAAAATGAGCCAATGCTGCCCGCTTAGCCTGTGTATTGGCTGTAAGTGCGGCAAGATTGGCCGTGATAGTGGTTCCGATGTTTTCTCCCAAAACAAGTGCTGCTCCCAGTTCCAGACTGATCCATCCGTTGGCGCACATAATCAATGTAATTGCCATGGTGGCGGCGGAGGCCTGTACAATCATCGTCAATATAGTACCGATGAGTAAGAACAGAATGATGGAGAAGAATCCCATGTCCGTGTAGTTCTGTACGAAGGCAAGCATTTCCGGGTTGGCGTTCAGGTCGGGCGCGTTTGCTTTCAGATAAGAAAGCCCCATGAAAAGGAAAGAAAAACCGAAAATGAATTCACCGATGGACTTGCGGTTGCTTTTGCCGGAGAAGATGAGCGGGAGGGCGATGGCTAAGAGCGGAAGAGCGAAGGCAGCCATATCAACCTTAAATCCGAAAATTGAAATGATCCAGGCAGTCACGGTAGTACCGATATTAGCACCCATAATAACGCTGATGGATTCGGCAAGTGTGAGCAATCCGGCGTTTACGAAACTTACGACCATCACTGTCGTTGCTGAAGAAGACTGGATAAGAGCTGTTATCAACACTCCTGTTAAAACTCCCGTTACCCGATTGGTAGTCATTGCCGTTAGAATACTTCGCAATCTGTCACCCGCGACCTTTTGTAAGCCCTCGCTCATAATCTTCATTCCGTAAAGGAAGAGTCCTAATGAGCCTATGAGCTTTAAAAAATCATAAAAAGAATATTCCATCTATAATATTTTTAATGGTTATTTGTTCTCTATCTGATTATAAGTATATTAGTCCCAAATTATTCACCTTTTAACGAACTCGATGAA
>ERZ773269.3244-NODE-3244-length-11060-cov-4.987097_pt1 | contig 11060 bp, 4 predicted proteins | sample MGYA00511958_ERZ773269 | MGnify/ENA primary metagenome ERZ773269 (study PRJEB29015, sample SAMEA2737761) | human gut metagenome | biome: human gut; feature: human-associated habitat; material: faeces | place: China | collected 2012 ... | reverse complement strand
TACAATACCGAACTCATTCACAAGCAAGTTAATATTTAATTTTGTCTAAATTTTGTGGTTCACTTCAATGTTTAATTTGGTGGTCGGTTCATTTTTATTATGATATTATTTTATACTGTATATTTTATTAAATACAGCTGCGGCTTGGGCACGAGTGGTATTTGCTTTAGGGCGGAGGGTATTATCCGTGAAACCACTTATAATTTTATTTCCGCAAGCCCATTGGAAAGCAGAAACAGCATAATCGGAAATGTCTTCCGTATCTGAATAACTGTCGAGTGTATCAATTATAGAAGTGTCAATTTGTTTATATTCTGCAAATCTCTTTAAAATCGATACCATCTGCTCACGAGTTATATTATCGTTTGGAGCAAAGTCTGTGTCGCTGTAACCTGAAATAATATTATTCTCACTGTCCCAAGCGACAGCATTTGAGAAATAATCATTTTCATTTACATCAGTAAAGTTATAATCAACATCGGATTTTGTTTCGCCGTCAATTCTGTGAAGAACAGTTATAAACATTCCTCTCGTAATATCTGTATCAGGAGCAAATTCCGTATCGCTTACACCACTCATTAATCCGTTGTCATATGCGGATTTTATCGGGGCATAATACCATTCATTTTCTGCAACATCATCAAACCACCAATCGTCTTTGCTGGACGGTGTAGGTGTTTTTTTGCGAAGAGTCGTTTATTTCTTTGAATGTTACGTCAACGATTACTTGGCTTCCTGGCATTACGAATGAAAATTCATTGTCGGCTGTCTTTGTAACTTCAATTACATTTTCCTTTGAATCAGTAACTGTTACAGTATCAACCTCATAACCGGCATTCGGTTTTGTATTAACCGTTACGTTTTCACCCAATGCGGCATTTTTCTTTGATATATTCATACTTCCGTTGTCGTATGTCTTGTTTGCAGAAGAAATACCGTATTTTGCAGAACTTCCGCCGCCACTGCTGCTTGGTTTTGAAGTAGGAATTGGTGTAGGGGTAGGTTCATCTGATTCTATACCTGTTACTTGAACATCAATACTGTCATCAATTCTGTATTTTGGATAGTATGCGTATATCTTTGCATTACCATTGCTTAGCGGAATAACTTCACCGTCATCGGTAACAACAGCTATGCTGTTATCTGTTGAATAATACTTGACTTCACCCGCATAATCATTCCAAGGGAAAGCTTTTGTTTGAAGTGCTGTTGTATCATTTTTTCCGTTTAATGAAACGTTTTCGGCACCATCGTTGATTTCTGCAATAAGTGGTTTATTAGAGATAAACATGGTATATGCGTTAGATGTGTTTTCACCGCTTACTGCTGAAAGTTTAAAGTCTATATATCCTAAATTGTTGAAATCAGCTTTATCTATCTCAAACGGAACTGTAATATCTTTACTTTCACCGCTTGCAAGTTGAGATAGGGAAGTAGTGCCGAAAGTTTTGTCGGCGATATTATTTAGCGTTACATTTATTTCGTCGGACGGTTTAGAACCGTTGTTTGTAACCGTTGCAGATGCATAATAACCGTTATCATCGTGTTTGATTTCAAAGCTCGATACATCAAGTCTTGTATCATACGGAATGGCTTTTGTAGCAGATACAGGCTCTGCATTTTCAATTCCGCGTTCAGTTACCGTAACTGTAACTTCTTCATTTTCCAAGTTGCTCGGAACTGTCCATGGTACACTGACATTTATCGAATTACCGGATTCGATTATGTTGTCAGAACTGCCCTCGTAAAGTATATTTCCGTTTTTATCCGTTACTTTTAAATCATAACCCTTTGCATCAAGCAAACCTGTGTTCGCAATAGTGAATGTTATATCTTCCGAATAATTCGGATAAATCTTTGACGGAAGAATAATATTGCTGCCTTTAATTTCAAGAGAACTTACTGGTTCAAAGTCAATGGTTACAAGGGTGTTTGCACTGTATTTCATAGGTGAATCTGCATCGCTTTCATCAATCCATTGTTTGTAGTAGTTTGAAACAGCTGATATTTTATTATCATCAGTCATATATAGGTCAAGTTCGTCAATAACCATACCGAAATCGGTAATTTGTACCGAATTGCCGAACTTCCAATAACCGTTATCTGTGCCGCGCTGATAACGTACACCGTATATTTCAGTACCGTTCTTTGTACTGTCTTGACTTAATTCTGTGTAATAAATATAAATATCTTCACCGTTGGATGTTACAATATAGTTTCCTATACTTGTGCAAAGGTCGTCATTACCTTGGAAGTTTGCACTTGTGACATTAAATGTACCGTTGTACAAGGCTTCGTAAATGCTGTTTTTATATACGTCGTCTGACATACCGAGTTCAGCTGCAGTCTTTTTATACCAATCGGCATTTTTGTTATCATCGGTCATTTCGCCGTTTTTGTATGCACTGTTTACCGTATCGGCATTAATCAAGTCTGTCATATCTCCGTTTGAATCTGCGTTAAACATTGAAGATAACATATCCGAAAGATTCATAATTTTAAACATATATCCGTTATCCAACCATGTCAGGTACAATTCACCGTTAATGTTGGTAAGTTTAGGTAATGAATTAGATATACTGTCATTTGTAATTTGTATCGGGAAATATGCTTGCCCGGTTGTTAGGTTTTGAATTTGCAGATAAAGCTCTCTGTCGTCACCTGTTTGTAAATCTTCGTCTTCATCAATAGTGTAACTTGAAATTAAATAACTTTCGTTATTTATATTTATTGTTGCCGAATTATAATCCAATGCAATAGGAGAGCTGATTGTTTTATGAGGTATCGGAATTATGGTTTCATCATAAGATTTTCCTGTGCTCATATCGTATTTTACATAGGCTATATTAGAGAATGATTTTTCAAGCTGTAATAGGTCACTGTTACTGTTACCTAATTTTGACACATCAAGCTTGACATAGCTTATATAAAGCATATCTCCGTCAACATCAATTTGTGGATTTAAAGTAAGGTATCTGTCGTGTACAATACTGATTTCTTCGCCCATTGTGTTGGTTTGTGTATCGTATATTGCACAAGAAATACCGATTGATGAAAGCTTTTCTCTCGAAGTTTCCTCACCTCCAAATGCGTTTATAACATCAGTCCATGCGATAATAACTTTGTCACCTATCTTTTTAAGTGTGTGTATTGAATCAGGTGTACCGTCGTCTGCTACTGCTTTAGGAATAGACCAATAAGTACCGTCAAATATCGAATAATACAGAGTTGCTCCGTTGTATTCGGCACGATCTCTCGAATCGGCTATAAATGTAAGCATCTTCTTACCGTCATCAAGAGGGATAATATGAGGTCTCGTTCTGTCTGCGGCATCATTTATTAATTGTGTACAGCTTACAACTTCTTCTGTTGCGGTAAGCTGAATATCATCATTTTTCCGAAAGTAGATAAATCAGATGTGCCGTTACTGTATGGAGTTGATTTAATATCATCGTCGTTTGTGGTTATAAGTCCGTTGAAGAAATCACCTTCTGCGGCATTTTCGAGAGTACCCCAACCTTGTGTATATTTGGCTATATCAACATTAACGGAGAACAACAATAAGTCAAATCCCACACCTCCGGCTGCCGTTATCAGTGTACCGGGCTGACCGTTTGCAAAACTTAAATTAAATTGGAATGTTGTAGCAACATAACCTCTTGCTGAAAGTACATCGCAAAAACCTACACCTACTTGTAATTTTCCTGAAATGACAACACTTAGTGTTACATCGGTGCTGCTTAATCTGTTTGCTATATTGCCTTGATAGTTGTTAAACTCATCTGCGGATATTGCATTTTTACCATTATCTGTAGCATAGTTTGTCAGTAAATCTATCTGAATACCGGCAATGATATTTAAAAATACAGGTACACCGTAAATTGTAGTGTACATAGTCTTATTGAATGTATATGCTCCGCCGATAGAAACTGAACCGCAAGCAAACATATAGTCGTTGTCCGGTGTTTTAACAAAGTCAAAAGCTAAAATAACAGCTACTTCGACACTGTATCTTTGATTATTAAAACCGGCAAAAGGAGCTTTTGTATCTTTAAGTAATTGGGTATAATTTGCATAAGCTTCTTGATATTCTGCATCGTCTTTGTAATCGTTACGAGACGGAGCAACACCTTTGAATGTCTCAGCCATTGTTTTCATAGCATTACTTCTGTGATTTTGATTTTCTTGAACTGCACCGCGGAATTTGTCATAAGACTCTTTTTTCTCGTAAACGGTTTTCTTACCCATACTATTGAGTATTGTGTCAATATTTGCCTGAATAGTATAACCGGTGTTGTCAGGCCAGTTTGTTTTGCCGAATGTAATCAATCCGGATTGGCATTTGCCTATTGCTGAGCCGACTAACGGAATATCGATTGTACCGCTGTTATCCGCATCGAAAGTTTGAGGCGTTGTAAGTGCAAATTCCGTATAGAATGAAAGACCTGTTGCAACATCGGGATACACAATTTCAATTTCAGTATCACCTGATGATAATTTTTCTGAATCTACAAGGCGTACAGAAAGACTGTCACCGGAATGTAGATTTTCTGTCATCTTAGGAATTGTACATTCTATAATACTGCTGCCATCCTCACGAGGATAACCTTTGTATTCGGTTGTCTGACCGGTTGATGTGCGAACGGTGAATACTGCCTCACTGACACTTCTTCCATAGCTGTCTATAACGGCTGTGACTGTAAGATTGTCGTCGAGTATTCTTATTTGATTTTGGTTTAAGTCGGCTGTGTTCTTGTCATATGTGTACATAATTGACGCAACCTTAGGAGCACCGTAAGGGTAGGTGATATTTGTGTTACCTGCATTTACGGTATAAGCACCGTCTGCTTGACCAAGTGCATCTGTGAGCTTTACTTTTGCTACATAGCCTGTCGTAACACCGTTTGAGATGTACATTGTAATAAGGTCGTTTGTGTCACCCAATACGTTTGTCAATATATAAGTACCGGTATCGGAAGTTGTACCGGTCGCACTGTCAGGCATATAGCTTGAGTTTGCGGAGTTTAGCGACTGTGAACCTTTTCCGGCTGATACGGAATATCCTACAAGCGGAAGAGATTCCGGTTCTAAGCCGTTATCGCGGATAGAAGCATTTTTAGAAACAACAGTACCTGATATATTAAATGATTTTAAATCGCTCTTTTTAACTTTTTTGTAATTTACAGTTATAACATTGTCTGTTGTTTGTGCTTGCGCAACGGTGTGATAAGAATTGGTTGTGAACGTGTCGTTGCCTTGCTTGATAACGGGACGGTATATGTATTCTTTATCTTCAACGGAGGCAAAATTTAATGTATATATCTTACCTGTAATCGGTGTTATTTTATCTGAAAGATTTGATTCTGACGGATTTGCGTTAATAACATATTTACCGCTTAGTTCCTTTTTCAGTTGTTCATCGGAACTTGAATTAAGATCATTTTCACTGATAAGATCCTGTACCGTTAAATACTTTTCAGCACCGTTTTCAAATTTAATTTCGATTTTGTTTGAATTTTTCGCTATAAGAGGACGTATTCTGTAACTCGTATTAGGCTCAAGGAATAATTTTGTTGTATCTGTTATTGTGTTGAAACTTGTGTTGTTTGTTGAAACTTGATAACCTACAACATGATATCCGTCATCCGGAGTTGTTGCACTTAAATCAAGTGTATCACCTGCATGGTGAGTAACTGTTTTACCTGCGGCAAGCTCGCTTGATATAAAACTGCCGTTTCCTTCACCGGCTGACGGTAATACTTCGACTGTAACATCGGCATATGATACTTTAGGTGTTATCTTCAGATTTTGATGATAACCGTATGTGTCGTGTGCAACATTTTTTTGAACTGATTCAATCCATGATATGAAATATTTATCATATGGAATGTAATAAAGATTTTGCTTTTCTGTTTTCTTCAGCTCATTATTTACGTTATCCGATGTGAAATTTACTTCGTCAGAAAGTTTTGTTCCTTTTTTTGAGTTAAGGTATGAAATGAATTCTTCGGGATAATTTACAGTTATTTTATCATCAGTTGTACCCGGATCTATGGTGATTTTATAGCCTGAAATATATCCGTATTTACCTTTGTGACCGTTAATGTCTGTATCATTTATTGTAAATACAATATTGCAGTCATCCTCATTCGGATTGGTCCAGAAATCACGCGTTTTACTTCCGGCGATTTGAGCACCGCTGTTAAGTTCAACCTGCATAGGTAAGGCATTTATCTTTTCATTACCGATACAGTATTCTTGTGTTGGGGGTTGGTTAAGTTCTACATTAACCTTTTTATACATAGCCGCAACACCTTAAAAGCGTACATAACTTTTCGGAGTTTTTGATTTGTCTTCATCAGCCGAATGTATTTCCATGCTTATATTTCCGTTTAAAGGTTGGTTGTTATTCAAGAGAGTTGCAGGCATTGCGTCAAGTGTTCTGCCGAATTTCCCACTTTTTGATTCATTGATAACAATACTGTCATTATTTGCAATTTTAAATCTTGCAAGCTGTCCGCCAAAGGCGTTTGATGTTGATTCCATATCGGGAGTCATATATTGATAATATACCGACGGTACAGTTTTGGAATGTGTCCATACTCCGCCTTTATCCCACATACTTGTATGGTAATATTCAAGTTTTCCGTAGTGAGAGTTACCCATATTTCTTTCACGTGTATCTATTTCATATTTGTTGTCCCAATGACCGCAACCCCAGGGTTTATCACCCCAATATCCGTCATAATAAAACAGACCGTCGCGGTTTACTTCTGTTGCAAAGTAGTATGTACCGACTTCGGGAGGAATGTCATAATTGTGAGTTCCGTCACCTGCTGCGTATATTTTACCTTCGGCAGGATCTTTTGTATTATCTGACGGCATTGTATATTTAACGTTGTATTTAAGACCGTTTATGGTGATGTCATTTGTCTGATTTTCATTGCCCATAAGAGAAATATCACTCTCATCATCGGCGTTATTTTTGATTTTGACAACGGTTTCGGCATATTTGCCGCTTTCACAGCTCGTCATATCACTCATCAGCAGTTTAAATTCACCCTCGCCGGATACGGGAATTTCGATTGTCTTTTCCGTTTCATAAGGAATGAATGTAACTGTTTTGATTTGTTCTTCATAATTTTCTCCTGCTACTGCGGTAATGCTCGATGACAGCAAAGTGAAATTGCAAAGAGAATATTCTGCATTTTTTCGCTTTATTGTAACAGTGGCATTTCCGTCTTTTGACGTGTAACTGTTTCTGCTGAAAGAAACAACGCTTTTTTCTTTCGGTTCGTCGTCTTCGATATTTACAGAAAGTGATGTTACTTTATAAAGTTCGGCATTATCGGGATTTACCAAAAGTAAAGAAAAACCTTCTGTGCCTTCGCTTTTTTTTGTCGTCCAATATTTTGAATTTAACCGTTTTTTCGTTTTCGCCCGGTGCGAAAGTAACGGTTGTACTGCTTGAGTATTCAATTTCTGCCATTGCATCCGGCACTACTTCGTCTGCAAATTGCTGTGCCATTTCTGAATCAAATTCCGAATAATTTTCAATATCTGTATTCTCTTCCTAAATGTTATCCGATGTTTCATCAGTGTCAGCTTCTGCCGTGGCATAACGTTCAAGTATTGAAACCCCATCACCGGTTTTCTCTGCGTTATCGTCAAGAATTATATAGTCCTCGCCGTATATCGCAGTTAAGTCAAGCGAGTGGATTGTGACGCTCGCTTCTTCTGATAAATCGCCCTCACGATAAATAGGGAATGAATAAAAAGCATCTTCTTCCTTGACGTTTGCTGACGCAGTACCAAGGTAAATTAAATTGCCGCTTGGAAGTTTTTCCGAATCAATTCGTGATGCGTTTAACGGCATGACCGTTTCTTCTGCTTTTGCAGGAATAACTGCCATAGAGGCAAGCATTGACAGCGACAAAAGCAATGATAGTAATTTTTTCATTTTAATCCTTCCTTTCATATTAGAAATATTGGTAGTGTAAAAGACTTTCTCTTTTAAAACAGAGAAATAATTATATATAATAAAAGTATATATTATGATTATTATAAATGTCAATATAATCTAACTCAAATGCCATTTTTTTGACACAAAATCACGTTAAAACAATATTTCACACAAAACCGCAGCGGTTTTGTCTGCATTATTTTATGGGGAACGTGCAATTTCGGGTTGTAATCACTTCTGACTGTATGTGTGTCGGAAATGACTTTAAATCTAAAGTTCCCGGTTTTAATTTTAAAGAATTCTTTCATAATAAATAGAAAACTCATCAATAAAAAAACAGTTGAAAACCACACAAAATTTACGTTAATATGCGATTAAAACATATATTATGTTATGTAAATCAAATAAAAGCAAAAAAATATGAAAAAAGGGTTGACTTTATAAGGGTTTATGTGGTAAACTATTTTAGTATGAAAAATACGCACATTTGTGGATTGTGTGAAAGTTGCCTGTTTTGCCTGGGTCTTCACATAAGGTGAAACAAATGGAGGAATAATCAAAAAACGAGGAGGAAATAAAAATGGCAAACGTAATTTCAATGAAACAGCTTTTAGAAGCAGGTGTTCACTTTGGACATCAGACAAGAAGATGGAACCCTAAAATGGCTGAATACATCTTCACAGAAAGAAACGGTATCTACATCATCGACCTTCAAAAGACAGTTAAAAAGGTTGAAGAAGCTTATTATTTCGTAAGAGATATTGCTGCAAGCGGTGAAGATATTCTATTCGTAGGTACAAAGAAACAAGCTCAGGACTCAATCAAAGAAGAGGCTGAAAGAGTTGGTATGTACTATGTAAACGCAAGATGGCTTGGCGGTATGCTTACAAACTTCAAGACAATCCAAAAGAGAATTGAAAGACTTGCTCAAATCAACCAAATGGAAGAAGACGGTACATTCGATATGCTACCAAAGAAGGAAGTTATTAAGCTAAAGGCTCAAAGAGATAAGCTTGAAAAGTATCTTGGCGGTATTAAAGACATGAAGAAACTTCCTGGTGCAATGTTCATCGTTGACCCAAGAAAAGAAAAGATTGCTATCGCAGAGGCTAAGAAGCTTAACATTCCTGTAGTAGCTATCGTTGATACAAACTGTGACCCTGATGAAGTAGACTACGTTATCCCTGGTAACGATGACGCTATCAGAGCCGTAAAGCTAATCGCATCAACAATGGCTAACGCTATTATCGAAGGCAGACAGGGCGAAGACGCTCTTGCAGATGCTGAAACAGCTGAAGCAGATACAGTAGAAGAATAATTTTCATATAATTAATATAGGAGGAAAAGTAACATGGCATTTACAGCTAAAGACGTAAAAGAATTAAGAGAAATGACAGGTTGCGGTATGATGGACTGTAAGAAAGCTCTTACAGAAACAGACGGTGACAAGGATAAGGCTGTTGAATATTTGAGAGAAAAAGGTCTTGCAACAGCTGCTAAGAAGTCAGGCAGAATTGCTGCCGAAGGTATCGTTAAGGCTTATGTTGACGGTAACGTAGGCGTACTTGTAGAAGTAAACTCAGAAACAGACTTCGTTGCTAAGAATGATGAATTCCAACAGTTCGTTTCAGACGTTGCTAAGACAATCGCTGAACAAAATCCTGCTGACGTTGAAGCACTTAAAGAATTAAAGTGCGGAGAAAGCACAATCGGCGAAATGCTTACAGAAAAGATTGCTAAGATCGGCGAAAACATGAACATCAGACGTTTCGCAAGAATTGAAACAACAGGTGCAGTTGTAGATTATATCCACGCTGCAGGTAAAATCGGTGTATTGGTTGAGGCTGAGGCTGAAAACAATGACGCTACAAAAGAGTGTCTAAGAAACGTTGCAATGCAAGTTGCAGCACTTAGCCCTAAGTATCTTTCAAGCGATGATATTCCTGAAGAATATAAGGAACACGAAAAGAAGATTCTTATTGAGCAACTTAAGAATGATCCTAAGAATGCATCTAAGCCTGAAAACATCATCGAAAAGATGATCACAGGTCGTCTTGCTAAGGAATTCAAGGAAGTTTGCCTACTTGAGCAAGAATACGTTAAGGCTGAAAATAAGGAAAACGTTGCTAAGTACGTTAAGAGCGTTGGCGACATTACTATTAAGCAATTCGTACGTTTTGAAACAGGCGAAGGTCTTGAAAAGCGTGAAGACGATTTCGCAGCAGAAGTTGCATCAATGGTAAAGTAATTTAACTAAACCGTATATTAAACCACGGTAGACGATAAGTTTATCGTGGTTTTTATGTGCAAATTAGAAAGTGGATTAATTTTGTGGAATTAGTTAGCATTAGCTAATTTTGTCTGCTTAGGATAAAAGAAAAGGGAATAGAAGATATGGGGAAAAAGATTATATCATTTTTGTCTGACGGCATTTTGTCGGGAATATTTTTGTGCGTAGGCTGTTGCGTGAGTATGTCGGTCGAATCAAAACCGCTGGGAGCGTTCTTGTTCAGCTTAGGTTTGTGTGCAATTATTGTGTTTAAATTCGGTTTGTTTACGGGTAAAGCCGGATATATGGCGGTAAAACCGTTGTCGTATGTGCTGGAAGTTGTACTTACCTTTATCGGTAATGCAACAGGTGCGGCGATAGGCGGTTTCTTGCTTAACCTTACACGTTTGGGAGCGACTTTATCGGAAAAGGCAGCTGCTATCACGGCAACAAAGTTCGCCGATTCACCGCTTAGTATATTTGTATTGGCGGTGTTCTGCGGTATACTGATGTTTACGGCGGTTGACGGAAATAAAAGAGCGGCTGAAAAAGGGGACTTTGTGATGTCACTGTTTATAGTGGTTTTACCTGTTATGGTGTTCATACTTTGCGGATTTAATCACTGTATCGCAGATACTTGTTACTTCTTTATAAGTAAATGTGCTAATGCGTCACAGGCGGCAGTATATTTCTTATGTGCTGTACTTGGTAATGCTGTCGGTTGTATGTCTGTACCAATGGTTAAAAAATTATCGTTTAATAAATTGTTTTTATAGTAAATATCCCCCGGCATAGCCGGGGGCTTTTCATCAACGGGCATAGCCCTAC
>ERZ773269.3243-NODE-3243-length-11065-cov-2.728974_pt1 | contig 11065 bp, 10 predicted proteins | sample MGYA00511958_ERZ773269 | MGnify/ENA primary metagenome ERZ773269 (study PRJEB29015, sample SAMEA2737761) | human gut metagenome | biome: human gut; feature: human-associated habitat; material: faeces | place: China | collected 2012 ... | reverse complement strand
AGGATAGTTCCTGAAGTAAATACCGAGGAACAGGACATAGCCAGCGCCTCCACCACAGCTTCCTTCTTCTTCATGGTCTTTCTGCAGGCCATGTAGTTATTAGTAAGCAGGATCGAATAGTCTACTGTAGCCCCCAGCTGGATACTGCTTACGATAATATAGCCCATATAAACCAGCGTCTCACCAACCAGATAAGGCACCGCCATATTGATATAAATAGCTGCCTCAATAGGGATCATAACAATGATGGGCACCAGTACAGACTGGAAACTGAACATGACTACCACAAATACACTGATCAGGGACAGCACATTAACTCTTGCATTATCCGCTGTGATCGTAGTCTTAATATCTTGCGTAGAAGGAGTTTCACCTGCCACATAAGAGTCTTCCGGGTAATATTTCTTCACAATATCACGGATATCATTGGTATACTCAAAAGCCTTGTCACTTTCTGACTTGGTCCTTATGTAGATCAGCATACGGCTTGTGGTATCTGTATGCAGCTGGCTGGTAATGGAATAGGGAAGGAAATCTTCCGGTACACCTTCCGGCAGTGTATTTGCCATGGATGTTACGCTTTTTACATATTCCAGATCTTCGATCTCATCAGACATTGCCTTTTCTGTAATAGCTGATGTATTTGGATAAATGGCAACCAGCATATTGCTGCGGCCAAATTTCTCATTAATGGCCTGCTCATCTGCATAGACCTGGGTTCCTTCGCTGACACCTACTGCACTGTTTCCGAATAAGAAACTGTTCATTCCCTGGGCAGTATAAGCAAAAGGAACTACCAGGATCATGATCACCAGTGCAATATTACGGATCTTGTAAATGCCTCTTCCCATTTTATGGAAATCCGGCAGGAACGGACGATGTGCCGTCTTTTCATTCCATTTCGCAAAGCGGAAGATCATGGCCGGCATGAAAAGTACAACTGTTAAAAGACTGAATACAATTCCTTTTGCCAGTACCAGACCCATATCAAAACCAATACTGAATTTCATGAACATCAGGGCCACGAAACCTGCTATAGTAGTAAGGCTGCTGGCGAAAATAGAATTAATGGCCGCATCTACCGCATCTACCATGGCTTCTTCATCAGAAAGCCCTTTTTTCTTTTCTCTGGTAAATGCATCTAACAGGAAAATGGAGTAGTCCATGGAAGTTGCCAACTGGAGCACCATTGCCACGTTGTTGGTCAGGAAGGAAACTCTTCCTATAAAAATGTTGGTACCACGGTTTAACAGAATGGCCACACCCATGACCAGTAAGAACAGAAACGGCTCTGACCAGGCAGTGGTTGTGATACATAAGATGGTAAAGATCATGATAACTGCTACTGTTAAGATCAGCTGCATCTCACTTGCCAGGTTCTCCTGCAGAGATTTGTTCTGTACTGCCATTCCTGTAAAGCAGCCTTTATCTCCTGTGATGGCTTTTAACTCATCAATGGCTTGGGAAGTGCTTTTTGCTGTATTCCCCTCTTTAAAAGTTACATCCATGACTGCGTAGCCATCTTTGTAATAATCTTCAATGTCTTCCTGATGGATAAAATCTTCACCTGAGTAGATATTTACGGTGCTGTCACACCAGAGGATCTGATCCACACCGTCTACATCTTCCATTTTATCTTTGTATTGCTTGGCTTCGTATAGCGTCACATCCTTTAGCATAATACGGGCTGTTCCGGGATAGCCAAACTCATCTTCCATCTTATTTAAACCGATACCTGACTGTGCGGTATCCGGAAGATATTCCGTCAGATCGTAATTAACTTCCACAAATAGCATGGCAACTGCACAGAATATGCAGGCTGCAATAAAAACTGATACGATCCAGTTCTGTTTTTCAATAATAAACCGGGCCAGCTTAATGGACGGCTTTTCACCGGAAGCTTTTTCCTTTTTCTCACGCTTCTTTAAGGGTCCTAACTTGAATTTCTTTTCCATGATCCTAACTCCTCACATAGATATGTGTTATTTAACGCATAAAAAGAACCATAAACCAATGGTGTCCGTTCTTTTCCTCATGAGCCATACCCATATATCGATAATATTGTAATGTGTATTTTCTGTCCGACTTTGATGTATATTTACGTCCCGTTACATTCATTATCTTGTCATATGCCTCATCCGCATCCTCGCAGTCCCGCACATATACCTCCAGGCAGGAAGCATTTTTGCGATAAGGGATCGATGCCAGTGTGTCCTCTATGGTTCCTTCTCCTGTAACCCGTCCGTCTGCATATCCTTTTTCCATGGCTGCTGCCAGACGGCTTTGCGCTATTTTATTTAACTTCATATCCATAATAAAGCCTGCGTACCGGTCATAACTGGTGTAGTTGTCGCCGTCATATTCCCGTTCTCTGTCTGGATATGCGTCAAAATACTGTTCTTTCTTTTCATCCCCCAGCTCACTGAAAAGTTCCTGTGTTATATCATCATAGCAGCCTGCATTATAAGCACCTCCGCCTGTATTTTCCAGCCACTTCGCTGTTTTCAAAGCTCCTGAATCTTCAAATTCATATACTGCATTATCTAAAACCAGCTGTCCTTCGTTCATGCCTCCATCTTCGTGGAAGTAATACCATTCATCTCCCACCTTTTCCCATCCGGTGGCCATGGTCCCGTCTTCCTTCATATAGTAGAAGCGGCCGCCGGTGTAGAGCCAGCCAATGTATGCCGTACCATCTGTTTTTTTCCAGTACCAGTTCCCGTCAAGATTTACCCAGCTGCCATTTGGCTCTACTGCATACACTGCTTTTGCCGGTCCCGCTGCCAGAAAAGCGGCCATCATAATTATAGAAATAGGATATAACCTGCTTCTGCCTTTCATCCTCTCATCTCCTGCTGTCTTTAAAACCTCTGTTTTCCATTATTGAACTCTATATTTGTTAATTGACATTTGTTCATTTATTAACTATAATGGATTATACTAACTAATGGTGAAAACAACAATGATTAATTTTAATTCTTTTGTTTATTAATCGACAACATTGTAGTATATGTTCATAAACAAAATATTAAAATACTGTAAACAAATCCGAGAGAACATCACATACAAAAAGGGGGAATTTCTTATCATGAGTACAGAAGCAGTAGATCGACGGATACGGCGTACCAGAAAGCAGCTGCGGGAATGTCTTGTTACTTTATTAAAACAGAAAAAAGTGCAGGATATTACTGTCCGGGAGCTGACCGAGCTGGCCGATCTGAACAGAGGAACTTTTTATCTTCATTATAAAGATGTATTTGATCTTCTGGAAAAAACAGAAAGCGAGCTTTTAGACGATTTTAATCAACTGGTCATGAAACATGATGCAGAAGATCTGAAGAAGCATCCTTACGGTATTTTCGTAGAAATTTACACACTGGCCTATGACAATGCAGACCTGGTAGAAATATTATTAGGCGAAAACGGTGACTTAAACTTTATGAACCGCTTAAAGCAGCTGATCCGTGATAAATGTCTCCATGACTGGATGGAAGTATTCCGCACCGGAAATCCCGCTATCTTTGATGCCTACTTCTCTTTCATCGTATCCGGCTGTGTAGGACTGGTGCAGTACTGGTTAAAGACAGGCATGAAAGAGACACCGCAGCAACTGGCACGACTGACCGAGCAGGTGATCCGTAAAGGTATCGGAGTACTGGACACAGACCCTTTTGCAAAGGTATAATAAACCTTGGAAAAACAACCAGCACCTATACATTCAAAAACCGAGGAGAAAACAGATGAACTACGAAGATTTATTTAAAGAAACTGCCTGTGTACGTATAAAGAAAGGAACCGGACGCACCTTAAAGGCCGGCGGCGCCTGGATCTATGACAATGAGATCGACACTATTTCCGGTGATTTTGAAAATGGTGATCTGGTCACTGTAGAAGACTTTGATGGCTATCCTTTGGGACATGGCTTTATCAATACAAGATCCAAACTGACCGTACGCATGTTATCCCGCAAAAAAGATACTGTAGTCAATGAAGATTTCATCGAACAGAGAGTCCGCACTGCCTGGGAATACAGAAAAGCTACTACTGATATCTCCAGCTGCCGCGTGATCTTCGGCGAAGCAGATTTTCTGCCTGGTATCGTCATCGATAAGTTCGAAGATGTTTTAGTAGTAGAGTCCCTGGCACTGGGAATCGACCGCTTAAAGCCGGTGATCTTAGATAAATTAAAGAAAATCCTGGCAGAAGACGGTATTTTGATCCGTGGCATTTATGAGCGAAGCGATGCAAAAGTCCGCCTTCAGGAAGGTATGGAGCGCTTCAAGGGCTTTATTGGTGAACCATTTGATACCAAGGTGGAGATATGTGAAAATGGCGTTCACTACATCGTAGACGTAGAAGACGGCCAGAAAACCGGATTTTTCCTGGATCAGAAATACAACCGTCTTGCAGTACAGAACCTGTGCCGTAATCTGAAACCTGCAAAGGTATTAGACTGCTTCACCCATACCGGCTCTTTCGCTTTAAATGCTGGTATTGCAGGCTCTGAAAAAGTCCTTGGCGTAGACGCTTCCCAGCTGGCAGTAGACCAGGCAACAGAAAATGCCCGCTTAAATGGCTTGGAGGATCACGTCACTTTCCAGTGTGCCGATGTATTTGACCTGCTTCCAAAATTAGAACAGGAAGGTGAAAAATTTGATGTAGTCATCCTTGACCCGCCAGCCTTCACCAAATCCAGAAATTCCATTAAAAACGCAGTAAAAGGCTACCGTGAGATCAATCTCCGCGGCATGAAGTTAGTAAAAGACGGAGGCTACCTTGCCACCTGCTCCTGCTCCCATTTCATGGATCCGGAGTTGTTCACAAAAACCATACGTGAAGCCGCTTCCAACGTCCACAAGAGACTGCGCCAGGTAGAATACCGCACCCAGGCAGCGGATCATCCAATCCTTTGGGCGGCAGATGAGTCCTATTATTTAAAATTTATTATCTTCCAGGTTGTGGATGAAAAATAACATCCGCTCCAGAACAGATTTACCAACATCCAGCCAATGCCGGTAGCTACGGCTACTGCATTTAACTGGAACTGACTTACAAATATCCATGACAGGATCACCCGCAGAGTAATGTGTCCCACAGCTCCTATAAAGGGGATATTTACTCTGCCGATCCCGGCAAAATAGCCTGCAAATGTGTTTCCTGTAAAGCAGAACACATAGAATACCGCAACGATCTTTAAATATCCTGTGGCTGCCAGAAAGGCACCATCTGTTTTATTCCCGATCATAAATCCCATGGTAGCCCTTATTCCACCGGGACACGCATTAGCCAAAGAAAAATCCGTTCCCATGGAAGCCTTTGCTGTAGAATCCTACATCCAGACCTATCCGGGACAGGACGTAGACAATGCCCGTATTTTCTCCCGCTGCCACATTACTCCTAACACCCAGTTTTCCACTATGGACATTAATGCAACCTATTCCATGGTAGAAGCCGGTCTTGGCATCGGCATCAATAACCAGGTCAACAGTTATCTCTGGCAGGACCGGGTGGTGCACCTTCCATTAAAACCGACCCAAACCATGAATATTGGACTGGCTTATGAAAAGAACATCTCACTGGCTTCACAGGCCTTTCTTCACTTTATAAAAGATAAGTTGCCTGAATATTGAAAAAAGCTCCAAATTTCGGTACACTAGAGAAAGATACAATAGGAGGGGTTACTGCTATGATCATTGATAATGTAAAAGTTTATACACCAGAAAAGACATTTGTAAACGGCGGTATCATTCTTGAAAATGACCGCATCTGCCATATTTATACAGCAGAAAATAAGCCTGCTGATGGCTATCTTTCAGAAAATGATGTTCTGGATGGAGAAGGCGCCTATGCCATTCCAGGGCTGATCGACCTGCATTTCCACGGATGCAAAGGGGATGATTTCTGTGACAATTCCATGGAAGCAATTGAACGGATCGCAGAATACGAGGCTTCTGTGGGAGTAACTGCCATTGCACCGGCTACCATGACACTTCCTGTAGAGGAGCTGGTAGATGTTTTAAAAACTGCCGCACAGTACAAACGTGAAAAACATGACTATAAAAAGGCAGACCTGGTAGGCATCAACATGGAAGGCCCCTTTATCAGCCCTGTAAAAAAAGGCGCACAGGATGACCGGAATATCCTTCCCTGTGATACTGCACTTTGCGAACGCTTCTTAGAAGCTTCTGAAGATCTGGTAAAATTTGTGGGCATTGCACCGGAAGAAAGCGAAAACTCACTGGAATTTATCCGCCAGATGAAAGAGAAAGTAGATATCTCACTGGCTCATACCAACGCCGATTACGATACAGCCATGGCTGCATTTAGCGCAGGGGCAAACCACGCTGTCCACTTATACAACGGTATGCCGGAAATCCTGCACCGTGCTCCCGGCGTTGTAGGTGCTGTATTTGACAGCAAACATGTAATGACTGAGATCATCTGTGATGGCATCCATATCCACCCGGCTTCTGTACGCGCTACCTTCCAGATGATGGGCGCTGACCGCATGATCCTGATCAGTGACAGTATGAGAGCTACCGGTATGCCGGACGGCCAGTATACCTTAGGCGGTCTGGATGTAAAAGTAGTAGGAAAACTGGCAACTTTAGTTTCTGACGGAGCTATTGCCGGTTCTGCCACCAATCTGGCTGATTGTATGCGTACCGTTGTTCAGAAAATGGACCTGCCATTAGAAACAGCCGTTGCCTGCGCTACCATCAATCCAGCCAGAAGCTTAAAGATCGATAAAGACTACGGCTCCCTTGAAAAGGGTAAAAAAGCCAATGTAGTACTTCTTGGAAAAGATCTTGAATTAAAATGTGTGATCAAAGACGGAAAGAGGATCTGAAAAAATGACAACCATAAGACCTATGCAGCCTGCTGACAAGGAGGCTGTTCTTGCAATGATGGAAGTTTTCTACACTTCCCCGGCCGTTTTCACTAATGGCTCTGCCACTATTTATTCCAATGATTTTGAAGCCTGTGTAAGCGATAATCCTTATCTGGAAGGTTATATGTTTGAAGAAAACGGGCAGATCCAGGGATATGCCATGGCTGCAAAAAGCTTTTCCACAGAATTCGGCCGTCCCTGTATCTGGGTGGAAGACCTTTATATCAAAGAGGATTTTCGTGGAACCGGCATTGGAAGCTTATTTTTGGAATTTATTGAAAAAAAGTATCCTGAAGCCGTCCTTCGCCTGGAAGTAGAAGAAGAAAACGGCAGAGCCGTTAAAGTCTATGAGAAAAATGGCTTTAACGTCCTGCCATATATGGAAATGAAAAAACTGTTATAACCAGCGGTCACCTAGAAGAATTTTACAATATCTTCTACATTCTTTCTTACCGGCATTTCAGGTTTAATTGCTCCGTATCCTACTGCGATCACGGAGACAACTTCCTGGGATGCCGGAATTTCTAAGTATTCACGAAGCTTTTCGCTGTTGCGAATTCCCATGATCAGAGTATCTAAGCCCATATCTTTTGCCTTTAACACCAGGTTTTCATTCTGCAGTCCCAGGTCATAGCAGCCCCAGCCTTCGCCAACTTCATTTTCAGCCACACCTTCTCTTGTAAAACCGGAACGTGTTTTTTCAAAAGCAGTGATGATCAGTGCAGGTGCATTTGCGCTGTTTTTCTGGTTAAATTCCGGAAGGCAGTCTTTTCTTACTTTTTCCAGCATTTCCGGTGACATTACAACATAATATCTGCCGGTCTGGGAATTTTTCCAGGACGGAGCCATCTGGGCAAAACGGATCAGTTCCTCGATCTGTGCCTTTTCTACTGTCTTTCCCTCTTCATAAGCTCTTAAGCTTCTGCGCGCCATAACGGTCTGATTAAATTCCATAGAAATTAGCCTCCTTGATAACTTTTTGCGTAACTATTCATTGCTTTCACAGTTACCTTTTTGCTTTCTAATCAGAAGTATAACATATCCGCAGCCACTTTGGAATATACATACACCAATCCCTTTTGTCTGGAGTTTTTCTATGGGTGCTTTTGTAAAAAAATGGTTCCATCTGGTTTTGATCTTTGTTTTTGCCTATCTGGCAGGAAGTCTGGCCGGTCATGCTGCAAACCAGTTTCTTTCTGCTGATGGACCTTCCAAAAATGCAATCCAGAAATCCTCTCCAAAGCCAGTAGCCTTAACAGAAAATGGTATTCCCATTTATTCTGCCTCTGCTGACGGCAACTGGGGCTTAAGCTTTCCCTCTCCCGGTCAGGCTCCCGTTGGAAATACAACAAATGACTACTTAAAGCAGTTTAATGCCTGCTATATGGGAGATCCTGGTGTAAAAGTAATCTATCTCACCTTTGATGCTGGTTATGAAAATGGGAATACCGCAAAGATATTAGATGCCTTAAAGAAACATGGCGTTCACGCTGCCTTTTTTGTAGTGGGAAATTATCTGGAAACCAGTCCGGAACTGGTAAAACGGATGGCAGAAGAAGGCCATATCGTTGGCAATCATACCTACCATCACCCGGATATGTCAAAGATCTCTGACAAAGCAAGTTTTGAAAAAGAATTAAAAGATCTGGAAACCTTGTATACACAGGTCACTGGCCAGGCCATGAAAAAATATTACCGGCCGCCTCAGGGAAAATACAGTGAAAACAACTTAAAAATGGCTCAGGAGATGGGATACAAAACCTTTTTCTGGAGCCTTGCTTATGTGGACTGGTATCAGGATAAACAGCCCTCAAAAGAAGAGGCGTTCGAAAAACTGTTAGGCCGTATCCATCCCGGAGCCATCGTACTGCTTCACAGCACCTCAGATACAAATGGTGCTATTTTGGATGAACTTCTTACTAAGTGGGAGGAAATGGGATATCATTTCGCCACTTTAGATGATATCTGATATTCCTGACTTTATGACTCTGGCACTGCAACTGCTGTAGCTCCGATCAACTCCAGCTTATCACTGTTGCTGCCTTCTCTTTTTACATGAGCCGTTTTAACAGCAGCACCGGATGTAGATGTAGCCGTAATCGTCCCCTGGGCGCCTGCCAGTTCTACCGTCTCATCCACAATACCAGATCCTGCCCCTGTAAAAGTAAGATTTCCGGTTTCCAGACGGACAGCGGAGGGGTGATCTGCATCCAGCTCTTCCCCGTTCCAGTCACTGCTGATTGCTTCCGCATCTGCTGACTCCAGTTCCAGACTTCCTTCTCCCCGGATGGTCAGTGTACCTGTGCCCTTTTTGATCACCGGTCCCTGGCTTTCCAGGTGGCTTATGGTATCTTTTTTAAGCTGAAGGATCAGATCTCCTTCTACTTCGATCACCGGTTCTGCTGTATCCAGACTTCCGGCTTCCAGTTCGTCCAAGGTCAGAATATACTGGCCTCTGCTGTTGCGCAGCGTCCAGCCTGCTTCCCTGGTGGTCTTTCCATTTTCAGGGATCAGCACCTTTTCGCCTTCGATCTTAACAGAAGTAAGAGGCACCTGATTTCTGGAGGTAGTCAGATTAAATTTGGATGCCACAAACATTCCAAATGTAGCTACTCCCGCGCAACAGGCTGCCACCAGACCGATAAACAGAACAGTACGGACCATTCTTCCAACAAATTCTTTAGGCAGCTGCTGCATGTTTTGCTTCCTCCAGTCTCTTGTTAAACTGTTCATAAAAATCCACGGAAGCATCAAATGGCTCCATGTAGAACTTTTTCAGAACATACAGGCACAAAGCCTTTGACTTATCCTGGCCTTCACTTCCAAGGCTTTTTATCTTCTGTCCCATTTCTTTTGCAAAATAATGCCAGTCAGAAACGAATTTTTCATATTTGCCAAAATCCGGGATATCGATCCATTTACGCACCTTTACCTTGGTCCTGTTTTCCTTCTTACATTCATGGGTCTGTAAAAAATACTGGAAAGAACCATTTTCATAAAGTCTCCCTAAAGGGAACAGACGGCAAAATCCCGGTCTAAATGGATGAACGGAGCATCTGCCTTCTTCATTTAAGAAAGAACAGGCTTCTTTTTCTCCTGCCATTTTCAGGTTTGGCAGGATCAGACCATCTGACATATTCAGTTCGATCCGGTCCTTTAACAGATCTTCAAAAGTCAGCCCTGTTCCTGTACTTAAACGGTAAATGTCATAGGGATCCAGTAAAATAGAGGATCCCATTCCCTGACAACAGGCAGAGCAGCCTTTACAATCTCCGCAGTCTGCTTTTACCATATCCGAGGAACTGTACAATCTTCCATCGGATATTTCTTTTAAATCTATTTCGCGTTCCATTATTTCTTTTGTTTCCTTTCACACGCCGAAATCTTTGACGATACCGGCAAGATTTCCGGCTACTGTAAGTGTTACGGGCTTACGGACCGATGGTTACCGGCACACCCACTGCACAATAACTCCACAGAATATCCATTACATCATTGGTCATGGCAATACAGCCTGCCGTTCCACGATCTCCCTGATTTCCATGGATCTCAATAGCTCCGCCTAAAGGAGTATCCCATGGTGGGGTCACGCCTGCTTTGTTTGCATCTACAATCGCCTGGTACTGTTCCTGGGTAATAAGACCGGTGGACAGACCTCTTTCTGCATCCTCAATATTTGGATAGGACAGTCCAAGTGCCAGATAATACTTGCTCTTGTCATTTCTGGTACATACGTAGAAACTGCCTGACGGAGTGATCTCATCCCCCTCCTTTACTTTATCACCAGTAGCCGACTGCCGTCCCAGCTTGGCATCCCAGATACCGATCACCTTCTTATTCTGCATCAGGGTCAGCTTGCTCTGACGTTTGCTGATATAAATGCTGATACCGGTAGCGGTCGGGGTGATGGATGCCGGATCTGGTTTTGCAGCAGAAGCCTCTGTATTCTGGGCAGTATCTGTCTGGGTGTTGCCTGCTGCACTCTGGGTCGTATCTGTATTGACTGAAGAGTTGACTGTTGCCTGAGAGGTATCTGCTGCATTCTGACCTGCATCTGTCACCTTGGTTGCCTGACCGCCTACAGACTCAACCGGGCTGTTTACAGCAACGATCTGCTCTGCAAGCGCACCGGAAGCGGTTGTCACAGCCAGTCCCGTTGCCAGGGAACCTCCA
>ERZ773269.3241-NODE-3241-length-11066-cov-17.558986_pt1 | contig 11066 bp, 15 predicted proteins | sample MGYA00511958_ERZ773269 | MGnify/ENA primary metagenome ERZ773269 (study PRJEB29015, sample SAMEA2737761) | human gut metagenome | biome: human gut; feature: human-associated habitat; material: faeces | place: China | collected 2012 ... | reverse complement strand
ACTAGTCGCATAAGAGGTTTTTCTCTTGTCCCATTATTGGGGTGCAGTGCCCCTTGGTGACAGGGCTTTTTTACTGGTTTCAAAACTATAATTTTTTAATTGACAGTTTGTCAGTAAAGTAGTATAACTTATAATCAGGAGGGATAAAATGCGAGATGTAAAAGATCCGGAAATTCGACGGGCAGAGATTATGGATGCTGCTATGCTCCTCTTTATGGAGAAAGGATATACGAACACAACAACTCAGGATATAGTTGATAAAGTAAATATATCACGAGGTTTGTTATATTATCATTTTAAGAATAAAGAAGATATTCTATATTGTCTTGTTGAACGTTATTCAGAGAAATTACTGAGAGATATTCATGTGATTGTCTATGATGAGGATAAAACTGCTATTGAAAAAATAAGAGCCTTTATAGATGCCACAATAATCTCTACAGATAACGTTTCAGCGGAGGGAACTGAGTTACAAAAGACGGTTGATCTTGAAGAGAATCGTTATATGTTAGATAAGTTATCCCATAAGCTCATTGAAAAACTGACTATATATTTTGAGAGGATAATAAATCAAGGCATCTCAGAAAAAGTATTTTCTGTAAAATATCCATCAGAAACAGCAGAATTTCTGATGACAGCCTATGTTTTTGTTTCAAATAACATAGGTATAAAAACTTCAAAGAAAGAACCTGTCAAAGATTACTTGAATGCATTTAAGATAATGCTGGAACAAAATCTAAATACAAAAGGACTCTTTAGCAATTAAAAAAAATAGAATGTTTGTAAAGAGAACTATGTACCGATAGCTAAATCAAAACAAGCTATCGGTATTATTTCAAAATATAACTGACAAATTGTCAATAGAGGTGAAAATATGTTAGAGATAAAGAATTTTAGTAAAAGTTATGGGGACAAGAAGGTTGTGGATAACCTATCTATTTCAGTACAGCCTGGAGATATTTATGGTTTTATTGGAGCAAATGGTGCAGGCAAAACGACAACGATAAAGGCAGTTGTTGGTATCCATGATTTTGAAGACGGAAGTATAATTATCAACGGTCATTCTATTAAAGAAGAACCTGTTATTTGTAAAAAAATGATGGCGTATATCCCAGATAATCCAGATTTGTATGAACATATGACAGGACTTCAATATATTAATTTTATTGCTGACTTGTTTGAAATTCCTACAAAAATACGCAAGGAGAGAATACAAAAATACGGTGATTTATTTGATATGACTGAGCATCTTTCGGGGATTATTTCTTCATATTCACATGGAATGAAGCAACGAACAGCCATTATTTCTGCACTTGTACATTCTCCCAAACTGTTGATTTTAGATGAACCTTTTGTTGGGCTAGATCCCAAAGCAACTTTCCTACTAAAGAAAATTATGCATGAGTGTGTTTCAGATGGAGGTGCTATTTTCTTTTCAACCCATGTATTGGATGTTGCGGAAAAATTATGTAATAAGATTGCCATTATCAAAAATGGAAAGTTAATTGCAAGTGGCAATACAGGAGACATCAAAGGTGATGAATCATTGGAGGCATTTTTCATGGAGGTGCAGGACAATGAGTAACATTTGGATACTGCTTAAAGCGCAATTGATTAATTTCTTTCCTATTAACGAGATTAGAGATTCACGAAATAAAAAACAAAGTTCAATGGCTATTGCGAGTTTTGGCATAATAACTCTTTCCTTATTTTGCTTTGTTTATAATGTAATAACAGCGAGAACATTGGTACACGTCGGACAGCAGAACTTGATTCCAGCATATATGGTATCTGTCTCAAGTTTTTCAATATTATTTTTGACAGTATTTTATTCGAATGGCATTTTATTTGGCAGTCGAGATATGGAAATTCTCCAATCCTTACCTGTTAAAAGTTCGTATATTATCACCAGCAAGTTCATGTTTATGTACTTATTGAATTTTTTAATAGGCATGATGTTTATGCTTCCGGGTGGAATTATATGGGGCTTGAACGGAAGTTTAAACCTCCTACAGATTATATTGTATTTTACTTCTATAATTTTTGCCCCTTTGATCCCCATGTGTATAGCGGCATGCATGGGACTCGTTATTGTTGTCGCTTCATCTTTTTTTAAAAGAAAAAATGTTATCTCTCTTATTTTTTCATTTGCAATGCTAGGTATAATTGGATATTTTGCATTATCAGCTTTGCAATCAGGTGATGAAAGTAGTATTGGGGTTACTCTGGCTAAGCAAATTACTGGACTGTATCCAATTTCTAGACTATTTATGTCATACTACAATTTTCCAATGTACTATGGGATGGGATTTTATATAGTTCTTTCAATAGTCGTCTTTTATCTATTTGTCAAAATTGCTTCGTTGAAGTATGGACTACTTAATACACTTGCCAATACAAAATCAAGTTATGCTAATGACAAAGTATCTTATGAAAGAAAATCGGTATTTTTTTCCTTGTATCAAAAAGAGCTTGGACGATTTTTAAGTTCTTATATGGCAGTCTTGAATGCTGGGCTTGGAGTGATTCTTTTATGTGTCTTTAGTATATGTTTCCTGTTTAATTCTGTAGGTCAAATAGGAAATTCAGCAGGAATTGAAAATATAAATGAGTATCTTTCAAACTTAGCTCCCGTCTTTATTGCATCTATGCTTTCACTCAGTTGTCCAGCAGCTTCATCTATATCTTTAGAAGGTAAAAATATTTGGATTTTGAAAAGTTCTCCAGTTGAAGTGAAAACGATTTTAAATGCTAAGATAGCTGTCAACCTTACACTTCATTTGATTGGATATATGATTTCTGTATCTGTATTTATGCTGAAACTTGATATGAATCCTATTCAAGTTATGAATCTAGTTATTGTTCCTATATGTTACTCCCTTTTTATAATGGTAATCGGAATTTCATTAAATAAAAAATATCCTAACTATGATTGGGACAGTGAGATGATAGTTGTCAAACAAAGTCTTCCTGTTATTGTAACTGGAATTATTGGGATGATTGCGCTTATTACGCCTATTTTGCTTAATTGGCTGTTTAATCTTCCGATTATATTTGTTTTACAGGTAGTATCAGTAGTTTTATTGGTTATTACAATGGGTGTTTATTTAACAATAAGCAAGTCAAATTTTATCTAGTTAAAGGAGGAAAATAAGATGAAAAACAGACTGATAAAAGATATTTTGGTGTTATTAGTAATGCTAGCTATAATAGTTGTTATTTGTAGATTTCTCCCAGAAAAAGTTCCGATTCATTTCAATGCAAAAGGAGAAGCAGATATGTTTGCAAATAAATACTATCTTCTACTAGCTACAGTCATCCCCTATTCTGCATATTGGAAGTTTGTTAGGGAAAGTGAAAATAAAAAGATTAAATGAAACCCCATCTATATTTACAAATTGCATCAAAATTAAGAACGACTATTTTAAGAGGTGATTATGCACCTGAACAACAAATTCCTTCAATAAGGAGATTAGTAGAAAATGAGAAGTGTAATCCGGCAACCATTCAAAAAGCAATGAAAGTTCTCGAAGAACAGAATTTGGTTATTAGCTGTGGAACATTAGGGTATTTTGTCATAGCAAGCGAGCAAGAAATAAAGGAGTTAAGATATCAAGAATCTAACAAGCTAGTGAAAATTTTATTTGAAAAACTAGGTGAGCTAGGCTTTTCAGAAGATGAGATTGTCAATTTATTTTTTAGAAAAGATGTTTAGAAGAAGTTGAATTGAAATTTATTAGGATTATTTGTGAAAGTATAGAAATGCCTTGGTATCAGGGCTTTTTATTGTAAGTCATTTCTATTTTTAGTTGAATACTTTTTCTTTTATATGTTAGAATGTATATACAAAATGTATTTACAAAAGGAGTTTTTAGTATGGCAAAGACACAAGCGGTAAATTTTAGAGCAGATTCGGCATTTTACCAAAAAACGAAAGACATCTTAGCAGATGAAAAAATTACGGTATCAGATGTCCTGAATGCAGCACTTAGAAAAATTGCTAATAGGACAGTTGATGCAAGAGAATTTGTTTCTAGTGATGTGCAGGATACGCAGTATCAAGTGGCTTTTGAGGATTTAAAGAAGGAAATTTTAATTGGGCATCAGGAAATTGCTCAAGGTAAAGTCACTTCTGTAGCAGATGTGAGAAAGGAATTTGGTCTTGACTAAGTTGAAACGCTATCAGGTTTTTCTTGCGGATCGAGCTAAGCAGGATATACGAGAAATTCACGACTATATCGTTATGAATTTTTATAGCCAACAATCTGCAGATGGGAAAGTCGATTTGATATTGACTGCTCTTGAAACCTTAGAAATATTTCCAGAAGCATGTCCACTTGTGTCTAGTAGAGGTTACGGTGAAATGACTGACGATGGGAAAACCTATCGTTATATGCCAATAGAGAACTATCTCGCATTTTATTATATTGAGAATCATACAGTATTTGTTGCTCGTATTCTGAGTGCAAAACAAGATTGGGTGAAGATTTTCTATAAGTAGAATGAAAAAGGCGAACATAGGCGTTTCAAAAAAAGAATAGTAGTGGCTATATGAAACATTTTGGAGGTTGTCAACATGAAATTTCATGAATTTGGGGATAAGCATTTACCTCCTATCCTACTCATACATGGCGGCGGTAGTTCTTGGTGGAATTATTTTCGTCAAGCACGGATTTTGTCGGAAAAATACCGTGTTATTTTACCCACTTTGAATGGTCACGGTGAAGAATGCCAACTTAATTATGTCTCTACTGAAGTTTCTGCTTTGGAGATTCTAGACTATATCAAAGCAAACTATGGTGGGAAGCTGTTTGCTGTGGGTGGTGTCTCACTTGGTGGTCAAATTGCCATGGAGATTTTGTCCTTAGACAGCGATATAGCTGAGAAGGCTATCATAGACGGAAGCCTCTGTATTCCTCAACCAAGGCTGGCGAGATTTAGCATCCTACTGGTATCATTATTTGGTAAACTGATGTTCAGTAAATCGTCTTGCAAACTTCAGCTAAGTATTATGAATAAATGCTATCCCAAATTAGCTTATCCAGACGAGATACAAAATTATTATATGGTGGATCTGCCAAGGACGTCTATCAAAACATTAGTGACTATTTACAAAACCTATATGGGGCGTTACAAGTTAAAGAGTAGTATTTCCAAAAGTAAGGCCAAAGTTCTCTATATTTATGGTGAAAAAGAATTGAACTGTGTGAAAGAATCCGCTAGAGTATTTGAGCAGTTACATCCCAACACTATCCTGTATGAAGCAAAGGGCTATAACCATGGCTATTTATCAGCCTACCTACCTCAAGAGTGGATTGACTTGGTTGTTCCATTTTTGGAGAATAACGATTGATTATACTTTATTAATTTAGAAAGCAGAGTTTCATGGAAGTCAAAAAATATACTCCCCTCAATTCCTTAAAAAAGATAGCAGATAACCTATGGATTGTGGATGGGGAAGAAGTACTGATGGATTTCAAATTCTTCAAAGTGCCTTTTTCAACTAGAATGACAGTTATCCGTCTACAGAATGGTGGTCTTTGGGTGCATTCACCGACTAAGCCTAATGACAATTTACTTTTTGAAATCAAGCAATTAGGTGAGGTAAAACACCTTATTGCCCCCAATGTCTTACATTATAGTTATATAGATGAATGGCATCAACTATTTCCTGAAGCAAAAGTTTGGCTAGCTAGTGGTGTTCAAAAGCGTGCCAGAAAATCGGGAATGAGTTTGGATTATGGTCAGGAATTAAGCAAGGCCAATTGGAACGAAGAAATTCTTTTTACAACATTTGAGGGAAGTTTTTATGTGAAAGAGGTTGTTTTTTTCCATACTGAAAGTTCAACTTTGATTTTAACGGATCTTATTGAAAACATAGAAACTGAGAAATTATCGCTTTTTGAAAAGCTACTTTTTAAAATAGGTGATAATCACCATCCAAATGGTAAAACACCAAGAGATTTAAGAATGACTTTCTTATTTGGTAAAAAACAAGCTCTGAAGAGCTATCACAAAATAAAGAAATGGGAACCTAAGAATATTATTATTTCTCATGGACCGTGTATGATTGGACAAGCAAAAGAGATGTTAAACCAAGCGTTCTTTTGGCTAGAGAAATAGGGTTATGTGGTTAAGGGAACTTGTCGAAAGACAAATACGAATACTTCGACCTTTGTATTTAAAAGTTGCATTCATTCGCTACACAAAAAATCACCCCACAAGCTACAACTTGTGGGGCATTTTCTTTTATTAGTTTTTCTCTTACAAAATAAGGTCTGTTTTTTCAACTTTGTAAAGGGCAATTCCCATGATTATGGTCAAGACAAGAAGAATTAAAACAGCAGGGGTCCAAGAGTTAAAGAGTTGTTTGCTTGAACCGAACAAGACTGGACCAAGGGCCGCAAAGATATAGCCTCCGGTTTGGGCTAACCCTGATAGTTGGGCTGTTTTTTCAGGAGAGCTAGCCTTCATTGAAAAGACAACCATCATGTAAGGGAATAGGACACTAGCAGAACTTCCGATTAGGAGGTTAAGGACCAACCAATAAACAAAGCTGTTGGTATTTACCAAAAGCATGGCAACTCCGACTAATCCTGCTAGGATGGTAGTTACTAGCATCAAATGACGGTTGCGATCAGAAAGTTTCGTGATTAGGCTAGGGACAATCATAGAGAAGGGAATACTAGTCAGTGTGAAAACTGAAGCTAGAATTCCGGCATTGGCTTCGCCGACACCGGCTTGTGTAGCCATAGTTGGTAGCCAAGTGATAGTGGTATAGAAGAAAAGTGACTGCAAGCCACCGAAAATCATGATGGCCCAGACCTTGCTACTCTTATACCAGCTGCCTGAATTTTCGCTAGTAGAAGTATCTTGTTCTAAGTAATGATTGTGACCTATATTAGGAAGCCAAATCACAAGAGCTAGGGCACAGACCGCTGTCAATACCCAGACTAAGCCCTGCCATGATGTTGCCTTAGTGATTGGAACGGCAACTGATGAGGCTACGGCTGTTGATAAACCCATAGAGGTAATGTAGAGTGTGGTCAAGAATCCTAATCGATCAGGCTGGTTGGCTTGGATGAGGCTTGGGAGAAGGACGTTGATAAAGGCAATTCCCGCTCCGACTAAAATCGTTCCCACATAAAGAAGGGGAAGATTGAAGGTACGCAAAGCAGAACCAAGTGTCATCACAATTAAAACACCGAGGAAGAGTCTTTCGATACCAAAGCGTTTAGCCCAGCTAGCTGAAAAAGGTGAGAAAATCGCAAAAGTCAAGAGTGGCAGGCTCGTCAAGAGCCCGAGAGAACTTACCTCACCCCCTAGACCAGAAGCAATGTCTGATAAGACAGTGGATAGAGGTGTAAAAGGGGTCCGCATAACAATCCCAAGGAGAATAATCCCAGAGATAAGAAAACGTGAATGTGTCAGTTTCTGTTTCATAAACTATCTCCATATTTAATAAGAATAAATTTAATTTATAAGGGATTTGACTAAACAATCTTTTCTATCATACCATAAATGACAGGGAAAATAAAAACGATTACCTTGGATTCTTTTGAAGAAATTTGATTAAGCTATGTTTAGTTTTTACAGTATCAAAGAACTTATGTAGGACTAAGGGGAGGATATCATTCAATTGACGGATAGCCTTAATTAGTCGATGCCGATTGTCTATTTCTCATCAGCTATTTCTTTCCGTGGATTTTAAGCTACATCTTAATTTTTGTACCATGAAAAGTCACTTTGCTTTTCTAGTCATTCTTTGGTAAGTTATTGCTATAGTAATAAGAAATTGGGGGGGGTGTATGTTAGATAATTTGTTAAAAAAGAATCCAATCTTGGGTGTCATTATTTATCCGTTAATCGGGTTAGCGGCTATTTGTCTTGGTCATTATTACTCACAGAGACTTTCACTATTGGAAAAAAGGGTGGTCAGATCAAGATTAATAGTTTTGTTTACGTTGCCTATCAATTAGGTGGGACCAAACTCGTTATGGTTTTCTTTATTCTTTTAGCGCTTTTCTTTTTCTATTTGGACTATACTTATCTTAAGAGGCTTGGCCATACTCAGAAATAGTGACTCAGTCTATAACACTAACTGCAACAACTTGCTTGCAGTTTTTTTCTTTTCCACCAAGTCAACAGGAATTCCTAATTTATGCTAAAATGTAACTATTACGCTGCAAAAAGGAGATGCAATGAAAGCAGAAGAATGGTTAACCTATTTTATGAAAATTTATGGACGTCGCCCAAAGATGACAGAGATTGATGAGGCGATACAAAATGGCAGTCTCTTGGCCAATCGAGCAGAAGTTGAAGCCTTGTTGCCAGCATCTAAAAATAGCTTTTGGGAAAACTTAAGTCAATTTGTGGTAACTCATAAGGTCGCAACATCAGTCTTTGCAATTTCTTGTATGACGCTTCTAGGTGGTGGAGCTATCTTTGCCTGGCATTCTCACAACTCACAAACCCAAAAGACACCATCCCTTGCGGTAGCTTCATCTAACAGTCAGACGTCTTCCTCAGACAAGTCTGAACAATCGAGTTCAAAAGCTTCTGAGTCGTATTCAAGCTCTAGTTCTCAAAGTAAGAGTTCCTCATCGGAGGCCAAAACGCCAGCTAAGGATGTGAAGGCTATTCGAAAGGGAGATTTTTCGAGCATCGAAGGAGATTGGGTTTCTGACAGTGGTCATGTTGTAACGATTACAAAGTCCGGCCTCACAAAGTCTGAGGAGACGGGAAGCACTGATGGCAAGACTGTGATTAAGGATTTCAACGGTCAACCTATGTTCTATTTTGCGGACAATGGTCCAGGTCACGGGGTTAGTCCCTTTGTTCCAGTGCCAGCTAACCAAGCAGCACCCTCTCCGGACAATTCCGTCCAAGATAGGGATCGTTTGGTTCAAATTCCAGGATTTTCAGGGTCAGGAGTCGTTTACACGTCTTATTACAGAGTTGGGAGTAAGAGTCAAACCAGCCAAACCCAAACGACTGCTCTTTGGAATAGTGACAAGGCTGCCAAGCTTGCTAGTTACATGGTAGAGTTTGGTCACAAGATGAATCAAGAAAGTTATAGAAGGCTAACCCCTAACGGTAGTGACGATTTCTATGGTGCCATGTCTTTTGCCAAAAATAACCGCATCACTGTAGGTGAAAGGGCCAAACAAAATGCCCCTCTGACCAACCAACAAAAGGTAGACGTTGCCTTTTCAGACGATGGTACAGGAACAGCTGACTATCTCATCGTAGACAGTTACGGTTATTCAGGTTATGTCGACATGATTCTCTATCATTTCACCATCCATAATGGTCAACCGGTGGTACTAGTTTCCTTGCAAAATCAAGGTAATCCTGAAAACATGTATTACATGTATCCGACCAATAATAAGGACATTCAAGAAGCCTTCGCCAACATCGTGAATGGCAAGTGAAGGTTTGATAGACTAGAAAGAAAAATTTAAAAATGGAAGACAGTCTTGGCAACAAGGCTTTTTTCTTATGGAGAAGCATCTTGAGAAGGGGTAATCCACAAAATCTAGTATAATGAAGTCAAGGAGGCGCCTATGAAACATCTAAAAAAACAGACGCTAATTCTTTTATCTATCTCTAGTCTGCTACTTGTAGGTTTAGCAGTTTTTGTACATTTCGACAAAAAGGGAGGAGCAAGCAAGCTACTCCAACCTTAATAGCAAGGCTAGTATTAGTGAGGTACGTTCCATTCTCTCGAAACATTTGGACAAGGGGAGTGTGGATAACTTTATCGATCTGGTTAAGGATTACAATAACACTGTGGGTTCTGTTGGTTTATCTGGGATTTTGCACCATTTACCAAAACCGACTATGATGTGGAAAAAATCAGTAGCCTGTGGAGAGCCAAGCATGGTGACTTTATCGGGACCAACTGCCGTATCAACACCTACACGCTACTGGAAGGAAAAATCAAGATTCCTAAAGTCAAAAGTGATACTGGGCTACTTTTCCAAGACAAGGATGCCATTGACAAGGGGAAGCTCTTTGATGCCAAGGAGCAAGCAGATTTTGAAATTCTCTTTTCAAGGATTAAGACTGAACCTACCCAAGATGTCAAGGTTCACGCCAAAAATATGGAGGATTACTACAAGCAGTTCACCTTTGATGACAAGGCACGCATGCTGTCGGTTGTTGTCCACGATAATCTAGATGGAGATTCCCTTTTTGTCGGTCACGTCGGCGTTTTAGTCCCAAGGACAGATGGCTACTTATTTGTTGAAAAGTTGACCTTTAAAGAGCCCTACCAAGCCATTAAATTTGCTAGTAAGAAAGACTGCTACAAGTATCTCACAACCAAGTACAAGGACTACACCGGACCAGGTCTAGCCAAACCCTTTATCATGGATAATGGCAAATGGGTGGATATGAAATAAGAAACCCAATGGAAAGTGATTATTTTAAGTGAATAAAAGATTTAGTAATCTAGTAACAAGGAAACTTAAGAAAAGTAAAGATAAATAATAATGAATCAAACTTCGAAAGAGGTATATAACTGTAAAGGAGGTAAAATGAGCAAATTTATTTCAAAACAATCAATCGCTATCTGGTATTCACTGACTACACTCCTTGCTACATTTATTGTAGGGCAAGTTATCCTTTGGTTTTTCCCAGATGGGAGTAGTATGGGTGCTTCACTACTGTTTATTCTAATGAACTTACTTCCCCTGATGATGGCTGCTGTCTTTTGTCTTGGTTTGAGTGAAATTACATCTTTTGGTGATTTTTTCAAAAAAGTCTTTCTTCAAAAAGAAAGTCGCCTGTCCTGGATCCTAGCTTTCTTTATCCCAGTCATCTATATATGGGGTCTCCATCCTGTTCATGAATGTTAACTTTACTGGGAAGCCCTTCTTGGCCTTCTTCCTATATCTCCCCTGGACCTTTTTATATGGAGGTCTAGAAGAAGTGGGTTGGCGTTGGTTTTTACAGGATCATCTTTCCTTTAGCAAGCACTTCATAACTAAAATGATGGTTCTCTCCCTTGTCTGGTTCCTCTGGCATATCCCTATCTATCAACTTCCTTGGATTACAGCAGG
>ERZ773269.3237-NODE-3237-length-11075-cov-3.681942_pt1 | contig 11075 bp, 10 predicted proteins | sample MGYA00511958_ERZ773269 | MGnify/ENA primary metagenome ERZ773269 (study PRJEB29015, sample SAMEA2737761) | human gut metagenome | biome: human gut; feature: human-associated habitat; material: faeces | place: China | collected 2012 ... | reverse complement strand
CGGGATTATCAAAGAGAATCCTACGTTTGTACTCCTGCTCGGTATGTGTCCTACACTGGGTACCACTTCCTCTGCCATTAACGGTATGGGTATGGGACTGGCTACAATGTTCGTGCTGATATGTTCCAATGTGGTGATTTCTGCCATCAAGAATCTGATTCCCGATATGGTGCGTATCCCTTCATTCATTGTAGTCATAGCATCATTTGTGACACTGTTGCAGATGATAATGCAAGCCTACGTTCCTGCATTGTACGCCACGCTGGGCTTGTTCATTCCGCTGATTGTTGTAAACTGTATCGTATTGGGACGTGCCGAGGCATTTGCTGCCAAAAACAATCCGGTGGCTTCCTTGTTCGACGGTCTGGGCATGGGCTTGGGCTTTACCATTGCACTGACATTGCTGGGTGCCGTGCGTGAGTTCCTGGGAACCGGCAAGATATTCAACCTGAGTATCCTTCCCGAAGAATACGGCATGTTGGTATTTGTCCTTGCTCCGGGTGCATTCATCGCATTGGGCTATCTCATTGCTTTAATCAACAGTATGAAGAAGAATTAATAATGAAAAATTAAAAATGAAAAAATTGAGAACGTATCGGCGGTAGGCTGCCGGGCTTTTAATTTTTAGTTTTTAATTCTTAATTTAATGATTATGGAATATATATTGATATTTATCTCGGCAATCTTTGTAAACAACATCGTATTGTCGCAATTCTTGGGAATTTGCCCGTTCTTGGGAGTTTCCAAGAAAGTGGAGACTGCATTGGGCATGTCGGCAGCGGTGGCATTCGTGCTCACCATCGCCACTATCGTGACATTCCTTATTCAGAAGTATGTGCTCGACGCTTTTGATTTGGGCTATTTGCAGACTATTACCTTTATTCTGGTGATTGCCGCATTGGTGCAGATGGTAGAGATTATCCTGAAGAAAGTTTCTCCTTCTCTGTATCAGGCCTTGGGCGTGTTCCTGCCGTTGATTACTACCAACTGCTGTATTCTCGGTGTGGCTATCCTTGTTATCCAAAAAGATTATGATTTGCTGACGGGAGTGGTTTATGCATTCTCTACGGCACTTGGTTTCGGCTTGGCACTGACACTGTTTGCAGGCCTGCGCGAGCAAATGAGCCTGGTTAGTGTACCGAAAGGTATGCAGGGTACTCCGATAGCTTTGATTACTGCCGGACTGCTGGCAATGGCATTCATGGGCTTTTCGGGGGTTGTGAAGATTTAAAGAAGAAAAAACGGAAATAAAGTGGAAGGGGGATAAACTAAAATTTATCCCCCTTTTTCTGTTTTTATTAATTTATTTCCTTACATTTGTGGCGTATTGATAACCTAAAAGCTAAATTATCTATATTTAATATGAAAGGGAAAATCTTAGTTACGGGTGGAACCGGTTATATTGGTTCTCACACGGTGGTGGAACTTCAAAACGCAGGTTATGAAGTTGTTATTATTGATAATTTGTCAAACTCCAGCGCAGATGTTGTAGATAACATAGAGAAGGTATCGGGCATCCGCCCTGCATTCGAGGAATTGGATTGCTTGGATTATGCCGGTCTTGACGCTGTGTTTACCAAATATAAAGGCATTAAAGCCATCATTCACTTTGCGGCCAGCAAGGCTGTGGGTGAATCTGTCCAGAAACCATTGCTTTACTATCGTAATAACCTGGTTTCACTGATAAACCTGCTGGAATTGATGCCGAAGCATGGAGTGGAAGGTATCGTATTCTCTTCTTCCTGCACAGTTTACGGCCAGCCGGACGAACTTCCGGTAACGGAAAAGGCACCTATTAAGAAAGCTGAGTCTCCGTATGGAAACACGAAGCAAATCAATGAAGAGATTGTACGTGATACGGTTGCTTCCGGTGCTCCGATAAACGCCATCTTGTTGCGTTACTTCAACCCGATAGGTGCACACCCCACAGCATTGCTGGGAGAGTTGCCTAACGGTGTACCGCAGAACTTGATTCCTTATCTTACCCAGACCGCTATCGGCATCCGTGAGAAACTGAGCGTGTTTGGTGACGATTATGATACTCCCGACGGTTCTTGTATCCGCGACTTCATCAATGTAGTCGATTTGGCCAAAGCACACGTAGTGGCTATCCGCCGTATCTTGGAGAACAAGCAGAAGGAAAAAGTGGAAGTATTCAATATCGGTACAGGTCGTGGACTTTCCGTATTGGAACTGATTAATGCTTTCGAAAAGGCTACCGGTGTAAAACTGAACTATCAGATAGTAGGGCGGCGTGCCGGTGATATTGAGAAGGTATGGGCAAACCCGGAATTGGCAAACAATGAACTGGGTTGGAAGGCAGAAACAAGTATTGAAGATACTTTACTTTCTGCATGGAAATGGCAGTTGAAGCTTCGTGAAAGAGGTATTCAATGACAAACTTTGAATTTGTGTTTTTTAACAAATAGGCAATAAACAAATGCCTCCCCGCATTTGTTTATAATGTGCAAATCAGCCTGAAGCTGTTTATGTATATGTGAATATCCGTAACTAGTACGTATGCCTCCCCGGCATAGACAGGTAAGATTGCATAGTAGTTTTGTCGTGTTTTATTTTGTGTTTGTGTTGTGAATAAGCCTTGTCGAGAGACAAGGCTTATTTTTTGTATATTATATACAGAATCTCTGTTGTCAATTCAGTGTTTTTTCATAAGATGGGTAGGCAATTCCTTTTTCTTACTAATTGTTAACTGACGTTATCATGTCTGTAACAATTTGTTCCAATTGTAGTATTAATCGTTCAAAATAGTCTTTTTTGTTCAAAAAATGCTATACACGGTAACAACTACATGCAAATTGTTTATACATTTGCGTTGTTGTTTATGTAACTATTGGGATGAACAAACCATAGCTGACAAACGTTAATAGGTACGAGTACATAGCTGATGAAAGATGCGACTTGGCTGACTTGTTAATGAGGATACACGCGACTTACAACTTAGTATTGGGAAAAATAATTAAGGAAATATAGAATAAAAAGATTGCTTATGTCACAGATTGTCGGACATATCTCACAGGTAATCGGGCCTGTAGTAGACGTCTATTTCGAAGGAACGGAGGCAGAAATGATGTTGCCGAGTATTCACGACGCACTGGAAATAAAAAGGTCGAACGGCAAAAGACTGATTGTAGAGGTACAGCAGCACATTGGTGAAAACACGGTGCGTACTGTTGCTATGGACAGTACGGACGGCCTGCAGAGAGGAATGACAGTGCATCCGCTGGGAGGCCCCATCACCATGCCGATAGGTACACAAATCAAAGGCCGCCTGATGAACGTAGTGGGCGACTCTATCGACGGCATGAAGGAGTTGGACCGTACCGGTGCTTATCCCATCCATCGCGACCCCCCTAAGTTTGAAGATTTGACTACCGTACAAGAGGTGCTTTATACAGGCATCAAGGTTATCGACTTGCTGGAACCATATAGCAAGGGCGGTAAAATCGGTCTGTTTGGTGGCGCCGGTGTAGGCAAGACGGTGCTTATCCAAGAGCTCATTAATAATATTGCGAAGAAGCAGCACGGCTTCTCTGTGTTTGCCGGTGTAGGAGAACGTACACGTGAAGGCAACGACCTGCTGAGAGAAATGATTGAATCCGGCGTTATCCGTTACGGAGAAGAATTCAAGAAAGGTATGGAGGAAGGCCATTGGGATTTGTCCAAAGTAGATTATGACGAAGTGGCCAAATCACAAGTGTCTTTGATATTCGGTCAGATGAACGAACCTCCCGGTGCGCGTCAGTCCGTGGCATTGTCTGGGTTGACGGTGGCCGAGTCCTTCCGTGACATGGGAGCGGAGACGGACGGTCCGCGTGACATTCTGTTCTTCATTGATAATATCTTCCGTTTCACCCAAGCCGGTTCCGAGGTTTCGGCCTTGCTGGGCCGTATGCCTTCTGCCGTAGGCTATCAGCCGACACTGGCAACGGAAATGGGTGCCATGCAGGAGCGTATTACCTCTACAAGAAACGGCTCCATCACTTCCGTGCAGGCTGTATATGTGCCTGCCGATGACTTGACGGACCCGGCACCTGCCACAACGTTTACCCACCTCGATGCCACCACGGTGTTGAGTCGTAAGATTACTGAACTTGGTATTTATCCTGCTGTGGACCCGTTGGAATCTACTTCACGCATTCTCGACCCACACATTGTGGGGGTAGAACACTACGAAGTGGCACAACGTGTAAAACAAATATTGCAGCGCAACAAGGAATTGCAAGACATTATCTCCATCCTTGGTATGGAGGAACTCTCTGATGCCGACCGTACGTTGGTGAACCGTGCACGTCGTGTGCAGCGTTTCCTTTCGCAGCCGTTTGCCGTTGCCGAGCAGTTTACGGGTGTCCCAGGTACAATGGTTTCCATTGAGGACACTATCAAAGGCTTCAAGATGATTCTTGACGGGGAGGTGGACTACCTGCCCGAACCTGCTTTCTTGAATGTGGGAACCATTGAAGAAGCCATTGAGAAGGGTAAGAAACTACTGGAGCAGGCAGGGGGAAAAACGATTAAAAATTAAAAGTCTGGGAGCTTTGATGATGAAAAAGTTGCATTTGAATATTGTTTCACCGGAGAAGGAACTCTTCAACGGGGAAGTGGAAAGTGTTACATTGCCGGGCACTATGGGCTCTTTTTCTATCCTGCCGCAGCATGCACCGATTGTATCATCGTTGGGAACGGGGAAATTGATTTACGCAACGGACGGTGAGGAACATGAGTTGGATATTCAAAGCGGATTCGTGGAGATGAGTAACGGAAGGGTTGCCGTCTGTATAGAACAGCAATAGGCTATTAAAAAATTAAAAATTAAAAAATAGAGGTTGTTGGCGTGACTATTACTAAGAGAAACTACTTATTGCATACAGCGCTCTTGACGGTATTGATAGGAATTGTAGGCGGTTGGGCGTATTTTTCGATAAATCCGCATCACTATTTCGGCGGTTATCCGCTGATTCCGCTTTTCTTCTTTGTTTTCGGAGTATTCATGATTAATATGACCGAAAGCTGCCGTCACCGGATGCCAGGACGAATGTTGCAGATTTATCTGCTGATGCGTGTGATGAGAATGCTGGTCTCCATGATTGTGATGCTGGTTTATTGCGTTGCAGTACGTGAGGAAGCCAGGGCGTTTTTGTTGACGTTTATAGCCAACTATCTGATATATTTGATTTATGATTCCTGGTTCTTCTTCACTTTTGAGGCGAATCGGAAACTGAAAAAGAAAAGTAACAATGAAAAGATTGCGTAACATACTGACTGTAATTCTGCTGGCACTGGGCATGTTGCTACCCGCCACGGTGCGGGCCGAGAATACGGTGGACGTGAAGGAGATTGTCTTCGGGCATATCGGCGATTCTTACGAATGGCACATCACGACGTGGGGCGAAACTCACGTTACGATTCCTTTGCCGGTAATAGTGCATAGCTCTACCACCGGATGGCATGCCTTTCTATCCTCACGTCTGGAGGAGAACGGTGGAAGTTATGAAGGCTTTTCCATCGCTCCCGCAGGAAGCAAGTACGAAGGCAAGCTGGTGGAGTATGATGCCACCGGAAACGAAATACGCCCGTTGGACATCTCCATCACGAAGGTGACACTGGCTTTGCTCATCAACAGCGCATTGCTGCTTCTTATCATTTTGAGTGTGGCGCACTGGTATCGCAAGCACCCGCAGGGAAGTGCCGCTCCCGGTGGTTTCATCGGGTTTATGGAGATGTTTATCATGATGGTGAACGATGATATTATAAAGAGCTGTGTCGGTCCGAAGTACCGTAAATTCGCACCTTACTTGCTGACGGCCTTCTTCTTTATTTTCATCAACAACATTATGGGGCTGATTCCTTTCTTTCCCGGAGGGGCCAACGTGACGGGAAATATAGCCATTACGATGGTATTGGCCATCTGTACTTTCTTGGCCGTGAATATCTTTGGAACCAAGACTTATTGGAAAGATATCTTTTGGCCGGATGTGCCCTGGTGGCTGAAGGTACCGGTCCCCATGATGCCGTTTATCGAGTTCTTCGGTATTTTCACCAAACCGTTTGCTTTGATGATACGTCTTTTTGCCAATATGCTGGCAGGGCACATGGCAATGCTGGTGCTTACCTGCCTGATATTCATCTCGGCCAGTATGGGACCTGCTTTGAACGGAACGCTGACCGTGGCATCGGTGTTGTTCAATATCTTTATGAATGCACTTGAGTTGTTGGTTGCCTTTATCCAGGCATATGTGTTCACCATGCTGTCAGCCGTGTTCATCGGTCTGGCGCAGGAAGAGCATAAGGAGAAGGCGGTGAAGTGATACGATTATTGGGAATATAAATATTAATAAAAATAACCATTTAAAAACTGAAAGTTATGTTACTATCTGTATTATTGCAAGCTGCTGCGGCAGGTGTGGGAGTTAGTAAACTGGGTGCAGCCATTGGTGCTGGTTTGGCTGTTATTGGTGCTGGTGTAGGTATTGGTAAAATCGGCGGTTCTGCTATGGAGGCCATTGCCCGCCAGCCGGAAGCATCCGGAGATATCCGTATGAACATGATTATTGCCGCTGCCTTGATTGAAGGTGTTGCTTTGTTGGCAGTAGTTGTGTGTTTATTGGTATTCTTTTTATAATGTACAATCTACCATTTACCATTTACAATTTGTCCGTGCAGCATCACCGCGCAGCCAAATTGTAAATCGTAAATTGTCAAATAGTAAATAAAATTATGTCATTGTTATTACCCGATAGTGGTCTGCTGTTCTGGATGCTCCTTTCATTCGGTGTGGTGTTTGTGGTGCTTGCCAAGTACGGTTTTCCCGTTATCACCAAGATGGTGGAAGGTCGCAAGACCTACATCGACCAGTCTTTGGAAGTGGCACGCGAAGCAAATGCCCAGCTCTCCAAACTGAAAGAGGAGAGTGAAGCGTTGATTGCTGCTGCCAACAAAGAACAAGGACGTATTCTGCGGGAGGCGATGCATGAGCGTGACAAGATTATCGTCGAAGCACGCAAGCAGGCGGAAGCCGCCGCGCAGAAGGAGCTGGACGAAGTTAAAAAGCAGATACAGCAAGAGAAGGAAGAGGCCATCCGCGATATTCGCCGCCAGGTGGCAGTCTTGTCCGTAGATATAGCCGAGAAAATTATCCGCAAGAATCTGGACGAGAAACATGAGCAGATGGAGATGATAGACCGGATGCTGGATGAAGTGCTGGCCGCAAGTAAAAACAATTAATTCTCAAAGAAATGGATATAGGAATCGTTTCGATGCGTTATGCGAAAGCATTGATGGAATATGCCAAGAGCATGGGGGCAGAAGATACTCTGTACAAGGAGTTTTGTATGCTCGACCGTAGCTTCAGGAAACATCCGGATTTGCGCATGGCATTGGAAAACCCCATCCTGACGATACGTGAGAAGTTAACACTTATCTGTACCGCTGCTGTGGGGGATGCTCCTGCGGGCCGTGAGTTTGCGCGTTTCATGACCCTGGTGTTGAAGAACCGGCGGGAAAACTTTCTCCAGTACATCTGCCTGAGTTTTCTGGATTTGTACCGGAAAGACAAGCATATCGGTGTAGGAAAGCTGATAACAGCCGTTCCCGTCAGCCAGGAAGTGCGGGAGCGCATCCATGACAGTGCTTCCTCCCTGCTGCATGCCAGCATGGAGCTGCAGACTGAAGTGGATCCCTCCATTGAAGGTGGTTTTATCTTCGACATCAACGACTTCCGTCTGGATGCCAGTATTGCTACGCAGCTTAAGAAAGTGAAACAGCAGTTCATTGATAAGAATAGAAGAATCGTGTGATTTACGATTTGACAATTTACAATTTACTTATTTAATAGTCTTGTGATGCGTAAGTTGTAGAGGTCAAACAGTATATGATTCGGGTTCTTTCAAATAGTAAATAGTAAATTGTAAAATAGTAAATACTAAGATGTTGTCTGAAAATATAAAAGTAAGCGAAGTCTCCGATATTCTCCGCAAGCAACTGGAAGGGATTGACACCCGCGTACAGTTGGACGAGATTGGCACGGTACTGCAAGTCAGTGACGGTGTAGCCCGTATCTATGGGTTGCGCAATGCCGAAGCCAACGAGTTGTTGGAGTTCGACAACGGCATCAAGGCCATTGTGATGAACCTCGAAGAGGATAATGTGGGTGCTGTGTTGCTTGGCCCTACGGATAAAATCAAGGAAGGCTTCATTGTAAAGCGTACCAAGCGTATTGCTTCCATCATGGTGGGAGAGGGTATGCTGGGCCGTGTAATAGACCCTCTGGGTGCGCCGCTCGATGGCAAAGGACTGATAGGCGGAGAACTTTATGAAATGCCGCTGGAACGCAAGGCGCCGGGAGTTATCTTCCGTCAGCCGGTGAATCAGCCGCTACAGACCGGTCTGAAGGCTGTGGATGCCATGATACCTATCGGCCGTGGACAGCGTGAGCTGATCATCGGTGACCGCCAGACCGGCAAGACCACCATCGCCTCCGATACCATCATCAACCAGAAGGGCAAGGACGTCATCTGCATTTACGTTGCCATCGGTCAGAAGCGCTCTACCGTGGCAAACCTCGTGCAGAGCCTGACCGAAGCCGGTGCCATGGGCTACACCATCGTGGTGTCCGCTACCGCATCCGAGCTGTCCCCCCTGCAGTATATCGCCCCCTACTCCGGCTGCGCCATGGGCGAATACTTCATGCAGCAGGGCAAGCACGTCCTCATCATCTACGATGACCTTTCCAAGCACGCTGTGGCTTACCGTGCCCTGTCGCTGCTGATCCGCCGTCCTCCGGGACGCGAGGCTTACCCCGGCGACGTTTTCTATCTGCACTCCCGTCTGCTGGAGCGCGCTGCCAAGCTTTCCAATGAGCTGGGCGGCGGCAGCCTGACGGCTCTGCCCATTATCGAGACGCAGGCGGGCGACGTTTCCGCCTACATCCCCACCAACGTCATCTCCATCACCGATGGTCAGATCTTCCTGGAGACCGAGCTGTTCCACTCCGGCGTTATGCCGGCAGTCAACCCCGGCATCTCGGTGTCCCGTGTCGGCGGCAACGCCCAGATCAAGGCCATGAAGAAAGTGGCCGGCACCCTGAAGCTGATCTACTCCCAGTACCGCGAGCTGCAGTCGTTCGCCCAGTTCGGTTCCGATCTGGACGCCGATACCAAGGCCCGCCTGGCACAGGGCGAGCGCATCCGTGAAGTCTTAAAACAGCCTCAGTACCAGCCGATGCCGGTTGAGTACCAGGTAATCATCATTTACGCAGCAACCAGAAAGCATCTTCTTGATATTCCGGTTGCAGATGTGCTGGCATTTGAGAAAGACTTATTCAAATACATTGACAGCAAGTACCCGGAGATCCCGGCAGCAATCCGCGATACCAAGGTTCTGTCCGAGGAGAACGAGGCTCTGCTTGTAAAAGCGATCAAAGAGTGCAAAGAGCAGCGCTAGATAAGGCAGGTGAACGATCATGGCATCGATGAGAGATATTAAACGCAGAAAAGCAAGTATCCAGAGCACCGGCCAGATTACCAAAGCCATGAAGCTGGTTTCTACAGTCAAGCTGCAGAAATCCAGACAGAAAGCAGAAGGCTCCAAGCCTTATTTCGACTTGATGTATGAGACGATCTCTTCCATGCTGAAAAAGTCAGGAACCATCGACCACAAATACCTGCGGGCAGGCAATACGGATGGAAAGGCGGTCATTGCGATCACTTCCAACCGCGGCCTTGCCGGCGGCTACAACAACAACATTGTCAAGCTCATCGCAGGAAATGAGGCGCTGACTCCGGAGAAGACCCGGGTTTACGCCATTGGCCGCAAGGGCCGTGACGGACTGGCTAAGAAGGGCTATGAGATTGCCGAGGATTATTCCGAGGTTATCGACGAGCCAGCCTACCAGGATGCAGCAGATCTCACAAAAGAGCTGTTAGCCGCATTCGGCCGTGGAGAGATCGGTGAGATCTATCTTGCATACACTTCCTTTAAGAACACCGTAGTTCATATTCCGAAGCTCATCAAGCTCCTTCCGTTTACCATGGAAGAGAGCAGCGAGAGCGAGACTTTGAAAGCCGAAGCCCTCATGAACTACGAGCCGAGCGAAGAAGAAGTGCTGGATATGATCATCCCGAAATATATGAGCAGTCTGATCTTTGGTGCGCTGCAGGAAGCAGTTGCCAGTGAAAATGGCGCGCGTATGACCGCCATGGATTCGGCAACCAACAATGCAGAAGAGATGCTGGGCAAGTTAGAGCTGCAGTACAACCGTGCGCGTCAGGGTTCCATTACCCAGGAGCTTACGGAGATCATTGCAGGCGCAAATGCGATCAATTAATCTGTTTTGACAGAGCCTGATGCCCTGCCAAAACGATAGCGCTCCCAGGGAGTGCATTCGAGAAAGAAATAAAAGGAGAAGCAAGATGGCAGAACAAAATACTGGTAAGATCACGCAGATCATCGGTGCGGTCATGGATATCAAGTTCTCCCAGGGCAAGATTCCGGAAATCAACGAGGCAATCAAGGTACCGCTTGAGGATGGCGGCACCCTGACCGTCGAGGTTGCACAGGATCTTGGTGACGATACCGTAAGATGTATCGCAATGGGAACCACCGATGGTCTGAGACGTGGTATGGACGCCATTGCAACCGGCGCACCGATTTCCGTACCGGTTGGTGAGAATACGCTGGGCCGTATTTTCAACGTACTGGGCGAGCCGATCGACAATAAAGAAAAGCCACAGGTGGAAGAATACCTTCCAATCCACAGAAAAGCTCCTACCTTCGAGGAACAGTCTACCCAGACTGAGATCCTTGAGACCGGTATCAAAGTCGTAGACCTGCTCTGCCCTTATCAGAAGGGTGGTAAGATCGGTCTGTTCGGCGGTGCCGGTGTAGGTAAGACCGTCCTGATCCAGGAGCTGATTCGTAACATCGCTACCGAGCACGGCGGATATTCCGTATTCACCGGTGTAGGTGAGCGTACCCGTGAGGGTAATGACCTTTACTACGAGATGACCGAGTCTGGCGTTATCAATAAGACCACCATGGTATTCGGTCAGATGAACGAG
>ERZ773269.3234-NODE-3234-length-11108-cov-5.062336_pt1 | contig 11108 bp, 9 predicted proteins | sample MGYA00511958_ERZ773269 | MGnify/ENA primary metagenome ERZ773269 (study PRJEB29015, sample SAMEA2737761) | human gut metagenome | biome: human gut; feature: human-associated habitat; material: faeces | place: China | collected 2012 ... | reverse complement strand
CGTCTAAAATCATCTTTCCCATAAAACAGCCTTTCTTATTTTCAATAATAGTATTTTCTAAAACTATTTTACGAGAAAGACAGCTTATTGTCAAGAGCCAACCGCAAAGCTTACACAGATTTTTCTATGGAGTTAACCAAGAAAACAAAAACGAGCCATAAAAACAAAATATTGCAAAAGAAGATTCCATACGCAGCCGCAGAACCTATGCGTGCAATTATTACCGGGACGTTGTATATCGCTGGAATCTTATATAAACAGCTTACTATAACAGTTGTGATACCCAATTTTCCCGCGTGCCTAAAGTAGTCAAGAAGCGTTCCTAACAATGTATTTGATGGCCGTTTTTTATCTGTTATCTGTTTCAGTTCCTTTGCATATGGACTCCCAAGCAGAGCTGATGCAGCAGCAATATATACACCTACGGCTATTGATACTAGCGTAGTTGCCGTGTCTGCCATACTATCAAAATTCCAATTCAATAAGTAGGCTATTACTGAAACTGTTATAAAGCACCCTATCAGAAATATTTTATACTCCTTATCCACCACTGTCACCTCAGTTTTGCAAGCAGCAGTTCCCTTACTTCATCTGGTTCAAAATGCTCATTTTCATCTTTTGTTGGCTGAATCAAAAAGTGTTTTAGAACAGACGAAAAATCAAATGTTTGCTCTATACCACTTTCATCGCATCCGATTATAACAACATCTTCAAATTCTTCACGATGCCGACAAATACGATCCACTAGACCTTTTCCTCCTCCATGTATTGGAATGTCCCCATACGATATTTTTAGTTGAAGCTTGCTTGGCAAGTCCTGTCCCCAGATGTTACCAACTTGAGAAAACAATGTTCCTCCACGGCTGAATACATTATCCACTTGCGTATATTGAAATCCACGAATAGTTTTAATGTTCTTACAAAAATCATCTAATGATGTATAAATATTACTTATCCTAAATTCCTTTTGTAGGGTGTCACTTAAATATTGTTCAACAAATCCCTTCTTATTGTAGTCATTCATATAAAGAAAATGTTTCTGTGCATCATAACACGCAAAAAATTGTTGTCTCGGTTCAACCTGTTCTTTTGAACGTGGATTCGGCATCTTCTCACCTGTTTTTTTATTTATGACATAGTCTCTAAAGCGTACCGCATCATCGTAGTCAGATGCCATCCAGAAAAATCTTTCTTCTATAATATCCATATCAATAGAATATAAATACTTCTGCTTTTGCGGCCGAAATATATGATTTCCTTTTGCAACAATATCTTTCATATCTTCCAATGATGCCTCACGAATGCCATCAACTCGAAGAAGAAAATTACAAAACTTCATTTGTTCATCCTCTTTTTTTATGCCATCATCTTATCCGTCCACATCTCACACTGGCTAATGACCGTGCTGATTGCTGTATCATAATCCTCCGGTGGATACTTATATTTTTTCAGCAAGTGCTTCACCATCTTACGCATACTCGCACGGGCAGTTTCTTTTTTCTGCCAGTCTATCGTCCGATTTTTGCGCAGCATTTCCGTAAGTTCTCTGGTCAAGTCAATCAATTCATTATTTTGATAGAAGTCCTTTATGTTTTCCGGCTTTGTCAGAGCATCGTAAAAAGCCAGTTCTTCCTGCGTCAAGCCCAGCTTTTTACCGTTGTTATACAGTTCTGTAATCTCCTGTGCCGTTTTCAGAAGTTCCTTGATGACCTCCTCGTTTGTAATCAAGCCATTATAGTAAGAGTTCATCAACTGTGTGATCTTTTCTGAAAATTTCTGAGACTGCACAACATTTGTCCGTTTGTACAGCGACACCTGTTCTGCCATCAGTTTTTTCAAAATTTCTACGGCAATGTTCTTCTCTTTCATTTTGGAAATTTCATCCAACACCGCCGGGTCAAACAGGCTGATATTTTCATCCGCCTGCTTACTGTCAAACAAGCTGATAACGCCTTGACTCTGGATACTCGCCTTTAGCAACTCATTGATTTGAGCATTGATTTCTTTCAACGAGAGCGTCTTTCCACCACTGCCGCCGTAAGTAATTTTCACCACGGTAGAACGCACGGCTTCCATGTAGGCGGCTTCATGACGCTCTTGTTCCGTGGTCATGCTGGAACACAAGGAGTGCGACTGCTTCAGCAACATTGCCTCCCGCAGAAACAAATCCCTGCGCTTGGGTGCTTTTGCATCCAGCACAAAGTTCACGCCGCCAGTGACTAGCTTTGCCATCATCAACGGAGAACCGCCAATAAATCCGCTGAAATCAAAGCCGTGCAACAAATCTTTGCACACCTGAAGCTTTTCCTGAAACTTTGGATAAGCAACCTTGGCAATGTCCATATCGCCATATCGGGACTGGTCACGCTTGGTATACTCCTTCATAGCGGCTTTGAGGGCAGATGCAATGCCAACGTAATCTACAATCAAGCCGCCCTCTTTGTCCTTAAACACGCGGTTGACACGCGCGATGGCCTGCATCAGATTGTATCCGTGCATTGGCTTGTAAACATACATCGTAGCCAGTGAAGGCACATCAAAACCTGTCAGCCACATATCCACAACAATGGCAATCTTCATCGGGTCATCGTTGTCTTTGAATTTCCGGGCAAGTTCTTCTTTGTGAGATTTTGTGCCGATGATTTCTTTCCAATCCTCCGGGTCATTGTTGCCACCAGTCATAACTACGCCAATTTTTTCGTTCCATGTCGGGCGCAGTTCCAGAAGTTTTCGATAAATCTTCATCGCAATCGGGCGCGAATACGCCACGATCATCGCCTTGCCCGTCAAAAGATTAGCGCGGTACTTTTCGTAATGGTTGACAATATCCTCGCACAGGGATTGAATGGTAGAATCTGCCCCCAGCACGCTCTCCATCTGTCCCAACATCTTTTTGCTTTTTTCAATCGTTGCAGCGTCCGATTGCTGTTCCAGTGCATCGTAGGTCGCATCAATCAAGGCCAGTGTATTCTGGTCGAGGTGGAGTTTGATAACACGGCTCTCATAGTAAACCGGACGCGTTGCGCCATCCTCCACAGCCTGCGTCATATCGTAAATATCGATATAATCACCAAAAACTTCACGCGTATTTCTATCTTTTGCCGAAATCGGCGTTCCCGTAAAGCCTATGTAGGTTGCATTCGGCAGGGCATCATGGATGATTCGGGCATTTCCAATCACTGTATGTGCTTCTTTTTCACCCTGTTCATTTTCTTTGATGACAATTTTCTCATCAAAACCATATTGTCCGCGATGGGCTTCATCCGCCATCACCACAATATTCCGCCGTTCGGAGAGCGGCTTCTCGCCACGCTCGAACTTGAACATCGTGGTGAAGATGATGCCGTTTGCTTCTCGGCCATCCAGCAGCTTGCTTAGATTATCCTTGCTGGTTGCCTGTATCGGTGTCTGGCGCAAAAATGGTGCGCACTTGGCGAACTGCGTGTAAAGTTGATCGTCGAGGTCGATGCGGTCCGTCACCACAACGATGGTGGGGCTGTCCAGAGCTTCTTGCAGTAAATGGGCATAGAATACCATCGACAGCGATTTCCCGCTGCCCTGCGTATGCCAGAACACACCACCCTTACCATCCGTTTTAGTGGCAATCTTGGCCTTTTCGATAGCTTTTCGCACTGCAAAATACTGGTGGTACCCAGCCAAAATTTTAATCGGCTTCTGCCCATCACCGGAAAACAGGATAAAGTTTTTCAGAATGTCCAGTAGCCGTGCTTTCTTGAACATTCCCTCATAGAAGGTATCAAACTGCGCATACGCGGTGTTTTCATAATCACTGTCTTTTGTTTTCCATTCCATAAAACGGTCAAGTCCAGAAGTAATTGTTCCCGCCTTATTCGTCGAAAGGTCACTGATTACGCAGACAGCATTATAGTAGAACATTGAAGGAATATCCTTCATATAGTTTCGAATCTGGTTGTATGCGTTTTCTGCACCCACTTCGTCCTTGGAAGGACTTTTCAGTTCCATCAAAACCAACGGCAAACCATTGATAAACAAAATAATATCCGGGCGGCGGTTGTTTCCATTTTCCACGAAGGTATACTGGTTTACCACATAGAAATCATTATTGTCCGCATCTGCATAATCAATCAGCTTTACTACCGAAGACCGTTCTTCACCCTTGACTGCGTATTTGACCGTGATACCGTTTTGCAGATAGTCCATAAAAATAATATTCTTCTGCAATAGGCTTCCTGCATCAAAATCATTCAGTTTCAGGATGGCTTCATCAATTGCCACAGCCGGAAGGCTACGATTCAGCCGCACCAGACAATCCCGCAAAACATCGTCCAGCAGCGGGCGGTTGTAATCTGTTCGGTTCATATCAGGAGCATAAATGTGGGTGTAGCCCATATTCTCGAACAATTCTACGACGGCTTGTTCAAAGGTATCTTCGGTAAATGAAAGCATGATTTTTCTCCTCAACTATTATCCGAAGTTGCTGTATTCGATTCTTGCTCAATGGCATTCACAATCTTTGTAACGATAGAATGCGCCGCTCTTTTTGCCACTGCACGTCCCATCGGCGTACCATTATCCAATGTATCCGTTAGTGCCAATCGAACTTTACTGAGTCCAATTTCCTTACGATACCAATCCGGCATCAAATTCTTTTGAATTGCAACGTAACAATCATCAAAAATTTCTGGATGCACAGCATTATGCAATGCTTCTCGAATAATCTCGTCCACTTTATCGTCTGAAACATCTAAATTGCGCACTTCTTTAATACTTGTTATCGGAACTTCTGTTTTCACAAACCGATCAACCATAGGCTTTTGCGTGTTCGCATAATTGCTTTTAATATATGCCATCTGGTGCTCAAGTTCCGGGAACAGCGTTCCTTCGTTGATATTGTAAAAACTCAGTTCCTCTAAAATCGCGTCTTTTCTTCCCGCTGGTATTCTAAAACTTTGTAGTTCAAACTCGTCTTGAACATCGCTATATGCCCGTTTAACAATGCTCTGTCCGATTTTTTCTTTCAGCTGAACATTATATTTTCCGCAGATTAAAAAAGAACCGCTTTGCCGCACCAATCTTTCATTATTCAAATTGGAAATCACAAAATAATTTCTTTGAATAATCGAAAGCAAGCTTTTATACTCACTTACCCTGCACTCTTCTGCTTCTTTATCTGTATAAATTCCATACTTGTTCAAATCCGAAAGCAGCTTTTCTAATGTATAATCGCCCGAAATCTCATGGCTCGCTAAATATGCCAGCACTTTAATCTCTATGTCGCTATAACTTTTTCCGTAGTCGCGCTTGTAATAGATTTTCCCATCGGTCGGCGGCAATAATGCAGTTTTACCGTCAGTTATCTTTTTCTCTTGATTGTTTTGGCAGGCAAAATACAGTGCCACCAGCGGATTCTCCGTCACATCCAATAGTCTTGTTGGCAACCCATAGTGTTGCAATTTTGCGAGCTTTTCAAAATCTGTTGTCAACTTTCTGAAGTCGTCAGGATTCCGTGTGTAAGCTGCGTTTATCAATTCTGCTTCATGTGGCAGCATCCCACCACGGAACACTCCCGGCATGACATTCCATTCGTTGCTGGCCTGTCCACGGAAGAAATAGTGTTTTGTGCTTACTTCTGCGCCTTCTTCTTTCTTTATTGTTTCTTTTATATCAGAAATGTAGGTCAGGTAGCTATTAAGGTTTGTAACAACGCATTCCTTCGGATTTCTTGTCTTAGCATTATCAAAATCTTCCATATTATCCCTTCATTTCTTTTATAAACGATAATTTAGCAGCTTAAAGCCGGATATTGGAGACACCAATCTCGCCGGACATGAGTTTTGGCAATAACTCATCACGCAACTCAGCCAGTCTCATATTTTCAAGGGAATTGTATCGCATTTTCAAAAACATCGGCGAAACAACTTCCCTAAATATCGACAGACTGTGTTTGTCAAACAGGGGAAGTCGATATTGACCTACTGTTTCGGCAGAAACACGTTGTCTCCCGCTGCTACCGTTCATATTTTTGACTGCGTAATCAATGAATGCAGGATTGCGAGCCAAACAATACAGCATTTCAGGCGGTGTGTCATTTTTAGGTGCGAGTACAATGTACTCCGTTGATCCAAAAGCGACCTCGCCATCATCAAGAAAATCAATAAAAGCAGTTTTGCCGTTTTCAAGACAGGGGGTAATGCGAGCTAAAAGGGTATCTCCATTCGTGAACCGCATTCCTCCGGCAAACGGTTTCATTTCCCAGCCAGATGGAAAAGCTCTACTTGTCGATAAACGACTCATATCGATGCTTCTTGCCATTTGATTTTTTGCCAGTGCCCGTTTTGGGTTAAGAAAAGCATAGTCAGACACATTGCAATCAGTGTTTTCAGCGTTAGCTACGAGGTTATCAAACGCTGCGAACACTTGCTGCTGTAAATTATCGTTTATCTCGTGATTCAGTTTTATTTTGTTTTGAATAGAACCAAGAATTCCAACGACTTTTCTTTGCTCATCGAGTGAAGGCAAGTCAATTTCTAATTGCTCAATCATACCTTTCGTCAGCGCATTTCGTGTTGCGCCTGCTGATGCAAGCTGCAACAGATGGCTTTTACGCCATTGTAAATAGTACAGCAGATAGCTATTTACCGCCTTGCTTTCATCAACACGAATGATTGCAACATGCTGGTTCACTCGTCCCGGCAAGTAATCATCGTCCATTAAACATGCGCGAGCAACAGAGTCGCCTGTAATATTGAGAAGAACATCTCCGGATTGAAGTTCAACATTTCTCAACTTATCTGCCTGCTCATCATTGATGTATGCTAGCCCATCACTAGAAAAAGAAAAATCCAGAACATTTTGGCTCCTTACAAGAGCAATGCCTTCTGCTCGATAGGCCTCTTTTCCACCTCGTGGCGTTGCACCGCTTCCGATTTTTTGACATATATCAGCCAATTTTACAACTGCCATCTTTTCACCTCATCCAATAAATTTCCTATGTGCCAATTTCACATTCTGTTGTTTTACCATTGCATAGTGCATAGTTGTGTCGATTTTCTGATGCCCTAAAAGCTGCTGCACCTGTTCAATCGGCATTCCCTTGTCAATCGCTGACGTTGCTAACGTCCGTCTGAACTTATGCGGATGCACTTTATTCAGCTTTAATCGTCGTCCTAATTCACGGAGCATCGTTTCCACGCCACCGATCATCAATCGCTCGTGCGGCTCTTTCAATGTCACAAAGAGTGCTGGATTGCTGTCTGACCGTTCATCCAGATAATTTTGAAGGTGGATCTTCGTCCGTGCGTCAAAGTATACCAATCGTTCCTTGTTGCCCTTACCAAATACAACACATTCGCGCTCGTTGAAATTGATATCCTCCCGATTAAGTGTCACCAATTCCCCGACACGCATTCCAGAAGATGCCAGCAAATCAATAATTGCCAAATCTCGCACTGTCGAGCAGTTGTCACGCATCAGTTCCAGTGCTTCATCTGTGTAGGTTTCCTTGATAATTTTTGCTGTTTTTACCTTATGAATCCTGCGGACAGGACTTTTCACAATAAAATCTTCATCTTCCAGCCACGAGAAGAAACTGGAAAGAATGCGCCGGATATTATCAATCGTAACTTTGCTCGACCGCCGCCGTGTTTGATAATCCATCAGATATTTTCGCAAATCGTCCGTTGTAATTTGCTGCGGTGATTTTCCCACGCCATTCAGCATCGCTGCAATAGTTTTTGAATAATAGGTCAATGTTTTCTCGGAGCAGCCCTCTATCCGTTTTGCCGTAATGAACGCTGCTACCGAATCTTGTTCCTCAGCCTTTGGCTGCTCTTCCCCCATTTCAATTATGACACCTTGAAATGACACTTCCAGTACTGCTTTTAAATGTAGCAACTGTTCGTTATTGAGATACGGCAGCATTTTTCGCTGTATCTCGTTGATAATTTGTTTTTTCATTGCCGTATCTCCTTATTACGATTTCAGAGAACGGCAGCAGTGGCAGTTTCTCCATAGAATCTCCCGCCACTGGTGAGAGTTATTGAAATTTAAGTAAACGATAATTTATATGCTCAGGTAAAAGCAATTTTTTCTGAGAACTTCCTTAACCTTGATTTTCTTCCAGATGGATGGAAAACTGGAAATCTTTTGGACATTGCAGACTATTTGAATGGGCTGGCAATGCAAAAATACCGTCCTAAAGATGGTGAAACAGGACTTCCCGTATTAAAAATCAAAGAATTAAGACAAGGTATTTGTGATGCCAACAGTGAGCTTTGCTCACCCAGTATCAAGTCGGAGTATATTATTCATGATGGAGATATTATATTTTCTTGGTCGGGTAGTCTTTTGGTTGATATTTGGTGTGGCGGAACTTGTGGATTAAATCAGCATCTTTTCAAAGTGACCTCGAATAATTATGACAAGTGGTTCTATTATTTGTGGACAGCACATCATCTTGACAGATTCATTGCTGTTGCAGCAGATAAGGCAACAACTATGGGGCATATCAAAAGGGAGGAACTTGAAAAGGCAGAAGTAATTATTCCCTCTAAATGCGATTATAAGCGAATCAGCACCTTAATAAAACCACTTTTTGACTTGATTATTTCAAATCGAATTGAGAATCGAAAGCTCACCGCTCTTAGAAATACCCTTCTGCCAAAGATTATGTCCGGCGAAATTGATGTGTCTGATATCCAGCTTTAAGCCGCTAAATTATCGTTTACCTTTGCATTGCATCTAATTTTTTCGCTGATGCTACTTGCGAATCCAACGATACTTTTTCTTTCTCGCTCACTCGGAATCGGAATCATTAGCTTTTGTAAAAAATCTAAATCAAATTTTCCCGCTCCAATTCCTGTAACTCCAACCTTTGCCATCAAATAATCTTTTTGCGACAACAACCAATAAAATATAAACTCGTTTTCCACTTCTCCATATGAATCCAGACACTTTATATCTTGATTGAAAGCCACATCTTTTTCAACTCTAGCAATTGGTATTCCATTAAAAAGACCGCTTCCTCGTGTAAGAAGTAAGATGCTTCCCTTCGGCGCAATCTTGCTTCCAGCTTTTAGCCCTTCTTCTGTTATAAACAAATCAGATGTGTTGATATTCTCCGTTTTCAATGTCTTTGCACTAATCCAAGGAATAGTTCCACCCCAATAATCATCTCTTTTTTTACTCGGTGTTCCTCCTGATGCAAAAGATACAAGCTCACCAAGTGGGCGATATGTCCATTCAGATTTCATACCCAATCGCCCCCAACTTCTCCTTAATTTCTGCTTCCAGCTTATGTGACTGCTTGAACAAATCCGAAAGTTCAGAAGTCAGCCGAGCCATTTTTTCTTCAAACGGTTCACCATCATCTTCCTGTTCCTCAACACCAACATAACGACCCGGCGTTAAAATATAATCCTGCTCTGCAATTTTCTCCGTATCAACAACTGCGCAGAAACCTTTTACATCTTCCAGTGTACCATTAACATAAGCATTGTAGGTATCGGCAATCTTTTTAATATCCTCATCGGCTAGTTCCCGCAACTTACGGCTCACCATAACGCCCATCTTCCGGGCATCAATAAACAGCGTTTTACCAGCCTGTTTCTTGCGCTTGGAGATAAACCAAAGCGAAACCGGAATCTGTGTGGTATAGAAAAGCTGTGTCGGCATGGCAATGATGCAATCCACAAGGTCAGCATTCACAATATTCTTGCGAATGTCACCTTCACCGCCAGACTGAGAAGAGAGCGAACCGTTTGCCAAAACCATGCCCATCCGACCGCCGGGCGCAAGATGATAAATCATGTGCTGAAGCCATGCAAAGTTGGCATTGCCAGCCGGCGGCATACCATATTGCCAACGCACATCATCTTTGAGCTGCTCTGCGCCCCAGTTCGACAGGTTGAACGGCGGATTTGCCATGATATAATCTGCGCGCATGGTGGGGTGCTGGTCGTCAAGGAAAGTGTCAGCCGCATACTTGCCGAGGTCAGGTTCGATTCCACGGATGGCAAGGTTCATCTGCGCCAGCTTCCACGTTGTAGGGTTAGAATCCTGACCGTAAATCGAAATATCGTTGATGTTGCCGCTGTGGTTTTCTACAAACTTTGCCGACTGCACAAACATACCACCGCTGCCACAGCAAGGGTCATATACACGCCCCTTGAACGGTTGCAGCACTTCTACCAGCGTCCGCACAACACAGGACGGCGTAAAGAACTCGCCGCCACGCTTGCCTTCCTGCTCTGCAAACATCGACAGGCAGTATTCATAAGTGCGCCCCAGAATGTCCTTTTCGCTGCCGTGTTCAATCATTTTGATGTTCGTAAACAGGTCAACAACTTCGCCCAACCGACGTTTATCCAGTTCTGGACGCGCAAAATTTTTCGGCAGAATATCTTTTAGGCGCGCGTTTTCTTTTTCGATAGCACGCATTGCATCATCGATTACCTGACCGATTTCGGGATCATGTGCCTTTGCAGAAACATCGCTCCAACGCGCACCAGCAGGCACAAAGAAGATTCCTTCCGATGTGTACTCGTCACGATCTTCCTCAAAACCATCACCGTCTGCAACCAGCTGATTGTACTTATCTTCAAAACGATCCGAAATATATTTCAAGAAAATAAGACCAAGGACAACGCCCTTATACTCCGAAGCATCCATGTTGCCCCGAAGTACACAGGCCGCATTCCAAATCTGTTTTTCAAATCCAATGTCGGCGGTGTTTTTCTCTGCCATGGTTCAATACCTCCGTTTTAGCTCAACAATTTCTGCTTTGAGTATAGCACAGATGTGCTGATTTTCCAATTTGTGCGTAAAAATTCTCTGTAAGATGTTTCAATTTCTAGCAAATAAGTCCTACTATCACAACTTTATCGCAATAAATTTCACAAACCCATCTTGACGCACCTTGCGAAACATGATATTCTCTGTCACAAATCTCACTGATTTTGTGGATTGGTTTGAAACCATCCACAAGATGTGGTCGTGTTCATTTTGAACACAGCCACAGAAAGTGGTTGGTTATCACCGTGAGACCCACCACTTCCGTGAGGAAAAGTCCACGAAGAATTTACCGCCCCGCAACACACCCGATTCATTTTGCCGCCGATTCACCCGAC
>ERZ773269.3229-NODE-3229-length-11117-cov-7.997921_pt1 | contig 11117 bp, 9 predicted proteins | sample MGYA00511958_ERZ773269 | MGnify/ENA primary metagenome ERZ773269 (study PRJEB29015, sample SAMEA2737761) | human gut metagenome | biome: human gut; feature: human-associated habitat; material: faeces | place: China | collected 2012 ... | reverse complement strand
TGGACCGGCGGCTTTAATTGCCGTTCCAGATCCCAAGAACAATCCCGTTCCGATGGCACCACCAATGGCGATCATCTGAATGTGCCGGGACTTCAAACCACGTGACAATTCACGTTGCTCATTTTGATTTTCCATAATAAACCCTCACTGCATGGGGTATAAAAAAAGTCCCCATGCCAAATTAAATTTGACATAGGGACGTTCATTAACGCGGTTCCACCCTAATTCTCAATCGATTATGACTGAGCAACTTAATTACGGTCAATTGAAAATCTCTCCAAAAGCGCCATCCCCAACGTTAACACACTCGCTTTCACCAACCGCGAGCTCTCTTAAGTCGTTAACTTCAGCTGAGAACCTCTTTCTTCATCAAGACGTCAATTAATAATGTTAACTATAATAACTTCTTATTTATTAGTCAAGCTTTCCGGCTTATTTCACCTTTTCAACGAGTGATTCAAAGTGCTTTACATCAACACTCTCACCGACAACGGTAAGCACATCACCAATTTGAATCATCTCTGAAGATTCCGGCGCTACAACAACGCGTCCTTGCGACTTAATCGCAATAACATTCAATCCGTAGTTCTTACGAATGTTCAATTCCGAAATTGTCTTATTCGCAAACTTCAAATTGGCAATCTTAATTTCACCCAATGAGTGCTTGTCACCCAAATCAATATAGTTAATCAAGTTAGGTGTCATGATTTGTTCAGCCAAACGTTGCGCCATTTCGTGTTCAGGCCGAACAACTTGGTCGGCACCAACCTTATCTAGCACACGCGCGTGCAAATTGTTTTCGGCTTTCGCAACAACGTGACGAACACCCATGTCCTTCAACAAAATCGTGGTTAAAATTGAGGCCTGTTGATTGTGTCCAATCGCAACAATTACGTGATCAAAACTAGGTAAGTCCAAGTCACGCAACGCATCTTCGTCTTGGGCATCAGCAATCACAGCGTGGGTTGCGACATCCATGTAGTTTTCAACCAACGTTGGATTGTTATCAATCGCTAGTACTTCTTGATCAGCCGCAATTAGAGATTCAAGCAACGAACCGCCAAATCTCCCTAACCCAATGACCGCAAATGTTTGTTTCATACCTAATAACCATTCCCCAAATATATTTGTTGTTTTCATTTTAACACTTACATATGCAATTCCTAAACTTCGGAATTGAGCTTGCATTAATTCTTATAATCTGCATAGAATGGTAAAAGTTAAATTGTGAACTTTCTGTGAATTTTCACAATCGCTATTATTTCAGGGTTTTATTTTATTTTTTAGGAGAACAATATTAAGTATGAGTAATTTATCACGTACTGCCGTTTTGTTTTCAACAGCTGTCTTAGGGGGAGCGCTGTTAACGACATCAGTTACCAGCACTGCAACTGTCGCATATGCTGCCGAAATCACCGCATCAAATTTGTCATTTGATATGACCAACTCACCGGCACAACCCGTTCAAAGTACATCTGTTGACGAGCGGGGTACTACCAATGAAGAGTCAAGCACTGTTAATCAGTCGTCAACACACGCATTGCGCATTTTGCAAGCTAACAATGACGAAAAGTCAATTGCAGCTAATTATATGCTGGATACGGTTAAAATAAGCAAAAATGAAGATGGTACTTACTACGCTTATCTAACGACTCACACACCAGCAATGATGGGGAAAACTCCGATTGACTTTACTGACACAAATCATGCAGCTAAGTTATTGAGTACCAATTCAGTGGATAACTACTATCAATCGGTGTTCCGCTTAACATTGACTGAATCTGAAATTAAGACACCGACTACCACCAACATTCACGTGGAGTTTACCTCTCCAATTACCTATAACGAAAACTACGATATTCGTCTAGTTGTTGGGGAACAATTATCTGATGAAACACCAACCGATAATCAAAATACTGATACATCTGTTAGTGATAATACTGGGGCGATTTCAGATTCAAGTACGACACCGGACACTAATGTATTGCAAGATGGTGTTTACAAGGTGCCATTTACTAATTACAAAACTGGTACGACGACTGCTTCAAGTATGAATAGATCCTTGAAGACGCCGGCCACAATTACTGTTAATAATGGACAAGCTAATATCGATATTGAAACTAGTAACGAAATGATTATGGGCATGATGTCTAACTACCGTTTCAATGATGTTAAAGCAACCGCTAAGGGCACGCACTGGTTGGTTACTTTACCGGTCAATGCATTAAGTAAAACGATTGCAACTAGCATGACCATTTCAATGAACGGACGCGTCATCGAAAGCCCAACGGCTGATATGCTGTTTGATATTAAGAACGCAACCCTCGCTAACAATCCATCAACAGTTCCCGAGGTTCCTGATTCTACAACATCAGACAAGCCAGTCCCATCTCAACCAGCAACAAAACCTGCGAAACCTTCTACGGATGTTACTGATGTAGAAACAGATTCAACCCGTAGCTTAAGCATTTTGCAAGCCGATAAAAATGATAAGTCAATGGCAGCTAACTATATGCTAGACACCGTTAAACTAACCAAAAATGCTGATGGCACGTACTACGCTTATCTAACAACGCACACACCAGCAATGATGGGCCAAAATCCAATTCGTTTTAACGATGCAAAACACGCCGCTGAGTTAATGAGCACTAATCTAGTGAACGGTTACTATCAATCTGTTTTCCGTCTAACACTAAGTGAATCTGAACTTACGACACCAATTTCAACTCACATTCACGTGCAATTTACATCACCACTTGTTTATGACGAAAACTATGAGATTCGTCTGGTTATCGGTGATCAATTGTCTAGCAACGCATCAGTTAACAATCAAAATGAGCTGACAGATACGGTAATTGTTCCACGTGAAACAGCAACTACAGCAACGACTTTTGAGCCCGCACCAGTTACGTTCACTACTGTTGCATCATCCGTACCAATGGCACCAACACCATTGGCAGTGACTCATCCAATTTCTTCACCACAAACGGCTAGCACCTCAAAATTAGCGACATCTGATAAGACAATCAAATTAACACCGGCTAAGAAGCAAACTGTTTCTAAAAATAAAAATGACAAGTCTACATCAAAGTCTAGCCAATCAGACGCACCTAAGCACTCTAAAATAACACGCGCAACAATGATTACAGCTGGTGTTGTGATTACGGCGACAGTCGGCTTTGTTGGTGCTTCGCTTGCACTTAACATTTTCAAACACCAATAGCATTTAAATCACGACTAGATAACTAGAAAATGGCGCTAGCTGTTGCTAATTATCATGTGCTTTTCGGTGTGCTTTAAAAAAATAATCTACTGATAAAAAAACACTCCTAAACCTTGGAGCCTTCCTTGTTTCGCCTTGAAATTTCTGCATAGAATGACTTATGTTACGGCGTCCGCTTTATTCGAATGATCGTACAAAAGAACACGTGGAAGTGTATTTTAAGGTTAGGAGAAACGTATTTATCATGCATCATTTATCACGAACGGTAATGTTATTTTCAACAATTATTCTGGGCGGAATTGTGTTGACGACAACATCACTGGACGGCAGCGCTAACGTTCACGCTTCAGAAATTTACCAACCAGTTTCAAATTCGGTTGATGCTTCCAATTTAAAACCTGGAATATATGACGTCACTGTGTACAACTATAATCACAGAACGCATTACACACCGGGCGATAAACCAATTCCTGGTCGAACAGGCTTCGGCACTGAATCTGTTATCGCGCAATACTTTAAGTCACGACAACAAGTAACAATTAACACCGATGGAACAGCGACAATTAAGTTCCAGTTAGATCCTAGCAAAAAGAAACTGGCAACTTTCCGGCACTATCAAGTTGGTCCTGAACTCATCGAGGCCGAGTTTGATGAGCAAACATATTCATATACAATCACGATGCCCACTAAACAATTGAACGGTGTCATTAATACACTTGTGGATTACTTACCCGCTGGATTGGACCCAACATATGCAAAATTTATGAAGCCATTCCGTTCTGATTTATATTTTGTTTGGTCATCAGCCGAAAAGACATCTGTAACGGACAACGGTTCTGGAAAAAGCGATTCTGTCAGTCCACTACCGGATGGTGTTTATCAAATGCCAATTAATCACTACAAGCCTGGGACAAAGCAGGCATCAATGGTGGCGCAATATTATAAGCCGACTGCTACTGTGACCGTGAAAAATGGTCGTGCAACCATCGATACAGAAGAAGTAAGCACACCAGCTATGAAATTGTCTGACTTTACCATCAATGGTGTGGCGGCTACAAAGTCCGGCACCCATTGGTCAGTATCATTACCTGTAAGTGAATTAAGCAAGGCGCTTAATACTAAAGTAACGCTAGTTATTAATGATTCCGTTAGCATGCCTGCGCAAACAGACTTAGCGCTTAGCCTGGATAAGGCAGTCAAGATTAATGACAGTAAGCCCGATTCCAAGCCGATTCCGCCCATCTCGGAATCTACTCGTGAGTTAAACATCCTTCAAAAGGATAGCAATGAGAAATCAATGGCCGCCACTTACATGCTGCCAACTGTTAAGCTAGCCCAAAATGCTGACGGTTCTTATTACGCATACATCACAACTCATACACCGGCTATGATGGGGCAATCACCAATCACTTTCAGCGATACAAAACATGCTACTAAAGTAATCAGTAACAAGTTAGTTGACGGTTACTATCAATCCGTTATTCGCCTTACACTGACAGAAACGGAAATTTCAGCACCAATCGCAACGAATATTCACGTCGAATTTACTCAGCCCTTAACTTACAAGGAAGATTACATTATTCGTCTCGTGATTGGGAAAGCCAACGATACTGATAATAATAAAAGTTCTTCTAGTTCTTCTCAATCTGCTCAGAGCAACGGTTCTTCTAGCTCTGAGAATGCTAAAAGTTCTTCCCAATCTTCTAAAATCAGTAGTTCTGCTAGTTCCGAGATGACTAACAGTTCTTCTGAATCTTCCAAGATTAGCAGTTCTTCTAGTTCCAAAAAGGCTGAGAACTCTTCTACAGCGCCGATAACAAAGCCTGACACACCAAAGACGGATGTCACCGAGGAAATGCGTCGTTTAACTATTATGCAATCCGATAATGACAAGCCATCAATGGCGGCCACTTACATGTTACCGACGATTAAGTTAGTCAAAAATGCCGATGGATCTTACTTCGCTTTCGTTACAACGCACACGCCAGAAATGATGGGTCAATCACCGATTACTTTCAATGATGTAGCACACGATGCGAAGGTTATCAGTACTGAATTGGTCAATGGTTTCTACCAATCAGTTATCCGTCTAACATTGTCACCATCAGAATTATCAGCGCCAATTGTGACTAATATTCACGTGATGTTTACACAACCAATGTCTTACGACAACTATTACAGCATTCGCTTAATCATTGGCGATAACGCGGACGCAACTTCCACATCAGCAACAAGTAATCCTGTTGCTGATCATAAGCCAACGGTTGTAGCACCAAACACTGCCATTAGTACCGCGGGTACGCCTGACACAACGTCATCCAGCACCGCGGCGTCTGTTGCAAGCATCGCGACTACAGATGCCAATGCCGTAACCTCGGCGTCGGCTGATGTAATGCCACAATCAGCCGTTATGACGCCACAACACACAGTAGCGACTACAAACCAGGCGCAATCAGCAACTCAAAAGAGCACATCCGAGAAAAAACAACCTAAAATTCATGTCGCACAAAAGCAACTGCCAACGACCAATAGCACTAACCATCAAGCACAAGTTACGGTGACTGCGGGACATTCTAAGATGAATGCCGTTATGATTGCCCTTGGCGCTTCGATTGCAACTGCTATTGGTTTTGTTGGCACATCGCTCGGCCTAAACGTCTGGAGAAATCACCAAAATAATGATTAAAAAAATATTGATTACTGTCGCGCTTAGTTTAACTGCCATTTTGACACCAACCTATTTTGTTGCTGCAGACAGTTACACCGTTCCAATGCAAATTTTAGAGAATGGTACAAATAAAACGTCTTACGCAGCGGCTTATTTTGCCGGTTCGGCAACTGTTACACCCAGTGATAATGGTTATGCCATCACCTCAACAATTACCACCGATACCAGTTTGGGAAACTATCCGGTACAGATGCTAAGTGTTGATGGTGCTGGTGTTTCAATTGCTAAGAGTCAAGCAGGAAACAATCAAACAATTACCTATACTTTCTACACAAATGACCTGGCAGCTCGTCACAACGCCAACATTCGTGTTGATGTTGATAACATTAACTATCACCACAATTACACAGTTGGGTTAGTTGTTGATGGATCATCCGTGCCAGCAACACAAACGGCGACAGTTGCTTCAGAATCTGTCGCACAAAGTAGTCCTGCTGCGTCAAGCGAGGCTGGCACGTCACACCAACCAAGCGCAACCAGTGTAACAGTTTCATCTGAGAGTTCGAAAATTACCTCAAGTAGCGTTGAGACAAGTGCTTCATCAACTAGCAGTTCGGTAGCTTCAACCAGTTCTAGCGCTAAGAAAAAAGCCCCAACGACTAAAAAAGAGGTGCCATCTAAGTCAGTAACTCGTGAAACACCTTTGCCAATTGCGGCTATCATTGGTGGCGGATTAGTTATTGGGATTGCCAGTGCAATTGCCCTAAATCTACTAAAGAAGAAGTAAGCTATGTCGAAAAAACAATTAACTGGATTAAGTATCCTATTTATTATTCTGCTCGTTTTAGCCGGTGGCTGGATATGGTTAGTGTCGCAAAATCCCGCTAATACCACGTCATCCCCGACAAAACGGATAATTGTCACCACAAATGCGCAAGCTCAAGTATTTGATCAGTTAGCCATCCCCTTAGTTGGGGTACCCACACCTGGTGAGCAACAAACATTGCCAACACGATATGCGAAATTGCCTCAAGTTGGTAATCACGTTGCACCGAATCTTGAAAAGATGTCATCACTAAAACCTGACGTGGTCTACTTAGATAGCGCATTAGTTGATGACTACCAGCAAAAGCTAGCCAGTGATCATATTGCGACGCAGACATTAGATTTTTCAACACTTGATACGTTAAAAAGCAGCATCACAACTGTCGGTAAGCAATATAATAAGCAAACTGAAGCAAGTCAGCTAGTTAAACAATTGACGATTAAGCCAGTTAAGCAGTCGTCACGACCAAAAGTTGCACTACTCATGGGGATGCCGGGAGGGTCTTTCTTAGTTGGTACGCAACACAGCTATGTCGGTGACTTAATTGCCAAGGCTGGTGGGGATGTTATTGGTACAGGCGACTCAGCGTACACCAATTTGAACGCTGAGCAAATCGCCGCTGAGAACCCTGATGTCATCATTACCATGGCGCATGCAATGCCCGACAATGTTTTTAAAAGTTTTGATGCTTTGTTTGCGCAAAACAATTGGCAAGCCATTAAAGCTGTGAAAAATGGGCATGTCTATCAAGCCAAAGAACCCATTTTTGGTATGACGGCCAATCTAAATGCGCCAAAAGCTTTTAACCAACTCAAAACTTGGTTAGACAAATAGAAGGGATGCCTATGAAACATCTTTATAACTGGCTATTGCTTAGTTTGCTAATCATAAGTGTTATCATCGCTTTGATGGTTGGTAGTACTGACCTGCCAGCCTTTTCAAACAGTGAAGCCTGGCATCTCATCATAACTTACCGATTGCCACGAATTATCGTGAGCATTATCGGTGGCGCCATCATCGGCGCTAGCGGCTTGTTACTACAGCTCGTCTTACGAAATCGATTTGTTGATGCCTCGATCTTAGGCATGATGAATGGTAGTCAGTTTTTTACCACAGGCCTTTTGGTTTTAGTACCGAGCGTATTGGCCAATAATGTCATTTTCGGCGCACTCGCCGGTATTATTATCATGATTGGATGGCGTTTGGTTATGCCAACTAATCGGGGTAACTTGCAACTCATTTTAATTGGTATTGCAACCGCAATGACTTTTCAGGCAGGCACAAGCATTGCCAGCGAAGGCTTTGGTCTGCCATTATCCACGCTTAGCACCGTAACTTGGCTACAAGTCATCCAACTAACCATTAGCGGTTTAATTGGTAGCATCTTATTACTTTTGGTTTGGCATCATTTAAAATATTTCGCCTTATCATCCCAGCAAGTTCGTCTGCTGGGAATCAATGAATCACGGACAATGTGGTTCGTCCTAATTGCCATCGGTATTTGGATTGGTGCTCTAACTAGTTTAATTGGCGTCGTCTTTTTCTTGGGGGCTATTTTGCCACAAATCGCTCGGCTAATGGCACCAAAAGCGAAAACACAACAATTAATCGTTTTGACCGCTTTATGGGGGAGCTTATTATTACTAAACGCCGATACAATTGCTCGAACCGTTTTGGCACCAAAAGAATTATCAACAAGCGCGGTCTTACTCGCAATTAGCGGTCCATTATTCGTTCTAATGCTTATCCGAGGTGGTCGCCATGCTTAAATTTAATCAAGTTTCATTCAATCGTAATGATAAACGTATTCTGAATGATATTTCAGCATCAATAGAACCCCATCACATTACAACATTGATTGGGCCAAACGGTGCTGGAAAAACAACCTTGTTGCAATTAATGACCGATGACTTACAGCCAACGGCCGGATTTATCACAGAGCGTCCAACGAAGATTGCGTTACTCGCACAAAAGAACGAATTGTTTGAACCACTGACCGTTCGTGATCTCTTAACAATTAAACAACCAGGCTTAGACAACCGCATCATAAGTGATTTACAACTAAAACCGCTGCTTGATCAAAATATGATGACGCTATCTGGTGGGCAACAGCAACTTGCTTGGTTGGCCTTTGTGCTTCATCAAGCGCCAGATTTACTAATTCTTGATGAACCAACCACATATTTAGACTTGCAGTACCAGCAAATCTTTCTCAAAACATTGCAACGCGTCCAAAAAGAGCGCCGTTTAACGGTTGTCATGGTACTACATGATTTAAATCAGGCGTTTACTTACAGTGATGCCATTTGGTTACTCAACAAATCGGGCGAATTGGCAACTGCTGACAAGCAAACTTTGCTAGATGAGGCCAAACTTTCCGTGGCTTTCCAAACGCCACTCAAAATTGTGTCTGTGGATGACCAAACATTAATCTTACCGGTATAAAAAAATGCGACTAGCACGTAGCTAGTCGCATTTTTAATTACTTCTCAAAGAAAGTCTTCCATTGTGTGTTAATGTTGGCCTTCTTTTCTGCATTACCCCAGAACGGCACCTTCACAACACCTAGAACCTTGTCTTCGCTGACAAAGCCCCAGTAACGTGAGTCGTTTGAGACTGTACGGTGATCACCAAGAACGAAGTATTGTCCCTTTGGCACCTTAACCGTCTTTTGACGTTGCCAACCCATGTGGTCACCAAGTTCAGTCAAGCTTGACCAGTTACCAACGTTGTTAACCGTATTCGTTGCCGTTTGCTCAGATTCAGGAATGAAATCTTGATCAACAACCTTGCCGTTAACCTTGATAACACCATTCACAGCGCTAACTGTGTCACCAGGCATACCAATTACACGCTTAACGTAGTCCTTGTGACCATCAACTTCTGGATCTTCACCATAAGCATCAAATACCACGACACTTCCTCGGTGAACTTTGTCTGGCTTCAAGACAAATACGCGTTCGTTGTTCGTCAAATTGGGTTCCATTGAAGTTCCGTCAACACGGACCAACGTAAACCAGTAAGACTTAATCAAGAGCGCAATAATTAATCCGATAGCAATCGGAATAACCCAAGACATAATCTCGCGAAATGCTTTCATGGGTGTTCTCCTATCATATATGTTTCTTACCCATAAGTTTAGCACACCTACCATGAAAAATTGTCCCAATAACAAGCGCCTTTACAAAACGTTCAGATTTTTTCAAGGTTCATTCACTGGTAGCAAAAAAGACACCGCAATAATTGCGGTGTCTTTAATAATTAGCGCTTGTGACCACGCTTTGCCTTACGGATGGCGCGTTCGCGATCCTTCTCGGCACGCTTCTTAGCTTCACGCTCACGACGAATTTCAAATGGGTTTTGAATCGTCCATGTTTGTGCAACTTGGAAGGCGTTTGAGACCACCCAGTACAATGACAAGGCTGATGGTACGTTAATGGCAAAAATGAAAATCATAATTGGCATAATGTACGTCATTGACGTTGTCATGCTGTTCTTTTCAGGTTGTCCCATCATAACCAAGTATGATGAAGCGAACGTGAATAGGGCAGCCAAAATTGGCAAAATGAACAAGTGATCGTGTTGACCAAGTTGTGCCCACAAGAAAGTTCCCGTTTCCAATTGCTTCGTCGTACGAATAGCCGTATACAAGGCAATCAAAATTGGCATTTGAACAATCAAAGGCAAGAAACTAGCGAATGGATTTACACCAGCTTCCTTATATAGGGCACTTTGCTCAGCTTGCATTGCAGCCATTGACTCAGTATCACGATTTGGATACTTTGCTTGGATAGCCTTCAAGGCAGGGGCAACTTCTTGCATCTTACGCATTGATTGCGTTTGATATACCATCAAAGGCAAAATCAAAAGACGAATCAATAGCGTAAAGGCGATAATTCCCAAACCATAGTTGTTACCAAACCAAGCTGACACACCCAAAATTGAGCGTGAGAAGTTGGCGATGATAACGCCATGCCAGAAACCAGACCCTGAAACCGAACCCTTAAACATCACACCGGCGATAATCATAATGATTAAAGCGATAGCTGCGGTAACTGTAGAACGCGTTGAAAATACTTTCTTAGCAGACTGCATCGATTTTCTCCATATAATATGTAGTTTTTATTTTTCGTCTTGATCGACAAACAAATTTGCCAACTTGAAGACGTGTTCCAAATTCTTCTTGATGATCGCCATGTCTTGGTCATGAGCTGATGGACGGGCAATCACTAAGATATCGACATCTTGGCGCAAGTTTGGCTTAAATTCCAAAACGCTTTGACGAATACGACGCTTAACCCATACACGCTCATGACCACGCAACCCAACCTTCTTAGAAATAGAGATTCCCAAGCGGAAGTGGGTTGGTTGTTCACGCTCCATCGTGTAAACAATAAACA
>ERZ773269.3227-NODE-3227-length-11120-cov-15.538274_pt1 | contig 11120 bp, 11 predicted proteins | sample MGYA00511958_ERZ773269 | MGnify/ENA primary metagenome ERZ773269 (study PRJEB29015, sample SAMEA2737761) | human gut metagenome | biome: human gut; feature: human-associated habitat; material: faeces | place: China | collected 2012 ... | reverse complement strand
TAAGAAAGGATGTTGAAGATGTTCAAAATCAACACTTCCGGCACAAGAAATACTACAGACACCAAGCTGGTGCGCCGGATTGCATGCGAAGATAAGTTTGCGACGCTGCAACGATTAAAAACCTCAATTAGCGGCCTTCAAAGTAAAGATGCGAGGCAACGCTTAGCAAAATACGGATCTAATGAAATAATAATTAAACATGATAAGACAAAACTCCACTATTTGTTAAAGGCTTTTATAACTCCTTTTTCCCTTGTTCTGCTTTTTTTAGCAATTGTAGCAATTTTTTTAAATTCCTCTCAACATACTCTTAACCTAAGTCCAGCAATTTTTGTTTTAGCAATTTTATTTATTTCAGCCATTTTAACTGCTATGCAAAATATTCGTATTAATACTAATATTCAAAATTTGATAAATCGAATTTCTAGAACAACTCAAGTAATGCGTGATTGTGAACCACAGCAACTTTTAACCCGTGATCTAACAATTGGAGATGTGGTACTACTTAAAGCTGGAGATATTGTTCCAGCTGACGTTAAATTACTGAAAAGTAAAGATTTAGAGTGCTCATTACTTGGTGAAGAAGACACTGTGAAAAAGAGTGCTACTAATTACACTGGTAAAAATAATAACTTAGATTACGCTAATATTTTATATGCAGGCACAATTATTCTTTCTGGTTCAGGCATTGGCGTTATCTTTGCGACTGGTAAAGAAACTGTTTTTGGAAAGGTAGTTCAAAATCTTTCTAAGATTAATCTAGAGAACCATCTCTTTAATTTTAGTATGAAAAAATTAACCAAAATCTTTTTAACATTAATTCTAGTTATTGTTCCAGTTGTTTTGCTAATTAATGAAATAATGCGTGGTAATTGGGAGAATGCTTTGATTTTTGCTATAGCAATTACTATTGGCATAACGGCTGAGGTAATGCCAACAGCTATTGTAAATAACTTGGTAAAAGCCAATATCGATATGCCTAGGATTCGAGCGACATATGACAATTAATTATCTAAATAATTTATAGGAATTCCGTATTTTATAGAATTCCTTTTTTTAATGTACAAATTAAGTCCTACATGCTATGTTATACTAGCAATTAAAAGACTTATGAGAGGAAGAATAAAGATGGCTGAAAAGAAAACTTTCTATATTACTACACCTATTTATTATCCATCTGGAAAATTAACTATCGGTAATGCTTATACTACGATTGCTGCTGATACAATGACTCGCTACAAAAAATCTCGCGGTTTTGATACCTTCTTTTTAACAGGTACTGATGAACACGGTTTGAAGATTGAACAAAAAGCTGAAGCACAGGGTATTAAACCTCAAGAATTTGTAGACAAGATGGCAGCTTCTTATAAAGAGTTATGGAAGATGTTAGATGTTTCTTACGATCGCTTTATTAGGACAACTGATGAAGACCACGTTAAGGCTGTTCAAAAGATTTTTGAAAAGTTGTTAAAGCAAGGCGATATTTATTTAGGCGAATATACTGGCTGGTATTCAGTTGAAGATGAAGAATACTTTACTGAATCACAACTTGCTGAAGTTTATAAAGATGATAATGGTAATGTTATTGGCGGTAAAGCTCCGTCAGACCACGAAGTTCGTTTGGTTAAAGAACCTTCATACTTCTTTAGAATGAGTAAATATGCTGATCGTCTTTTACAGTATTATAAGGATCATCCAGACTTTATTTTGCCTCACTCTCGTGAAAAGGAAATGATAAATAACTTTATCAAACCAGGTCTTGAAGATCTTTCAGTAACTCGTACAACAGTTGACTGGGGAATTCCTGTACCAAGCGATCCTAAGCACGTAGTTTATGTTTGGATTGATGCACTTTCTAACTATATTACTGCCCTAGGTTATGGCTCAGATGATGATTCATTATTTAAGAAATATTGGCCAGCTGATGTTCATTTAGTAGGTAAAGAAATTGTTCGTTTCCACACTATTTACTGGCCAATTATGTTGATGGCTCTTGACTTGCCACTTCCTAAGCAAATCTTCGGTCATGGCTGGGTATTGATGAAAGACGGTAAAATGTCTAAATCTAAAGGTAATGCCGTTTATCCAGAAATGATTGTTAAACGCTATGGATTAGACGCTCTTCGTTACTACTTGATGCGTGCAATTCCATTTGGTTCAGATGGTATTTTTACTCCTGAAGATTTCGTTGAGAGAGTTAACTTTGATTTAGCTAATGACTTGGGTAACTTGCTAAATAGAACTGTTTCAATGATTAACCAATACCAAGATGGTCAAGTTGCACCAGTTGCAGCAGAACAAGATGAATTTGCTCAAGACTTAATTAAGACAGCTAACGAAACAATCGCAGAATATCAAAAGCACATGGATGCTCTCCACTTCTCTCAAGCTTTAGACAGTGTTTGGAAGCTTATTTCTCGTGCAAATAAATATATTGATGAGACAACTCCTTGGACTTTGAATAAAGAAGGCAAGAGCGAAGAATTATCTAAAGTAATGTCTAATTTAGCTGAAAGTCTTCGTTTAGTTGCTATTTTAATTGCACCAGTAATGACTCAAAGTCCAGTTAAGATGTTTGAACAACTTGGTCTTGACTGGAATAATGAGGAACAAAAGAAAATTGAATTTGGCGGTTTTGACTGGAATGTTAAAGTAACTGAAAAACCAACTCCAATCTTCCCAAGACTTAAGAATGATGTTGAAGTTAAATACATTAAGGAAGAAATGAAGAAGGCAAAACCAAAGAAGAAGACTAGAAGCCAGCAAAAAGAAGAAAAGCATATCACCATTGATGACTTTGACAAGGTTAAGATTCAAGTTGGTCAAATTTTATCAGTAGAACCAGTAAAGGGTTCAAGTAAGCTGTTGATGTTTAAGCTAGACTTTGGCGATGGAAATGAGCGTCAAATTTTGAGTGGTATTCGCAAGTTCTATCCAGATGCAAGCGAACTTTTAGATAAAAAGGTGCTAGCAGTAACTAACTTGAAACCACGTAAAATGTTAGGTCATGAAAGCCAAGGAATGCTTTTATCAAGTGAAAAAGATGGTCAAGTTAAATTAGCTATCGTAGGCGATGAACATGAAGTTGGAGCTGAACTAGGCTAATGGAAATTTTTGATTCGCATACACACTTAAATGATGTTCCGTTTAGAGGAAAAGAAGAAATTTACCTTGATCGGGCACGAGAATTAGGTGTGGTAAAAAGTGCGGTTGCTGGACAAGATCCAGAATTTAATGAACGCGCAGTTGATCTAAGTCAGCGTTTTGACAACTTATATGCTATTGTTGGCTACTGTCCAGACGTAGCTAAGGATTATGATCAAAAATCAGAAGATAAGCTAGTTGAGCAGCTAAAAAAGCCTAAAACTGTTGCTTTAGGAGAAATTGGACTAGATTATTACTGGGATGAATCGCCAAGAGATGTTCAACGAAAAGTTTTTGCGCAGCAGCTTGACTTAGCTCATAGCTTAAAGATGCCAGTAAATATTCATACACGTGATGCTTTTGAAGATACATATCAAGTTTTAAAAGATAGTCATGTCGGTGAATATGGAGGAATAATTCATAACTTTAATGGTGATCCTGATTGGCTTAAAAAGTTTCTTGACTTAGGGATGATGGTGTCATTTTCTGGCGTTGTTTCATTTACAAAAGCAACTGACGTACATGCTTCTGCCAAAGTTGTACCATGGGATAGATTTCTGATTGAAACTGATGCTCCATATTTAACGCCAAAGCCATACCGCGGAAAGCAGAATGAAACAGGATATGTGCGCTATGTTGCAGAAGCAATCGCTAAGTTACGTGACACATCTGTTGAAGAGGTAGCAAAGCACACGTTTGAAAATACGATGAGGGCATATGGAATCAAATAATCAAAAACAGTTTAATGCGGTAGTTGTTGTTGAAGGACGAGACGATACCAAGAGATTAAAACAGTTTTTCCCAGGAATTGAAACTATTGAAACTAATGGCTCGGAGGTATCTGATCAAACTTTAGCAGAAATTAAGAAACTGGCAAAAACACGAGAAATAATTATCTTTACAGATCCAGACTATAATGGTGAACGTATCCGTAAAATCATCATGGAAGCTGTTCCGACAGCAAAGCATGCTTTTTTAAACCGTGGGGAAGCAACACCAAAATCTAAGACTAAAGGTCGTTCATTGGGTGTTGAGCATGCGAGTTTTGAGGACCTTCAAAAGGCCTTATCTGGAGTTCTAGGTAGTTACGATGATGATAATCAGTTTGATATTAGTAAATCAAATCTTATGAAGTTAGGACTACTAATGGGAGCAGATAGTCGAAAGCGTCGAGAATATTTGGGCGAGGCGCTTCGTATTGGTTATTGCAATGGGAAGCAGCTTCTAAAACGTTTGGAATTGTTTGGAATCACTTTAGAGGAGCTGGAAGAGGCTATGTCAAATTACTAGACTACCAGTAATCTTAAAATCAAATCGCTATTAAGTAGCTTATTATAGAGGTTGGGATAATTAAGGACTTGGACTTGTTTTGTGTCCAAATATAAAAATCGTGAAATTAATAAGAAAAGAGAATAAATGAGAATTGCAGATTATAGCGTGACCAAGGCTGTCCTTGAACGCCATGGCTTTACCTTTAAGAAGTCTTTCGGACAGAACTTCTTAACAGATACAAATATTTTACAAAAAATTGTTGATACGGCAGAGATTGATAAAAATGTCAATGTAATTGAAATTGGACCTGGTATCGGAGCATTAACAGAATTCTTGGCTGAAAATGCTGCGGAAGTTATGGCATTTGAAATTGATGATCGATTGGTTCCGATTTTAGAGGATACATTACGTGATCATGATAATGTTAACGTGATTAATGAAGATGTTCTCAAGGCAGATTTACAGACACGGGTAAATGAATTTAAAAATCCAGAACTACCAATTAAGGTCGTAGCCAATTTGCCATATTATATTACGACGCCGATCTTGATGCATTTGATTGAGAGTAAGATTCCTTTTGCAGAATTTGTCGTTATGATGCAAAAAGAAGTCGCTGACCGCATTTCTGCAGAGCCTAATAGTAAGGCTTATGGTTCTCTATCAATTGCCGTTCAGTATTATATGACCGCTAAAGTGGCATTCATTGTCCCTCGTACAGTCTTTGTACCAGCACCTAATGTTGACTCAGCCATTTTGAAGATGACGCGTCGTGAACAACCGTTGGTTGAAGTTAAAGATGAGGATTTCCTTTTCCGAGTGGCTAAGGCTAGCTTTGTCCATCGTCGTAAGACATTGTGGAATAATTTAACAAATCATTTTGGTAAATCTGAAGAAGTAAAATCCAAACTTGAGAAGGCATTGGAAATTGCAGATATAAAACCTTCTATTCGTGGAGAGGCTTTATCTATTTCTGATTTTGCACACTTATCAGATGCTTTGAGAGAAGCAGGCCTATAATTCAAAAATCCCACTGAATCTCAGTGGGATTTTTATCTATGCGGAGAAAGGGATTTGAACCCTCACGCTTGAAAAAGCACATGCGCCTGAAGCATGCGTGTCTGCCATTCCACCACCTCCGCAGATGATATGCCTATTATACTGCAATCTATTGAAAATGCAAGGAGGCTCATGGGAAATGGAAGATCAGTTTTTTTGTTCCAGAAAAGCTTTTTAATTTGTGATATAATAGGGCTATTAAACGATTGAGGAGTTCACTTGCAAGGAAGAATTATCAAAGCACTGGCAGGTTTCTATTATGTAGAGCATGATGGTGTTGTATACCAGACGCGTGCGCGAGGAAATTTTAGAAAAAAAAGACAAACACCTTACGTTGGGGATTTTGTCGAATTTTCAGCAGAGGAAAATTCAGAAGGTTATATCCTTAAAATTGGTCAACGAATCAATAGTTTAGTGCGTCCACCCATTGTCAATATAGATCAGGCTGTGGTCATTATGTCTGCTAAGGAACCGGATTTCAATAGTAATCTTCTGGACCGTTTTTTGGTTTTACTAGAGCATAAGAATATAAAACCTGTAATTTATATTTCTAAGATGGATTTGGTTGAAGATGATTCAGAAATGAAGGCCATTCAAAAACAGTATCAAAAAATTGGTTTTGATTTTGTCTTCAGTTTGGAAGAACTATTGTCGCTCTTGACTGACAAAATAACAGTCTTTATGGGACAGACAGGTGTTGGAAAATCAACCTTGTTGAACCGTATTGCCCCAGAGTTGAAGTTGGAAACAGGTGAGATTTCAGACAGTTTAGGTCGTGGACGTCATACTACAAGGGCTGTAAGTCTTTATGATGTTCATGGAGGGAAGATTGCTGATACACCAGGATTCTCTTCGCTAGATTATGAAGTGGATAATGCCGAGGACTTGAGTGAAGCTTTTCCAGAAATCCGTCAAGCTAGTCATGGCTGTAAATTCCGTTCTTGTACTCATACCCATGAGCCTTCTTGTGCTGTTAAGGATGAGGTTGAAGATGGCCAAATATGGCAAGTCCGTTATGATAATTACCTTCAATTTTTAAGTGAAATTGAAAACCGTCGTGAAACATATAAAAAAACTGTAAAAAGAAAGTAGGTCTCTCATGTCTTATAAAATTGCTCCGTCTATCCTAGCTGCTGACTATGCTAATTTTGCTTCAGAACTAGCTCGTATTGATGCATCAGGTGCGGAATATGTTCACATTGATATTATGGATGGTCAATTTGTCCCTAATATCAGTTGGGGAGCAGATGTGGTCGCTAGCATGCGTAAACATAGCAAGTTGGTTTTTGATTGCCACCTTATGGTTGTTGATCCTGAGCGTTATGTGGATGCCTATGCACAAGCAGGAGCAGATATCATGACTATTCATGTTGAAGCCACTAAACATATCCATGGTGCCCTCCAGAAAATCAAAGCTGCTGGTATGAAAGCAGGTGTTGTGATTAATCCTGGAACCCCAGTCGAGGCACTTATTCCTGTACTTGATTTAGTAGATCAAGTACTTATCATGACTGTAAATCCAGGTTTTGGTGGTCAAGCGTTCATTCCAGAAATGATGTCTAAAGTAGAGCGTGTTGTGGAGCTTCGTGAAAAAGGTGGCTATTCATTCGATATTGAAGTTGATGGTGGTGTAGATAATAATACTATTGCAGCGTGTGCCAAGGCGGGAGCTAATGTTTTTGTAGCAGGCTCTTACCTCTTCAAAAATCCTGATTTGACAGCGCAAGTTCAAACGCTTCGTGATGCTATCGATGCCTAAAATAGCTTTATTTGTCGGTGGTGAGCTAGAGTGGTTCACTACCGATTTTGATTATTTTGTTGGGGTGGATCGCGCGTGCTTACGTTTGTTGGAGTTAGGTTTACCTATTGATTTAGCTGTCGGAGACTTTGATTCAGTATCTCGGTCAGAGTTAGAGATGATTCAATCAGCTGCCAAAGATTGTATGATTGCTCCAGCTGAAAAGGATGATACGGATACAGAGTTAGCTCTAAAAATTATATTTCAATTATATCCTGAGGCGGAAGTAACTATTTTCGGTGCTTTTGGTGGCAGAATTGATCATATGTTATCAAATATATTTTTGGTCGGCGATCCTGAATTAGCTCCTTTTATGAGATGTATCTGTTTGCGAGATAAGCAAAATAAGATTACTTATTATCCAGAAGGAAGTTATAAAGTTTTACCAGAACCCGGAATGACATATGTTTCTTTTTTACATGAAGGTGATGGAAAACTGACGATTTTGGGAGCAAAATACGAATTAACTAATATGAATTATTTCCAGAAGAAAATCTATTCTAGCAATGAATTCGTTGATGGTCCAATTCAAGTGATTGTGCCAAATGGATATGTGATTGTCATCCAGACTAAAGATAGGAGTTAGTATGATCTATCTACTTACACTTTTAACTTTATTAAGCTTGGGGATTCTTATTTCTCTTTTCTTGAAGAATATGGAGTTAAAAGAACAGATTAATAAGAGTTTGGAAGAAAATGCAGATAATCTTTCAGATCAAGTTTCGTTTCAATTGGAAAGTTTTGCTAAGACAAACCAATTGGAAACGACAAAGCAATTGAACCAATTGCAGATGGAACTATATCAACAGTTGACAGATATCCGAGAGGTTTTACATCAAAATTTGTCTGATAATCGAGACCGTTCTGACCAACGCCTTGAGCAAATAAACCAAAGCTTAACCAAAGCTGTTAAAGATATGCAGGATTCCAATGAGAAACGTTTGGAACAAATGCGTCAGACAGTTGAAGAGAAACTTGAGCAAACCTTACAAACACGTTTACAAGCCTCTTTTGAGACGGTTTCAAGACAATTAGAGTCGGTTAACCAGGGCTTGGGGGAAATGAAAAATGTAGCCAAGGATGTTGGAAGTCTTAACAAGGTTCTTTCAAATACAAAAACACGAGGTATTTTGGGTGAGCTTCAATTAGGACAAATTATTGAAGATATATTGACTGTTAATCAGTACGAGCGAGAATTTCCTACGGTATCAGGTTCAAGTGAACGAGTTGAATATGCAATCAAAATGCCAGGAAACCATAAAGATGAATATATCTACCTTCCCATTGATTCTAAGTTTCCTTTGGAAGATTACTATCGTCTGGAAGATGCTTATGAATCTGGTAATAAAGAGGAAATTGAGAATCACCGTAAGTCACTTTTGACTAGTATTAAGCGATTTGCAAAGGATATTAACAAGAAGTATCTTAACCCACCTGAAACCACAAATTTTGGCATATTGTTTTTGCCGACGGAAGGACTTTATGCTGAGGTAGTACGCCAACCAGCCTTCTTTGATGCCCTTCGTCGCGAGGAGAATATTGTTATCGCAGGTCCGTCAACCTTATCAGCACTTTTAAATTCATTGTCTGTAGGATTTAGAACTTTGAATATTCAAAAGAATGCGGATGATATTAGTAAAATTTTAGGCAACGTCAAGTTAGAGTTTGGTAAGTTTGGAGACATGCTTGCTAAGGCTCAGAAACAATTGAATACGGCAAGTAAAACAGTCGATAGTCTTCTTAACACAAGGAGTAGGGCAATTGTTAGAGCTCTTGATACAATTGAAACCTATCAAGACAGTGCGACACAAAGTTTGTTGGATTTACCACGATTAGAAAACGAGGACAAGCATGAAGATTAATCAAATGAAAAAAGACGAGTATTTTGAAGGCTTTTATCTGATTAAGCGTGCAGAGGTACGTAAGACAAGAGCGGGAAAGGACTATATTGCCTTTACCTTCCAGGATGATTCCGGTGAGATTTCAGGAAATTTATGGGACGCTCAGCCATATAATGTTGAAGAATTTACTGCTGGTAAGGTAGTTCATATGGAAGGACGCCGAGAGGTTTATAATAATACTCCTCAGGTCAATCAAATTACCTTGCGACTCCCTTCATTTGGTGAGCCAAATGATCCAGCTGATTTCAAAGAGAAACCACCAGTAAATCCTTCCGAAGTACGTGAATACCTAGAGCAAATGATTTTCAAGATTGAGGAAGCAACTTGGCAGCGTGTTGTTCGTGCCCTTTATCGTAAGTATAATAAAGAGTTTTTCACTTTTCCAGCTGCTAAAACAAATCACCATGCCTTTGAAAGTGGACTAGCCTATCATACAGCTACTATGGTTCGCCTAGCGGATAGCATTGGAGATATTTATCCAGAGCTAAATAAGAATCTGCTCTTTGCAGGAATTATGCTCCATGACCTAGCTAAGGTCATTGAACTTACTGGTCCTGAACATACTGAGTATACGGTTCGTGGAAACTTGATTGGTCATATTGCTTTGATTGATGAAGAAATCACCAAAGTTCTTGTTGAGCTGAATATTGATGATACGCGTGAGGATGTCGTTGTTTTGCGTCATGTCATTCTCAGCCATCACGGACAACTAGAGTACGGTAGTCCAGTGCGCCCCCGTATTATGGAAGCAGAGATTATTCATATGATTGATAATCTTGATGCCAGTATGATGATGATGACGACAGCCCTTAACCTAGTAGGACCAGGAGAAATGACAAATCGTCTCTTTGCTATGGATAATCGTTCCTTCTACAAGCCAAAATTTGATTGAAATCGAAATTAAGCGAGCATTTCATATGAAAATGTTCGTTTTTTGCTGTATTATGGTATAATAGTTAAAAAGTACAGAAAATATAGGTAACATATGAAATTAAAACGAAGTGAGCGTATGGTAGTGATTTCAAACTACCTGATTAATAATCCTTATCAATTGACAAGCCTCAACACCTTTGCAGAGCGTTATGAAGCTGCAAAGTCTTCAATCTCAGAAGATGTTGCTATCATTAAAAAAGCTTTTGAGGAAAGTCAAATAGGAGAAATCGAAACAGTAACTGGTGCATCTGGCGGTGTTATGTTTACACCGACTATTTCTGATGAAGATGCGAGAAGTCTGGTTGAAGATCTTTGTAAGCGTCTTTCCGAGAGTGATCGTATCTTACCAGGTGGTTATCTCTACCTATCTGATTTACTGAGTACACCCTCGATTTTGAAAAATGTTGGTCGTATTATTGCTAGTGCTTTTAAAGGGCAAAAAATTGATGCTGTAATGACTGTTGCAACTAAAGGAGTTCCTTTAGCAAATGCAGTAGCAGATGTCTTGAACATTCCATTTGTTATTGTTCGTCGTGACCTGAAAATCACAGAAGGTTCAACCGTATCGGTAAACTACGTTAGTGGTTCAAGTGATCGTATTGAAAAAATGTTCCTTTCCAAACGTAGTTTGAAACCTAATAGCCGCGTCCTTATTGTTGATGATTTTCTTAAAGGTGGTGGTACCATTACGGGTATGATTAGCTTGCTTTCAGAATTTGATAGTGAGTTAGTAGGTGTAGCTGTATTTGCAGAAAATGCTAAAGGCGATCGTGATATCCATGAATATAAATCATTACTTACTGTTTCTGACATCGATGTAAAAGCACAAAAAGTAGAAGTTGAAGTAGGTAATATTTTCGATAAATCAAAAGCTTAAAACGTAATTCCTAATTTGATGATTAGGAATTTTTCTTTTTAACAAGAAAGTCTTGACAATAATTATCAAAAAATGATACTATATTAGACGGTACTTTTTACTTTTGGTCTCTCAAAAGTGTACAGAGACGTGCTGACAT
>ERZ773269.3225-NODE-3225-length-11126-cov-16.457682_pt1 | contig 11126 bp, 10 predicted proteins | sample MGYA00511958_ERZ773269 | MGnify/ENA primary metagenome ERZ773269 (study PRJEB29015, sample SAMEA2737761) | human gut metagenome | biome: human gut; feature: human-associated habitat; material: faeces | place: China | collected 2012 ... | reverse complement strand
TTGATAGCGAAAATATAAGAAGATAGACCTAGATATGTGAGGTTTACCACAAAAGAAAAATGCCCGTAGAGCCTATAAAATAAGGCTTTGCGGACATTTAAGAAGATATAAAAAGATAGTCAAAAATACATATATAATTTGTCGGAATTGCTGCTGTAGGCGGACCAGTCACCCGACCAGATAAGCAGTACGTTTGAATTCTTGTTGTGCATCGTGATGAATTGCGCAAGAATATCGCGGTAGTTCCAGGTCTTGCCTTCAGCCTCCATACCCTTACGCTTGCTGGACAGCTGCGCGGTATACGTGGAATAGACCCGAAAAATCGAACACGGCATCGGCCACGACATTATCGTCGCTGTCCTGCAACGTGAGTCGGGTGGCCGAATCATTGAATTTCGTGGATGCGTTCTTATCATCACAATTCGAAGTGGCCAGAATCGTGACTATCAGATTGTCGCTCTCGCTCTTGATCGAGGAGACTTTCATATCGGCAGCGGCATCGCAGGTTTTGGCAGGCTTTGCCTTGTCGGGGTCGATGTATGCCACCAGATATCCGCCGGCTTTGATGACGGTGTCCGTATTCGTTACTTCGCTGGTGCCGATGGTGTAGTGCTTCTTGGCTTTCTTGTCACTGCCGTAGATGCCCAGACCTTCACGTCAACGTCTGTGGAGCCGGTGTTCTTGAGCTCGACCCAATCGCAACGCTTGCTATCCGGGTCTCCGGCAGCTTTCGTATTGCCGGCATAGACCTCGTTGATGATTACGGATGGTTTGGCAGCCGTGTTCTGTTCGGCAGTGGTCTGCTGCTCGTCCGCAGTCGCAGCGGGCACGCCGATCAGGGCGATGCTGCTCAGTGTCACCGCAGCGGTGAGCAGCGCGACTGAACTTTGGCTGAATTACTGCTGAAGCTGGTTCTTGGATTTGCGTCGAACCGTCCATATTCCGCCGACAATCGCGATTACAGCGGTACCGATAGCTACGCTGATCAACGCCGGTCGTTGCGCGGCATGGAGGGTGGCGAGATCCGGTCCGGCCGCAATGGCACTGTTTTCACCCGCCGAGCTATCCGACGCCGGGTGATTGCCCGCGTCGGTGTACTGGGCATTGACCACACTCGGGCCGGTAAGCGCCACTTGGTCGGCGGTCTCGACCTTGGCCACATCGCCGTGCTTATCCAAGGTGACGCGGGCGCACAGGGCTTTGGCCCAGTTGATACGCTGCCAGCCGTCGCTCGATTGCCATAGGGGGTATCCGGAATCCAAGGCAGTGGCTTTCAAAATCGCGTTGCGCTGATCGGCGTGCAGTTCGGGATAGGCCAGTCGCAGCACGTCCGCTGCCCCGCGCGGGGCCACGAAATCAGCGCCGGACTGGGCGGTGTCTTTCGGGAAGGTGTAGGTCAGGCGTGCGGTGTAGACGCGCACGGCCGAGGCTTGGTCCACGACCGGCTCGGTGGCCACTGGGTCCAGAAAATCGTTGGTGTAGCCGCCCGAACCGGAGGCCTTGGTGTTGTCGATGCAGACGACGAGGGTAGTGCCGTGGCCGTCCGCGGCGCAGCGGGACACCAGATAGTCGCGCAGCTGCCGGGACGCGGGCACGATGGACGAAGCGAATTCGTTATGCCAGTACTGCCCGTTCTGGGCGGATGCGCCAATGCGCCCGCCCATGATGTCAAGCGGATAATGCACGCCGAGCACGATGCGGTTGTTGCCGGCCTCCGAAGTGCGGGCCATGATTTGCGGCGCGAGTTCGGGAATCATGCCGGCCAGCGCGATACCCCACGAATAGGCGCCGGTAGTGTGGCCGGAGGGGTAGGAACTGTTTTTCTGCAAGTTCGAGTAGCCGGGCACGTGTTCGAGCCATGAGGGTGATTGCTTGATGTCAAGCGTGGCGGGCAGTCCGGCGAGATCGTTAGTGCCGCCGTAGCTGCTTTCCGCACGGTTCAGATAGGGGCGCGGATGCATGGCCGCACGTTTTGAGGCGTAGGTGGAGGCCACGTTAAAGGAGAAGATATCGGCGACGGCGTTGAGTTTCCCGGATTTGAGCCCTTCGCTCATATATTTGCCAAGCACCGGACCGAGCGCGTCCGGCATGGCTTCCTCGGCTTGCAGATCGGAGTCGACGAGCGCACGCTTGCGTTGGGCGTTCAGGCCATCCTTATCGAGATTTTCGGCGGCTTTGTGGTTAATGGCCACGGCCAAATCTTCGTCGAGTTTCATTGTATCGGCGTCGAGCACCTTGCCACCGTGTTCGGCATCGGTGGGGGCCTGCCAATAGTTCTTTTCGTAGTCGGAGAGCAATGCCACCCAATCCGGGTTGGGCAGCTGGTCGGCCTGTGCGATTGCAGGCGTCGCGGCTAGCGTGGCCGCCAACGCCAGCGGCGCAATGGTCGCAATAGCAAAAACGGAGGATAGGTGCCGGAACATCTTCATATGTTCCAACCTATCCTCCGTGAAGGCTACGTAGCCGGAGCCCAGTCAAACACTCAGTAAATTCTTCGTGCCGGCTTAGCGGCGATTGAGCTGACCGTCAGGCCTCTGACTTGTCCTCAGGCTTTTGAGACTCCTGGAATTCGCCGGTTTCCGGGTCAACCTGTGACTCGGGCTGGGTGGCGTCATATCCCTGTTCGTAGCGGGTGCGCCGCCAGTTGCGAATCGAGGCGTTGGTGCCACGGTGATGCACATGGTATTTGCGCGGCGTACCGCCCAGCGGCAGCTCTTCGAGCTCCTTGGCCACCGCGATCTGATTGACGTTGGACGGGTCTCCGGCGGCGATCGGCGCCACGGGCTCGGCCTCGGTGGGCGCGGCCGTGCGCTGCTGCATGCGCGAGGGCAGCCATTCGGCGAGCCTCGACAACAGCCAGCAGGCGATGAAGTAAATCACCGCGGCCATGACCAGCGTCTGCAGGATGTTGAAGTACATCGAGCCGAGTCGGCGCGATTCCTGCAGCAGGTCGGTATACATGATGATCGAGCCTAGGGCGGTGTCCTTCAACACCACGACCAGCTGGGTGACGGCGGCCGGCAGCATGGCGTAGACGGCCTGCGGCACCTCGATCTCCATCAGCGACTGCGTTTCGGTCAGGCCCAAAGCGAGCGAGGCCTCACGCTGGCCGCCCGGCAGATTGCCGACGCCGGAGCGCACCAGTTCGGCGACCACCGAACCGTTGTACAGCACCAAGGCCAGCACCACGGCCCAATAGGACGGGCTGGGCAGGCCCGCGAACGCGAACCATCGCCAGAAGAAGATCATGAGCAGCAGCACGGGAACCGCACGGCAGAACTCGACGATCACGGCGGAGACGCCACGTACCAACGGGTTCGGCAGCAGTCGGCCCACGCCGAACACCAAGCCGAACACCACGGCACCCACCACGGCCACGATGGTGGCCTTGATGGTCATCCACAGTCCGGGCAGGTAGAAGTCGGTCCACGCCTCTCGTTCGACGGCGGGCTTCCACAGCTCCCAGCTGAGCTGGTTCTCGCCGTCCGGCGGGTTGTGCAGGCGCATGAGGATAAACACGAGCACCACCGCGAACAGAATGCCCGCGATCCAGTTGACGATGCGAATGGTGCGCCGGCCCTTGGGACCTGGCGCGTCGAACAGCACGGAATTCGAAGTATCGGCCATATCCGTCACCTCCTTACGGCGAGTTTGTTGGACAGGTACGTGGTGAGCATGCCGATGGGGATGATCAGGATCACGTAGCCGAGCGCGAAGATCAGGAAGATCTGGATGATCACGTCGGGACGGAATTCGATCATCTCGCTCATCAGCGAGGATGTTTCGGTGGCCACGGATGCGGCGGCGGCCACGGTGGAGTTCTTGAGCAGGGCGATCAGCGTGTTGCCGAGCGGTGCCACGGAGCCTCGGAAGGCCTGCGGCAGAATGATCTCGGTGGCGGACTGCATGAAGCCCAAGCCCAGCGCTCGTGCGGCCTCGGCCTGGCCAATCGGCACGGTGTTGATGCCCGAACGCAGAGATTCGCACACGAACGCCGCCGTGTACAGGCTCAGGCCGGTGACCGCGAGCCAGAAGAAGTTCGTGGTGAAGGTGTCGGAGAAGCTGAGCTTCAGCTGCGCGTAGGCACCCAGCACCATGAACACCATGATGATGGTCAGCGGCAGGTTCTTGAACAGTTCCACATACGCACCGGCCACGGCCCTGAGCGAGGAAATCGGCGAGATGCGCATCACCACAAGGATCACGCCGAGGATCAGGGAGAACAGGGCGGACCATAGGGTCAGTTCGATATTGACCAGAAACGCGCCGAGCACGTCATACTGGCTGAAGAGTTCCAGGAATCCGCTCATCAGGCCTCCTCTCCTTCGTCCGGGGTGGGCGGGTTGTAGCGTACGTCGGGCGTGTAGTTGGTGCCCTTGGTGTTATCGCTGATGGCGTTCTCCCACGAGCCGTCCTGAATCATGTCCACGATGGCGTTGTTGATTTTGGTGGCCAGCTGCGTGTCTCCCTTCTTGATGCCCACGCCGTAGTATTCCTGCGTGAACGGTTTGCCGACCACCTTGAGCTTGCCGCGCGAGGCGGAGGCCAGGCCGGCCAGGATGATGTCGTCGGTGGTTACCGCGTCCACGATGCCGGAGAACAGGGCGGTGGCGCATTCGGCGTAACCGGGCTGTTCCATGAGCTGGACTTCGGAGGCGAACTTCTCCTTGACGGTGGCGGCCGAGGTCGAACCGGTGACGGAGCATAGGCGCTTGCCGTTCAGGTCTTCGGGGCCGTTGATGGAGTTGTCGTCCTTGCGCACGAGCAGATCCTGTCCGGCCACGAAGTACGGGCCAGCGAAGGAGACGGCCTTCTTGCGCTCGTCGGTGATGGAGTAGGTGGCGAGGATCATGTCCACGTCGCCGTTCTGAATCATGGCCTCACGCTGCTTGGAGGGGGCTTCCTTCCATATGATCTGGTCTTCGGAATAGCCGAGTTTCTTGGCGACGTATTTGGCCACGTCCACGTCGAAGCCCACGTAGGTGCCGGACTTCTTGAAGCCCAGGCCGGGCTGGTCGAATTTGATGCCGATGCGGATCTTGCCGGTTTCGTCCGCGCCGCAGGCGGCCAGCGACATTGTGCAGGCCACGGCGGCGAGCGCGGCGATCACGCGGCAAGCCTTCCGTTTGAACGTATTGGTGAATGTCATTGGATTACGTACCCGTCTTTCAGTGGGTTCGTCAGTGGGTGAGGATCTTCGAGAGGAAGTCCTTGGCACGGTCGGTCTGCGGATGCTCGAAGAACTCGTCGGGCGTGTTCTCTTCGAGAATCTGGCCGTCCGACATGAAGACGATGCGGTCGGCGGCCTTGCGCGCGAAACCCATCTCGTGGGTCACGCAGATCATCGTCATGCCTTCATGCGCGAGTTCGACCATCACGTCGAGCACTTCGTTGACCATTTCCGGGTCGAGTGCGGAAGTGGGCTCGTCGAACAGCATGACCTTGGGGCGCATGGCGAGCGCGCGGGCGATGGCCACACGCTGCTGCTGGCCGCCGGAGAGCTGGGAGGGCATCTTGCTGGCTTGGGAGTCGACGCCCACGCGGGCGAGCAGGTCCATGGCCAGTTGCTCGGCTTCCTTCTTGTCCATGTGACGCACCTTGATGAGGGCCAACGTCACGTTTTCAAGAATGGTTTTGTTGGCGAACAGGTTGAACGACTGGAATACCATGCCAACTTCGGCCCTGAGGTTCGCGAGCTCCTTGCCTTCCTGTGGCAGGGGCTTGCCGTCGATGCGGATGTCGCCGGAATCGATGGTCTCGAGGCGATTGATGGTGCGGCACATCGTGGACTTGCCTGAGCCGGACGGGCCCACGACCACCAGCACCTCACCCTTGGCGACGGTCAGGTTGATGTCCTTGAGGACGTGCAAAGCACCGAAGTGCTTTTCGACGTGGGTCAGTTCGACTAGCGGACGGTTCGGGTCCTCTTTGCCGGAAACCAGCGGGGTCAATTTGGCCTTGCTCGGTGATGTTGTGCTTGTCGCGCGCGAACGCACTGCTGTTTCATTGTTCGTTTCAGACATGAGTGGGAGGATAGCACACCGACGTTTCCAACGTGTTCACAGTATGTCCACACAGTTGCTCAGTCGATGTCTCATTTCCGCATCAGACATCGTGATGGCGGCATTGGGCATCGGCATACATTCTCGCTGAGTCGCGCATCGCTCGGCGTCTGCTGTGCGCTGATTGCCTGCTGCGTGGTGGCTGAGACGTTGCTGCGACGGCAAAGCGGGCACGTGTTGTCCTATCTGCTGATTCCATGTTTGGCCTTGGTGTCGTTGGCGTTGCTGCCGTGTATGCCGCAGTCGGGCGCATGGCTGGCGGTCACTTTGTATTGTGTGGGGCTGGTCTCGCCGTTTCCCATGTCGTATTCGTATAAATGCGCTAGGCATTTTGAGCGTGGCTAGCTGTTCGCACACGATGAGTGCTGTTATACGGTGGACGACACTCCCGAAGCGCGGTGGATAACCGGGCGCGGCACACGATATGCCGGTGGATAACCGGTTCGCGCCGCTTAAGTTATCCCCATTTTCCAGTTTTGCCCCTATGCCACCGTGGAATGCGCTACGCTCGGCGCATGAACGGATACAGCGAAGTGCCGCACAATGGCGAAATCAACAACTATCTGCGCAAAGATCTTGACGCCAAAGCCACGGCCAAGAACACGGCCTGTTGGAATCTGCTGGGCAAAGTGCGCACGAAACGCACGTTGTGTTTCTCGCTGTATACCGCATTGGAATTATGCGGCGTGGAGTTGCCGAGGCACAGCACGTTGCCACAGAAGGACTTTTATGTGACGGTGAGGAGCAAAGGGACCCGCTCTTCATTGGACAATGTCGACTATCGCATATGGAATGCAAAGTTCAGCAGTATCGCTTTTTCAAACGGCGTAACCTGCATGCATCCCATGGATGCGTGGATACAGTTTGCCCAATATCTCAACCTCACCGAATTAGTGGTGCTGGCTGAAGCGCTCATCAGACGTTATGGATATGCCATTGAACAATTCACTCAACGACTAACGGCCTTTCACCGCGTTATTGGCCGTGCGCGTTGTGAGGCGGCGCTGAAGCTCGTAAAACCATCGGATTCCGTTCAGGAAACTCGTACACGCTTGGCGCTTATGCTTTTCGGCCTGCCCATACCGCAAACACAATACGGCATTACCGATTCAGAGAACGGATACACCTATACCGTTGACATGGCTTATCCACAATACAAAGTCGCTATTGAATATGATGGCGATCATCACCGTCGCTTCCGCAAACAATATGTGCGGGACCAGCAAAAACGTCGACGTCTGCGGCAATTGGGCTGGACCGTCATCGAGGTGTTCGCCGATGACCTGTGGAACACCGCCAAACAACGTGCCTTCGCACAAGAGGTTGCCACCGCGATGCAAATACCGCTTCCTGGCCGTCCTCAACCTTCATGCCGGGTATTAATAGACGGCAGCCTTACCATCAATGCGCGCAAAGGGGAATACAGGAGGCGGAAACAAGCAAAACACAACAAAGCCTCACAACATTGATCAAATACGGAGTTGCGATTGCTCCTCATGGGGCGGTAATTTGCCCATGGGGCGGTTTGAAGAAATTGTGAAACCGCGGAATTAAGCCATTTTGACCTACCGCCCCATGGGGTTTTCACCGCCCCATGGGTTGTTTACCGCCCCATGAGGAAGTTACCGCCCCATGGAAGGATAATCGGCAAACGCCAAGGGGGACACCGCATGGTGCGAGGTTTGCCGCATGGCGGAGGTGCCATCGGGCGGAGTATTTGGCACCCCTTGGCAGGTATTTGGCACATTGGGCCCCACCCGCAAAAAGCAAATGGCCCTTGGAATTATTCCAAGGGCCATTTGCGGCTAATAGCACCGGAGCATTACTCCTCGAAAATTAATCTACGCGTGCGGAGACCGCCGTCCGAAGCCGAAGGCGCACTGAAGTACGTCGAGTGCTGAGGAAAAGCGGTATACGCTCCGTAGATTAGTTTTCGTCGGCGTCCGGGTCGTAGTCGACGCCAGTCTCGGCGCGCTGCTCGTCGGAAATCGGGGCCGGAGCACCGGTCAGCGGGTCGCGGCCGCCGCCGGCCTTCGGAAAGGCGATGACGTCGCGGATGGAGTCTGCACCGGCCAGGATGGACACGGTGCGGTCCCAACCGAGGGCCAGACCCGCGTGAGGCGGAGCGCCGTACTTGAATGCCTCAAGCAGGAAGCCGAACTTCTCGTCGGCCTCTTCCTTGGTGATGCCCAGCACATCGAGCACACGGGCTTGGATGTCGTCGCGGTGGATACGTACGGAACCGCCGCCCATCTCCTCACCGTTGCAGACGATGTCGTAGGAGTCGGACATGGCGTGCTCGGGATCCTTGTCGAACTTGTCGATCCAATCCTTGGAAGGCATGGTGAACGGGTGGTGCATGGAGGTCCACTTGGAGTGGCCGACAGCCACATCGTCATCATCCGGATCGTCGGTGGGCTTGAACAGCGGGAAGTCCACAACCCAAGTGAAAGCGAACTTCTTCGGATCCAGCAGGCCTTCGCGGGAGGCGAGCTCCACACGCACGGCACCCAGCAGCAGCTGGGCTGACTCGCGGGAACCGGCGGCGAAGAACACGGCGTCGCCTTCCTCGGCACCGACGGCCTCGCGTAGGCCGTTGCGCTCCTCATCGGATAGGTTCTTGGCGACGGGGCCCTTGAGCTCGCCGTTTTCGCCGAAGACCACGTAAGCAAGGCCCTTGGCTCCACGCTGACGAGCCCAATCCTGCCAAGCGTCGAACTGACGACGCGGCGTGGCGGCACCGCCCTTGAAGACCACGGCACCCACGTACGGGGCCTGGAACACGCGGAACGGCGTGTTCTTGAAGTACTCGGTCAGCTCCACCAGCGGGTTGCCGAAGCGCAGGTCCGGCTTGTCGGAGCCGTACTTGTCCATCGCATCCTTCCAGGTGATGCGCGGCAGCGGCAGCTGGACCTCATAGCCGGCGGACTTCCAGATGGCGGCGATGACCTTCTCAGTCATGGCCATCACATCTTCCTGGTCCACGTAGGCCATCTCCATATCGAGCTGAGTGAACTCGGGCTGACGGTCGGCGCGGAAGTCCTCATCACGGTAGCAGCGGGCGAGCTGGTAGTAACGCTCGACACCGGAGACCATGAGCAGCTGCTTGAGGAGCTGCGGGGACTGCGGCAGGGCGTACCAGGAACCGGGAACCAGACGGGCCGGCACCACGAAGTCGCGGGCGCCTTCCGGGGTGGACTTAATGAAGGTCGGGGTCTCGACCTCGGTGAAGTCCATGTCTTCCAGCGCGTGGCGGGCGGCCTTAGCCATGTCGGAACGCAGCTTCAGATTGTACTGCATGGACGGGCGGCGCAGGTCGAGGTAACGGTACTTCAGACGCACGTCCTCGCCAGGCAGCTTGTTCTCGGACTCATTCTCAAGAGCGGTGGAAACCTGGAACGGCAGGGCGTCGGACTTGGCGAGGATCTCGATGGTCTCGGCCACAACCTCGATCTTGCCGGTGGCCAGATGGGTGTTCTCGTTGCCATCCGGGCGCAGGCGCACTTCGCCGGTAATCTGAATCACGAATTCGCTGCGCAGCGGGCGGGCCATATCCTCGTCGTAAATGACGACCTGCACGAGGCCGGTCGAATCACGAAGGTCGATGAAGGCCACGCCACCGTGATCACGGCGTCGGTCAACCCAACCGGCGAGGGTGACCTTCTGGCCGACCAGGGCCTCGGTCACTTCAGTGGCATGATGTGTTCTGTAAGCCGTCTGGCTCATTGTCTTGTTTCTCCTCGATTTTTCGCGCGAATACGTCAGATTTCGACGGTTTGCTGGGCAACCACAGTATCCGGCTCCCACGACGTGCAATCGGCGGCAACCTGCTCGCCCGTGACGATGTTCTTGACCTCGTCGCCAGCGGGCTCTGCGCCTTCCGCACCTTCGGCAGCGGTGGCCGGGAACCACACGTACGGAATGCCGAGTTTGTCCGCGTACTTGATCTGCTTGCCGAGCTTGGCCGCGGTGGGTGCCACGTCAGTAGCGATGCCGCGCGCACGCAGTTGGTTCGCAATACGATTGGCGGCCGGGCGGTCCTCTTCATTCCACACAGCGACCAGCACGGCGGCCGGGCTGACACGGTTGGCGTGAGCGCCGGCGGTGTGCAGCATGTAGCTGACCAGTCGGCTCAGGCCGATGGACAGGCCCACGCCCGGATACTTGCGGTTGCCCTGGGAGGCGAGATTGTCGTAACGGCCACCGGAGCAGATGGAGCCGAGTGATGCGGCACCGTCGAGGAAGGTCTCGTAGACGGAACCGGTGTAGTAGTCGAGACCGCGGGCGATCTTCAGGTCGGCGATGACGGAACCGGGGCGGATGGCGGCGGCTTCGTCGACGATCATGGCCAGGGTATCGAGTCCCTGACGAGCCAGCGTGTAGGCCTCGGAATCCTTGACGATGCCGTGAGCCTCGCACAGCGCATCGAACTTAGCGGCAAGCTCGGCACCGTCGGAGGCGGTGAGCTCGGCCAATTCGAGGCAGGCGCGCGCCTGTGCCTCGGTGGCGCCGCAGGTCTCGGTGAGCAGTCGGGCCACCTCATCGGCACCGATCTTGTCGAGCTTGTCGATCTCGCGCAGCACGCCTTCGACGTCCGTCAGGCCAAGGCCACGGTAGAACCCCTCAGACAACTTGCGATTATTGGCGTGCACGGTGGCCTTGGGGAGGCCATACGCGCGCAGCTCTTCCAGTGCGGAGACCATGACCAGCGGCAGTTCCACTTCATAGTGGTCGGGCAGGTCGCCGGCGCCGATCACGTCGATGTCGGCCTGCACGAACTCGCGGAAGCGGCCTTCCTGCGGACGCTCGCCACGCCACACCTTCTGAATCTGCCAGCGCTTGAACGGGAACGCCAACGCACCCGAGTGCTCGACCACATACCGGCTCAGCGGCACGGTCAGATCGAAATGCAGGCCCAAACGCTCTTCAATCGGAGTGTCGGATTCATGACCGACCTCCTGCAAACGGCTCAGCAGGTAAATCTCCTTGCTGGTCTCGCCTTTTTTCAGCAAAGAAGCGCCGGTTTCCACCGCTCGCGTCTCAATGCCGATGAAGCCGTTGAGC
>ERZ773269.3215-NODE-3215-length-11159-cov-15.708213_pt1 | contig 11159 bp, 12 predicted proteins | sample MGYA00511958_ERZ773269 | MGnify/ENA primary metagenome ERZ773269 (study PRJEB29015, sample SAMEA2737761) | human gut metagenome | biome: human gut; feature: human-associated habitat; material: faeces | place: China | collected 2012 ... | reverse complement strand
CCGCGACTTGCTTCGCGTCCCAAAGGAACAATTACATGGAGTTTTGCCATAGCCAACAATTCAAAAATAGTATTAGAGCCACCACGTGTAACAACGACATCCGCCAAATCCATCAACGGTTGATAGAGATCAGTCACATAGGCAATTCGGTACAGATGATTTGATAATTCATCTAAATGAGCATCGCCTGATAAATTGATAATATTGTAATGCTGAGTTAGCTCTGCTTTATTTGCCGTTACAAAATCATTAAAAACCTTTGCTCCCGCTGATCCACCAACAAACAGAAGTGTCGGAAAGTTTTCATCAAAACGCTGCCGAATCGCTTGAATCTGCTCATTTGGAGCAGTTGTTTTTTCTCCTACTTTTGTCACAGCTCCCACATGCTCAATTTTTGTCAACGCATGGGCTTGTTCAAAAGTAGAATACATTTTTATCGCACATTTGTAAGCAATTTTATTTGCTAGACCAATAGAGAGGTCTGATTCATGTACATAAACTGGAATCCCAGCTAAGCGAGCTGCAATGACAGGAGGAACTGATACAAAACCACCTTTAGAAAAGAGAGCTTGCGGACGAACCTTTACCATAATTCCTAAAGATTGCAAAATGCCCCAAGCCACTTTGAATACATCTAACATATTTTGCCAAGAAAAGTAACGTCGTAATTTCCCCGTCGCTATAGAATGAAAAGCGATGTCCAACCCCGACTTCTGGATTTCTTGGTATTCAATCCCATGCTTATCACCAATATAGTGGACTTGCCATCCTGCTTCTAGGAATTTTGGAATGAGCAAAAGGTTTAGAGTCACATGACCAACCGTCCCTCCACCTGTAAATATAATCTTTTTCATCTTAACCCTTTAATTCTTCAAATGTTGCAATAAATTCATCGCCACGAACTTCAAAATTTGGATACATATCCCAGCTAGCATTTGCAGGACTGAGAAGAACAATGTCACCTGCTTGTGCTTCAGCAAAAGCTTTTTGCGTCGCATCTTTCACATCAGCAGCATCCATATAGCTAACACCTGCTTTATCCGCTGCTCTCTTAACACGTGCTGCAGATTCTCCAAGAATAACCATTTTCTTCAATCCTTGAATATCTGGCACCAATTCGTCAAATTCATTGCCACGGTCCAGTCCACCAGCAATCAAGATAACCTTGCTATTGTCAAAACCAGACAAAGCCTTTTGCGCTGCAAGAATATTTGTGGATTTGCTATCGTTATAAAATTTAACATGGTTGATTTCACCGACATATTGGAGACGATGTTTAACACCGCCAAAACCTGCCAAAGTTTCTTTGATGACTTGATTTTCAATGCCACGCAGTTTCGCAACTGCAATAGTTGCGAGGGCATTTTCAACATTATGACTTCCCGGAACGCCAAGCTCATCTGCTGCCATAACAGGCTCTCCACGGAAGGTCAACATGTTTCCCTCTAAGTAAGCGCCGTCTACCTTTTCTGTCGTTGAAAATGGTACAACGGTCGCTTGCGTCTTTGCAGCCAGCTCTTTCGCTAATGTTTGGTTGAAATTCAATACGAGGAAGTCAGATTTGCTCATATTTTTTTGAATGTTCCATTTAGCCGCCACATAATTTTCAAAAGAGCCATGATAATCAATGTGAGTTGGCATCAAGTTGGTAATCACTGCAATCTCTGGGTGAAAGGTTTCAATACCCATGAGTTGGAAAGAAGACAACTCCATAACTAGAGTATCATTTTGGGTTGCAGTTGTTGCAACTTGACTGGCTGGAAAACCAATATTTCCAGAAAGTAGACCACTTTGACCACCTGCAGTCAAGACTTCCGCAATCATCGTCGTTGTTGTTGTTTTTCCATTAGAACCCGTAATCCCAATAATTGGAGCATCTGAAATCAAATAAGCCAACTCAACTTCAGTGATGACTGGGATTTCCTTTTCCAATGCTTTCTTGACCATAGGGTTGTCGTAACGAATACCAGGATTTTTGACCATTAGTTCAAAGTCTTCATCCAAGAGTTCCAAAGGATGACCACCTGTTACTACTTTGATGCCTTCTTCAAGAAGAGACTGAGCAGCAGGATTTTCCTCAAATGGCTTTCCGTCATTCACTGTGACAATCGCTCCCAACTTATCTAGTAAACGAGCAGCGGATTCACCAGACTTGGCCAAGCCTAAAACTAAAACTTTCTTATTTGCAAAATTTGTAATGTGCTTCATAACATGCCTCTTTTTAATTCTTCTGTATCTATTTTACCTTTTTTTCAGAAAATAAAAAAGCCTTTACGGCTTTTTATTCTTGTCTGTTACGAAGTTTTGAGCGAAACGATACTTTTCTATTTTTTTGTGACAATTTTGAAATATCACGTAGAGAAAAATATGCTACGCCAATCATTGCAATTCCTACGAAAAATTCAGACGGTAATTGAAAAATCTGAAATACTGCCAATCCTAATAAAATGATAAAAGCGACTAGAGCAATCACTAAAACTACTACATTTAAAGTCCCTTTAATGCTCTGTGGAGCAGCAAAAATGTAAAATAACAAAATGAGAATTCCAAAGATCAAATAAAACATTTCTGATCCTTTCTAGCCTATCCACTTCTTTCATATATTAGCAGCAAAGCAAATCATTCTTTCATTATTCAGCTGATTTTTTCTTTTTAGCAGCTTTAGCACGTTGATTTTTATCAAGAATTTGTTTCCGCAAACGGATCGATTCGGGTGTGACTTCCATGTACTCATCATCATTCAAGAATTCAAGTGATTCTTCCAATGTCAAAATACGAGGTGTTTTTATAACTGCTGTTTGGTCTTTCGTGGCAGACCGAACATTGGTCATTTGTTTGGCTTTTGTAATATTGACCGTCAAGTCGTTTTCACGTGAATTTTCACCAATAATCATTCCTTCGTAAACTTCTGTACCTGGATTAACAAAAATGGTTCCACGTTCCTCAATAGACATGATTGAATAAGTCGTTGCTTTTCCTGTATCAATCGAAACAAGAGCTCCACGACGGCGTCCCCCAATCTCACCTGGAATCAATGGTAGGTATTGGTCAAAAGTGTGGTTCATAATCCCGTAACCACGCGTCATAGAAAGGAATTCAGTTGAGTATCCAATCAAGCCACGCGCAGGCACAAGGAAAATCAAACGTGTTTGTCCGTTTCCGGTAGCCACCATGTCTAACATTTCACCCTTGCGCTCAGAAAGACTTTGAATAACCGAACCTTGGTATTCTTCTGGGGTGTCAATTTGCACACGCTCAAATGGCTCACATTGCACACCGTCCACTTCTTTGACGATAACTTCTGGGCGCGATACTTGTAACTCATAACCTTCACGACGCATCGTTTCAATTAAGATTGATAAGTGCAACTCTCCACGACCTGACACAATCCATTTATCTGGTGAATCAGTCGGATCCACACGAAGTGAGACGTCCGTTTGCAATTCCGCTTGCAGGCGTTCCTCAACCTTACGAGATGTTACCCATTTCCCTTCACGACCAGCAAATGGTGAATTGTTCACCAAGAAAGTCATTTGCAGCGTTGGTTCGTCAATGTGAAGAATTGGCAATGGTTCTACTACATCTGTCGGAGTAATCGTTTCACCAACAAAGATATCTTCCATACCAGACACGGCAATCAAATCACCTGCTTTGGCTTCGTCAATTTCACGGCGTTCTAATCCAAAGAAACCAAATAGCTTGGTGACACGGAAGTTTTTCGTCGTGCCGTCTAGTTTAGAAAGTGTCACTTGGTCTCCAACTTTTACAGTCCCGCGGAAAACACGGCCAATCCCAATACGACCTACAAAGTCATTGTAGTCCAAAAGAGAAACTTGGAATTGAAGTGGCTCGTCTGAATTATCCACTGGTGCTGGAATATGATCAATAATAGTATCAAAAAGCGGTGCCATAGTGTGCTCTTGGTCAGCAGGATCGTCTGACATAGAAGACGTTCCGTTGATAGCAGAAGCATACACGACAGGGAAATCCAATTGGTCATCATCTGCACCCAGCTCAATGAAAAGTTCCAAGACTTCATCCACCACTTCTGCAGGGCGTGCAGATGGTTTGTCAATTTTATTGACCACAACAATCGGCACTAAATCTTGCTCAAGAGCTTTTTTTAATACAAAACGAGTTTGTGGCATGGTTCCTTCATAAGCATCAACAACCAAAACAACCCCGTCCACCATTTTCATAATCCGCTCAACTTCTCCACCGAAGTCCGCGTGTCCTGGAGTGTCCATGATATTGATACGAACACCGTTGTAAGCAACAGCTGTATTCTTAGCAAGAATGGTAATTCCGCGTTCTTTTTCAAGATCGTTAGAGTCCATTGCGCGTTCTTGCAACTCTTTGCGTTCGTCCAATGTATGTGATTGCTTCAATAATTCGTCCACCAGCGTTGTTTTCCCGTGGTCAACGTGAGCGATAATAGCGATATTGCGAATATCTTCTCTTAATTTTGTCATTTTATCCTCTAAATCTTAAGTTTTATTTCTAACTGAACAATTATACCACAGATTACAGTAAAAAACACGGTTAAACCGGGTGTAAATGTTTTCATTAGAAAATCAATGCCCGACAAATTTATTTACATTCTTTATTGCAAAATTATGATATGATAAGAAAAAAACAAAGGAAACTGTATGCGTTTAGATGTTCTACTAGCTCAAGCTCACATTAGTCGTAAAAAAATGAAGCAAGCTCTCCTAAAAAAGAAAATCTTGGTAGATGACTGTCCTGCTCGAAAACTCAGTCAAAATGTTGATACAGGTCTGCAGACGATTACGCTAGAAGAACAACCTGTTCTGGGCAAGCCTCATCAGTATTTTATGATGAATAAACCCCTTGGTGTCGTGACAGCTAACTCCGATGCCAAATCCCAAACGGTTCTAGATCTCATCAAACCAGAAGATTTCAATGATAAGTTATATTCTGTCGGGCGACTAGATCGAGATACTTCTGGACTGCTGTTAATCACTGACAACGGTCCGCTCGGTTTTCAATTGCTTCATCCTCAATATCACGTCACAAAAACATATGAGGTTGAAGTTAATGGTCTCCTAGATGACCGAGCAGTGCAATCCTTTCAAAAGGGCATCGTTTTTCTTGACGGAACAAGTTGTAAACCAGCCATTCTTACAATTCATTCTTCTAGCTCAAACAAAAGCTGTGCTACTGTCACTATTTCTGAAGGAAAATTTCACCAAATCAAAAAGATGTTTTTAACTGTCGGTGTCAAAGTTACTTCTCTTAAACGGACGCATTTTGGAGATTTTGAATTAGAACCAAACTTAGCCGCAGGAGAATACCGAGCATTGAACCAAGCAGAACTCGAAATAGTGAGGCACTATCTAGAAAAAAGCTATTAAAAGTGAGCAACCCGCTTGGATTACTCACTTTTGATTTTTCCTTTCCATCCATCTAGTCCTGTAGAGAGGATGTAAATATTTTGATAACCTTGTTTTTTCAATAGAATAGCTGCATTCATAACACGTTGTCCACGGCTATTTTCATACAGTAAAACAGCCTTGTCCTTACGAATAGCTCCCAAACTCGTTTTTAACTGCTGTGACGAGATATTTCGCGCTCCTAAAATATGTTTCCGACGAAAATCAGCTGGGTCGCGCAAATCAATCAACTGACCTTGCCGAATCATATCACCAAATTCTGCATTGTCTACTACCTTAGCCGCACGACGAACACGGACATAGTTAAAGCCCATCCAGCCTAACGTTCCAACAATAATTGCCAATAAAATCCAGTTTAACATGTTTTCTCCTCATTCTTCTTCAAATATTGTAATTCCAACTGATGTTCCTTTCGCAAGACCCGCTCAGCTTCTAGATAGTCCATTCTTTCTATCAAGCCCGCATCATAAATCCTCTCTAACTCAATTTTCATCATTTCAATATCATACAAGCGCTTACCCATATAGATAATAATGCCAAAACTTTTGAGGTATTGCTGCACATCATAAAGTGTTTTCATGAGGCTTATTTTACCAGAATTTTAGGAGTATTTCAAGGTTGAAAAGAACTCATTTTGTAAGTAAAACATTCTTCAAGTGCTCAAAAACAACAAAAAAGCCGCCGATTGGGCGACTCTTATAGGGAGATTATTATGAAAAAGAAAAGTTTAGGATTTTTATCAAATAAAGTTAGGAGGTCTTCATCTGATGATGTTAGTATAACGCCACCTCCTTAAACTTATCTTAAATTCTAAAAGATTTTAAAAATTTATTTTCTACTCTCAAAAATTTACTTACAAACCCGGAGTTTGACCGATTTCTGCTGTTAACATCCAGATATTCTTTTCAAGTTCTGCTTTTGCACCGACAAAAATATCGTTGGTCACATCATCCCCTTCTTCATCTGTTACATCCAGAGCTTCTTGGTAGAGGCCTACCAAGTAACGGAAGATTTCGATGACACGTTCCAAACTTTCTGCAACATTCTTACTGAATTTTCCTTCTTTTTCTTCAATATTGCTGTGTTGGATAAATTCACTCAAAGTTGAATACGGCGTTCCACCTAAAGTAATCAAACGTTCACTTACTTCATCCAAAGTTGTATCCAAGGATTCCATATATTCATCCATCTTAGGATGCCAAACCATAAAACCAGCTCCACGCATGTACCAATGTACTTGGTGAAGAGCAATACGAGCAGTGTATAAATCTGCTACTGCTTGGTTCAATACCACTTTTGTTTTGGGAAGAGACTTACTGAAAGACTCAACACTTGAGAAAGTTGCAACATCTTTTGCTGCTTCATTTTTTAGATTAACCATTATCCTACCTCGCTTTTATTTAGAATGATTCTAATCTTTTTGATTATGATTTAATTATAATGTTTCTAAATAAGAAAGTCAAATGATTGAACTCAGAAATTTCTTTTATTAGAAAAGTTGCAATTTTTTAGAATTATTTGCGAATAAAAAAGTATGATTCATTTTTATTTTTTCTTGGTTGGAAGCATTGTGGCTTCTTTTTTAGGGCTGGTTGTTGATCGCTTTCCTGAACAGTCCATTATCGTTCCTTCTAGTCATTGTAATGCTTGTGGGCAGAAATTAGCACCTCGTGATTTAGTCCCTGTCCTTTCACAGCTTATCAATCGACTGCGCTGTCGGTTTTGTCAGTCAAAAATTCCCATTCGCTACTTGATATTAGAGTTGGTAGGTGGTTTACTCTTTCTCGAAACTTCCTTAAGCTACTTAACTATCAGCCAACTTGTCTTGCTCATAATGGGAATTACACTAGCTCTTTATGATCAAAGAGAACAGGAATATCCTATCCTCATTTGGTTGTTCTTTCATCTTCTTCTCCTATTTTTGGTAGGTTTTAATCTTCTAATGACTATTTTTTTAGCTCTTGGAATTTTGGCTCATTTCGTTGATTTGCGTATCGGTGCAGGAGATTTTCTTTTTCTAGCTTCTTGTTCAACTATTTTCAAGTTGACAGAGATTCTTTGGCTGATTCAAATTGCCAGCTTAGTGGGCTTATGTCTCTTTTGCTTAAAAAAGAGAAAAGACAGGATAGCTTTCGTTCCCTGCCTTTTGATTGGAGTGATTGTTCTGCTTCTGTACGAACTGTTGCTTCCATAAAATTAGAATAACGTTCTGTCATGAGGCTGGGATAATGTCTCCAGATTCTCGAAATAAGAGAGCGATGATTACAATTTTCAAATTTTAGTTTTTTTACGTAATCTTTCCAGATTTCATATTTCTGGGGGATGATTGTACTAGCAATCATCGTCGTCTATCTCACTCTTGATTTTTCGTGTTTCTTTTTTCTAAGTAGTCAGCAATAGCTGCTACATCTTTATCACCACGCCCAGATACATTGACAATGATAATCTTGTCCTTACTCAATCGAGGCGCGCGTTTAACTGCTTCTGCAATAGCGTGAGAACTTTCAATGGCAGGAAGGATTCCTTCTTTTTGTGTCAACAATAACAGCGCATCTACCGCTTCATCATCTGTTGCAGCCACATACTCAACTCGACCTGAATCTTTAAAAAAGGCATGTTCAGGACCAACTCCCGGATAGTCCAATCCAGCGGAAATAGAATAAACAGGAGCTACCTGACCATCTTCTGAAAATACAGCATACGTTTTCATGCCATCGACAACTCCAATGGAGCCTTTAGCCATTGTAGCCGCATGCTTGTCTGTATCCAAGCCATGACCAGCTGCTTCAACACCAACTAAATTGACTTCTTTATCTGCCACGTATTCAGAAAATGCTCCAATTGCATTAGAACCTCCGCCGACACAGGCAATAATATAATCTGGTAGGCACCTTCCTTATCTAGAATTTGACGGCGGGATTCCTGACTAATAACCTTTTGAAACTCATGCACAATCGTTGGATAAGGATGAGGACCAACAGCCGAACCTAGGACATAAAAAGCATCTAAATCTGTCATCCAAGCAGCAAAAGCAGCATCCACTGCATCCTTTAATGTTTTAGTCCCTATTTCAACCGCATGGACAGTTGCTCCCATCATTTCCATTCGGAAAACATTCAATCGCTGACGTTCCACATCTTCTGCACCCATATATACATCGCATTTCATACCAAACTTAGCTGCTGCAGCTGTTGCTACTCCATGTTGACCGGCTCCAGTCTCTGCGATAACTCTGGTCTTACCCATTCGTTTTGCTAGGAGAATTTGCCCTAAAACATTGTTTAATTTATGAGAACCTAGGTGATTCAAGTTTTCTCGTTTGAGATAGATTTTTGCACCTCCTAAATAGTCCGTCAAACTTTCTGCAAAATAAAGCGGTGTCTCTCGACCTGCATAATCTGCTAAATAACGATGATATTCTGCTAGGAATTCTGGATCTTTCTTATACTTTTCAAATGTCCCCTCTAGCTCGTCTAATAAAACTTGAATCAGTTCCGGTACAAAGCTACCACCAAATTGACCAAAATATCCTTTGTTTTCTACCATGATGTTTCCTCACAATCTTTAGTATTCTTGAATTTAAACAACAAAATACCCTCACACAAAAACTGTGTGAGGGCGTATGAACACGGTGCCACCTCAATTATGGGAAAAGTATACCTTATCCGCATATCTCTATCTTGTCTATCAACAAGCTGCACTGTAAGGTGTGCACACCGAATTTTTATTGTTTCAAATTCATATCATTTACATCAGCCCATTTCATAAATATCTACTACTTGTTTACACCTAGCAAAAGCTCTCTGGAAGCATCAATTTACTACTTTTCTGATGTTTGAGCATTATTATAGAGTTTTTCTACCATTCTATCAATAAAATAGTGAAAAAACCATGGAAAAGCATCCTAAATCCGAACAATGACTCTTATTTTTATTTAGAAGTCAGAAACTTATCCTTCCAATGGCTGACACAAGTCTTATACAACAGAAAAGCCAGATATCCGCCTAAGGTATTTGTCCATAAATCATCTATTTCAAAAACACGATTGGCATCAATTAAAATATCTAACAAAATCTGTGTACATTCGATAAAAAGACTTATTGCAAAACTGGCAAATAGCACACGCTTAGTGCTCCTCAACTTAGGAAAAAGCCAAAGAAGTTGAAAAATCAGTGGGCTAAGCAGAAAAACATTCATCCCATTTTGCACGAAAACCTTAATCAATTGAAGTAGAGAAGTAATTTGCCCAAGATTGACAAAAGAATTGAAAGGAATGAGAAGGACTACGACACGACCAAACTGCTGAATCCCTGGCGTCTCCATTCCTTTTTCTGGCACTTGAGGAAGGAAACACATCAGACACAATAAGAAAATGTAGAACATGCTTCCCCAAGTAAGAAAAGTACGTCCCCTAACGGTTAATTCACCGTCCGTTTTCAACAAATTACTAAACTTAAGCATGTTTGGTAAGAGCTTTTTCCTTATCTTGCTTCATCGTATTGGAGCGCAATTGACCACAGGCTGCATCAATATCTGTACCATGCTCCTGACGAACAACACAGTTAATGCCATTCTTTTTTAGAGTATCGTAGAAAACCATTACACGTTCTTTGGGACTGCGACTATATTGATCATGTTCGCTAACTGGATTGTAAGGAATCAAATTAACATAAGAAAGTTTTTTGATATTCTTCAATAAAGCTGCTAATTCCAGAGCCTGTTCTACTCCGTCATTGACTTCATTTAACATAATATATTCAAAGGTCACTCGGCGGTTGGTCGTTTCAATATAATATTCAATTGCCGCAAATAACTTCTCAATTGGAAAGGCACGATTGATTTTCATAATGCTGGAGCGCAATTCATTATTGGGTGCATGAAGAGAAACAGCTAAATTAACCTGCACTCCTTCATTTGCAAAATCACGAATTTTATGCGCTAATCCAGAGGTTGAAACCGTAATGTGACGAGCCCCAATAGCCAGTCCCTTGTCATCATTGACGGTTCGCACAAATTTGAGAACATTGTCATAGTTATCAAAAGGCTCGCCAATCCCCATAACCACAATATGGCTGACGCGCTCACCTTGTCCGCGCTCGTCAAAATATTTTTGCACCAGCATAATCTGAGACATAATTTCCCCATTATTCAAATCACGCTGCTTTTTAATCAGCCCGCTAGCACAAAATGTACAGCCAATATTGCAGCCAACCTGAGTAGTTACACAGACCGACAGACCATAGTGCTGACGCATGAGAACTGTTTCAATCAACATACCGTCTGGCAATTCAAAGAGATATTTGACTGTTCCATCAGCCGACTCCTGTACAATCCTTTGCTTCAGTGGATTGACAACAAATTCATCTTCTAATTTTGCCAACAAATCCTTTGAAATATTGGTCATTTCTGCAAAAGACTGAACCCGTTTGCGATAAAGCCACTCCCAAATCTGAGTAGCTCGAAATTTCTTTTCTCCTTGACTTTCTACCCAATCTATCAAATCCTGACGGGTCAAGCTATAAATCGATGGTTTCATTTTTTCTCCTTCATTTCGTTACAAAATCCCATTCCATACACTATTTTTGACGAATAACAAAATGGCGCTGGCTGCTTGTTTGTTGTTGCTTCGTTGAATTTTGCTTTCTTGCTCTTTGCTTTTGATTTTGTCGCTTACTGCGCTGGCGATTTTCTCGCTTGGGTTGCTCTTCTTTATAGGAGCGAGCCTGTTTAGAACGACGTGGTTTG
>ERZ773269.3205-NODE-3205-length-11187-cov-3.598814_pt1 | contig 11187 bp, 9 predicted proteins | sample MGYA00511958_ERZ773269 | MGnify/ENA primary metagenome ERZ773269 (study PRJEB29015, sample SAMEA2737761) | human gut metagenome | biome: human gut; feature: human-associated habitat; material: faeces | place: China | collected 2012 ... | reverse complement strand
CCGATGAAATATTAGAGCGGGACATGAATGCGGCCCTGCGTGAATTTAAGGAAGAGGATGGAGGCACATCCTTAAGCACGGTCAAGGGCGACACGGGTTCGGTGGTTGCCATAGAAGAAAAGATGGAACAGTTCCAGCAGATCATGAACCTGATCATCGTCCGTGCCCATCTGACGCTGAGCCTGCAATTGCCGAAACTGGCATTTCTCTTTGCCGAGAACGAGCCGTATGTGGGCGAATGGCAGTTACTGGACATCGGACTCAGCGAGGATGTCATCCATGACATGGAAACGGACTTCTGCCTGCTGGAGCATGAAGATGTGTCTGCCCTGCTGAAGCCGCGCAGCCGGTTTGCCCATAAGGGGAACTTCGGCCGTGCACTGCTGATAGCCGGTTCGCAGGGAATGGCGGGAGCTTCGGTGCTGGCTGCGCGTGCTTGTCTGCGTTCGGGGGTGGGGCTGCTGACGGTGCATGTGCCGTTCTGCAACAACTTCATTGTGCAGACTTCCGTGCCCGAAGCCATGACGGAGCTGGACATCAGCGACACCTGCTTTGCCGCCGCTACTGATACGGACGATTACCAGGCCGTGGCGATAGGTCCGGGACTGGGAAAGGCGGCAGAGACCGAGGCGGCTCTGCTGGAGCAGATAGAGATATGCCAGACTCCGATGGTGGTGGATGCTGATGCCCTGAACTTGCTGGGCGAGAAGCGTAACTATATAGGGCGTCTGCCCAAAGGGAGTATTCTGACTCCGCACCCCAAGGAACTGGAGCGTCTTGTAGGCAAATGCCAGAATTCGTACGAACGCCTGATGAAGGCTCGCGAGCTGGCGAAGAGCGCCGGAGTGCATATCATCTTGAAAGGCGCTTATTCTGCCATTGTCACTCCTGCCGGGAAATGTTTTTTCAACCCTACCGGCAATCCGGGTATGGCAACGGGAGGCAGCGGTGATGTGCTGACGGGAGTGGTGCTTGCCTTGCTTGCCCAAGGCTATGAGCCGGAGAAGGCTGCCTGCCTGGCCACGTATGTGCACGGACTGGCGGGAGATGTTGCCTGCAAGAAGCAGGGGGCAGTGGGGATGACGGTGGGGGATATAGTTGCCTGCCTGCCGCTAGCGTGGAAGATGCTGGAAGAATAAGGAGAGAAGTGTAATTTGGATGGCTTGTCATGTCAACAGAAATAAGATATTTTGAAAACAGAAAAGATTGGCGGAAGTGGCTGGCTGACAATTTTGATACTGCCGATGGAGTCTGGGTTGTGTTTCCTACTAAATCTTCAAGCGAGAAAAGTATTGTATATAATGACGCTGTTGAAGAGGCCCTTTGTTTCGGGTGGATTGACAGCACGATAAAGTCACTTGACAAAGAACATAAAATTCAGCGTTTCACGCCCAGGAATCCTAAAAGTACCTATTCGCAAGCCAACAAAGAAAGGTTGAAATGGTTGCTGGAGCATAAAATGATACATCTTGAATTTGAGGATAAAATACGAACTGTCTTGTCGGTTCCTTTTGTTTTTCCAAATGATATAATCGACAGATTGAAAGAGGATGAAAGAATATGGAAGAATTATCAGAGTTTCTCTGACCCCTATAAACGTATCCGAATCGCATACATTGAAGCGGCGAGGAAACGACCGGAAGAATTTGAAAGGCGATTAAATAACTTTATCTGTAAAACGAAAGAGAACAAAATAATAATAGGGTTTGGCGGGATTGAAAAATACTATTAACGCTAATTCTTTTCCGCTTATTTCTCTCTTGTCGTAATGTGGAAGCATCCTTGCTTCAACTCGTACTTGATGTAGCATTTATCGGCTTTCCGCAGGTCACGGAGCACTTCCGAAAGAACCAGTTTTAAGGTATCTGCGCTGACATCCTGCAAAGGACGTCCATCCTCGTCTTCTATTTTCTGAAAGCGCTTCCAACTGACATCGAATGTCGTTCCGTAAAAATGTGCCGAGTTTGGAGAAGCATTGCCGTTACGGCGGCGCAGGCGTTTTACGTCGTCTTGGGTGCGGAGTACGGAAGTCACAATTATCTTGTTTGGATTCAGCCCCTTGGCGGTCAGTGAATCAAGGAAGTTGTGTCCGATGGTGTCCAGCAGGCTGGCGGCGCCCGGAATGAGATAAGGGATGGAATGCGTCAGTGAATCCACGGCATAGAGCTCGTTTGTCGTGATAGGTTGCAGTTGCTCTCTCATCTTTTCTGCTTCCTCGCGGGATGAAAGTACACGTATGCCGATGGCTTGGGCTACATTGAGATGTTTCTCATTCAAGTCTCCGAACGAGCGCTTGTAGCTGACAACACCCCGAATGTTGCGCGGTTCGTTCAACTTGAGCGACATGTCCTTCTTCTTACAGCCGGCAAAGGTGAATGTTGCGGCAGCTGCGACAATTATCAGTATAGGTAGGATTCTGGAAGAATATCTCATCTTATAAATGTACTATGTCTGTGAAAAATCTGCGTTAATCTGTGTAATCTGTGGTGAAAACCTTGCAAAGATAATTCAAACCTTCTTAAGTTTGCACTATCTTTGCACACAAAAAAGACCGTGCAACGATATTTTATATACCTGGCTTATGATGGCACCGCTTATCACGGCTGGCAAATCCAGCCGAATGGAGCGAGTGTGCAGGAGTGTTTGATGAAGGCGCTGAGTACCTTGCTGCGTCGCGAGGTGGAAGTCGTGGGAGCGGGGCGTACCGATGCCGGGGTGCATGCCTCACTGATGGTAGCTCACTTTGACAGTGATTCTCCTCTGGACACTGTTTTTATGACGGATAAGCTGAATCGTCTGCTTCCTCCCGATATTTCCGTATACCGCTTGCGGGCCGTGAAGCCCGATGCACATGCCCGCTTTGATGCTACGGCGCGGATGTATAAGTATTACGTCACTACTGCCAAGATGCCTTTCAATCGTCAATACCGTTGCCGTCTGTTCCAAACACCGGACTTTGAACGGATGAATGAGGCTGCCCAAACCTTGTTTGACTATACGGACTTTACCAGCTTCAGCAAACTTCATACGGATGTCAAAACCAATAATTGCAAGATTATGCATGCCGCCTGGACCCGGGTAGACGATGTGACCTGGGTGTTCACCATCCAGGCCGACCGGTTCCTGCGGAACATGGTACGCGCCATTGTCGGTACTTTGCTCGAAGTGGGTCGCGGAAAACTTTCTGTTGAGAGTTTCCGACGCGTCATCGAACAGAAGGACCGTTGTCAGGCAGGAACCTCCGTTCCCGGAAATGCATTGTTTCTAGTGGATGTAGCCTATCCGGAAACTACTTTTTTAGAATAAAAGAGGGATGCACTACAAAAACGTACCCCCCTCCTTTTAATTTTTAATTCTTAATTTTTAATTAACTCTATGTGGTTATTGCTTGCTTTCCTCTCTGCTGCCTTATTGGGATTTTACGATGTCTTCAAGAAGAAGTCGCTTCGTGACAATGCCGTACTGCCGGTACTTTTCCTGAACACGCTGTTCTCGAGCCTGATATTTCTTCCTTTCATTCTGGTATCTGCCTTTGCGCCGTCGGTGTTGGGAGGTACGATGTTTGATGTTCCCGTGGTGGGGTGGGAGGTGCATAAGTTTATTGTTGTCAAGTCGTTTATCGTGCTCTCTTCCTGGATATTCGGTTATTTCGGGATGAAGCATCTGCCGCTGACCATCGTGGGACCGATTAATGCGACGCGCCCCGTGATGGTGCTTGTAGGTGCCATGCTTGTGTTTGGCGAACGCTTGAACCTTTATCAATGGATTGGCGTGATGCTTGCCATAGTATCCTTTTTCATGCTGAGCCGTTCGGGCAAGAAGGAGGGAATCGACTTCAAGCATAACAAATGGATTCTTTTCATCGTGCTGGCTGCCGTTGCTGGAGCTGTCAGTGGGCTGTATGACAAATATCTGATGAAGCAGCTCAATCCGATGCTGGTGCAGTCGTGGTATAATGTCTACCAAGTCTTTATCATGTGCCCCATTATCTTGCTGTTGTGGTACCCCAAGCGAAAAGAAAGTACCCCGTTTCGTTGGGACTGGACCATTATCTGTATCTCCATTTTCCTTTGTGCGGCAGACTTTGTCTATTTTTATGCCCTGAGCTATGAGGACTCCATGATTTCCATCGTTTCGATGGTGCGTCGTGGAAGCGTTGTTGTTTCCTTCCTTTTCGGTGCGCTTTTCTTCCGTGAAAAGAATTTAAAAAGCAAGGCTGTCGACCTCATTTTGGTGTTGATTGGAATGTTCTTCCTATATTTGGGGAGTAAATAAACAAGAGATATATGGCAGAAGACCTATATATAAATGCTGGTAGCAAGACAGAGAAATATCGCGCTTTGCTTCCTCAACTGAAAAATCTGCTGGCAGGTGAAGATGACTTGATAGCCAATCTGGCGAATGTTTCGGCGGCGCTGAAAGAGACTTTCCATTTCTTTTGGGTAGGCTTCTATTTGGTGAAGGGTGAAGAATTGGTGTTAGGACCTTTCCAGGGACCGATAGCTTGTACGCGCATCAGGAAAGGCCGTGGTGTTTGCGGCACGGCATGGGATAGAGCCGAGACGTTGGTTGTGCCCGATGTGGATGCATTTCCCGGACATATAGCCTGCAGCTCGCTGTCGCGTTCGGAGATCGTGGTTCCGCTGAAGCGTGAGGACGGTGAAGTGTGGGGAGTATTGGATATTGACAGTGACGATTTGGGCGGTTTTGATGAAACAGATGCCCGTTTCCTTGAAGAAATGATTAAAATGTTATGATAAGAAAACTGAGTGCTTTTTTGATTTTGGCTTTCATCGGATGGGGGTATTTGCAGGCCCAGGAAGCCAAGACGTGTTTTAAGAATATGCCGGATTCTATATGTCCGTTGCTTAGCGCCGTGAACCGTGCGGATTTTATAGACTTTCTGGAAAGTAAGATGAAAGCTGAGGTGACCAACAGCTTTGGTGGTAAATCGGAAATGACGGAACTTTCTCCAGACTATATACATGTGAAGATGACGCCCCAGAGTTCATGGCAGATGAAGCTCTTGTCTATTAACGACAGTACGAAGGTGATTTGTGTGGTTGCTACGGTTTGTGCTCCGGCTTGCGACAGCCATGTCAAGTTCTATACGACAGACTGGAAGGAGCTGGTTGCTTCGTCCTACCTGCCGGCATTGCCCGTTCTGGATGATTTTATCGCTGAGGCCGCGGATACGGTGGATGTCTATGAGTATCAGGATGCCCGTCGCCAGGCCGACATGCTGCTGATGAAAGCGGACCTTTCTGCGAAGGATGCCACGTTGGCATTCACTTTTACCACGACCGATTACATGGGTAAAGAAGCGGCGGAGAAACTGAAACCGTTTGTCCGCCGTCCTATTGTTTATACTTGGAATCAAGGGAAGTTCGAGAAATCCTCTACTTCACTTTGATTCTGTCGAATCCCTCTCCATAGACTCCGATGACTGCACTTTGTGATACAAAGGCATTGGGGTCTATGTCTTTTATGAGCCGGAAAATGATGGTGGACTCCCGCTTCTTGGCCAGCACGAACAGCATTTTTATCTCTTTTCCCGTATAGAAGCCCGAGGCGTTGATGACCGTTGCACCTCTGTGAGGATATACCTGGATGTGCTTGGCTATCTCCTCATATTTATCGCTGATAATAAAGAATTGTACGGACTGGCGGGCACTGTTCACCACTTGGTCGAGCACGAAGCTGCATATGTATAGAGTAACGTAGCCATACACCACCTTTTCCCAATCTTTTAGAACAAAGTAACTGGACGAGATGATGATAAGGTCACATATCAACATGACTCTGCCCAGCGTGATGTCGCGGTACTTGTTGATTACGGCGGCAATGATGTCCGTGCCGCCAGTACTGCCGTTGTTGGAAAAGGCGATGCCGATGCCGCTACCGCAGAAGGAGGCACCGATGACACAAGCCATGAAAGGCTGGTCGTGCAGGAGGACAACACCCTCGGTCAGTTTCTGGATAATGGAAAGGAAAAAGGTCAGGGTGAATACGGCAAAGATTGTCTTTACGCTGAACTTCCATCCCAACACACGTAGGGCAAGCAATAGAAGCAGAAAATTGATGGCGAAGTACGTATATTGGACGGGAAATCCAGTGGCAAAATATACGATGGATGCAATGCCCGGTACGCCACCGGTAGTAATATCGTTGGGAAGCAGGAAGACTGTCCAGCCGATACCATATAAGACCATACCCAGGGCAATCATCAGATAATCCCGCAGTTCGCGCATGGTGTTCTGTCGGGAGGGAACATTTACTATTGTTTTCATTATAATTTTATGTGGTTGTGAAAATGCGGGGACAAAGATACAAAAGATATCATTTGTTTGTTTGAGTATAAGATTGATATTTATATTTTGATGTTACTATGAGTTTTAACATACAATAGCTTGCTTTGATAAAATAATTATCTATATTCGCTTTTATAATTAACGGTGATTATTGACTTAGATGACTATGAAACCACTTTACCAAGATCTGCCATTCCCAATAGACAGTCATATACATTATTATATAGAAGACTTGCCGCACTTCATTGTACCTTGGCATTATCATCCGGCCATAGAGATAATGTATATAACTAGAGGTATAGGAACCCGTTTTGTTGGGGATTGCATAGAACAGTATGAGGAGGGGGATGTATGTATGATTGGCCCTAATCTCCCTCATGAATGGCGTAATGATGATGCTTATTTTGATAAGGAGTCTGGTTTGCGTGCTACGTGTATCTGTCTGTTCTTTAAACGTGAGATATTTGATCCGAATTTTATCAGATTACCAGAAATGAATAATATTCGTGATTTGATAGAGAGATCACGGCGTGGACTGAAGTTTACCGGAAAATCGAAATTAGAGATAACCCGGTTTATAAGGAGTTCGGTGAATGATGTAGGGGTTCGGAAGGTAACGAATCTTTTAACACTTCTTGAGCTGATGGCCACATCGACTGAGTATGAGTTACTGGCCTCAGTGGGATTTACGAATTCTGTAAATTCAGAAGATTTTGAGAGATTTAATAAGGTATACAAGTTTCTCGTCAAGAACTTTGCGACTTCCATTAGGTTGGAAGAAGTTTCGACTTTGGTTGGATTGACCCCGACAGCTTTTTGCCGTTATTTCAAGGAGAGGACCAAGAAAACCTTTGTAGAATATCTGAACGAAATGCGTATCGGTTATTCGAAAAAACTATTACTGGAAAACAAAATGAAGATTTCTACTATCAGTGGGGAAGTCGGATTCCCTAACTTATCTAATTTTATATCCCAATTTAAAAAAGTGACAGGAATGTCCCCGTCGCAGTTCCAAAAGCAGTTTGGAGTAAAGGCTAAACAAGCCATTTGATTCTACTATTTTATCATTGAATATTTGGTGGTTAGAGCCTTGGTTTTCTACTTTTTTTGCAAGGTTTTATCCATTTGCTGCGAATAATGGTAAAATACCATAATTATCGGAAAATATAGAGGAAAGAGCGAGTTCCATATCAGCGTACTTTTGCAATATAAGATTTTAAAAGTATGATGCTGATGAATGATAAGAGAACAAATGAGTCGCCTTTGCTCTTTATAAAGGATTCTTTGATCGGTGAAAATGTGAAGAGGAGTTTGAAGACTTTGGCTGATTTACGAGGTGTTTTTCATAATTGTGAGGCTTATGAACAGATGTCTCCTGATACTTTATTGTATGAGGTGACTTGTCATCTGCCGGTTGAAGAAGGAACGCCAGGGGGACTCTATTTCGGAATCACGAGAATTTATCCAGGTAAGGTTGGTGATGAGTATTTCATGACCAAAGGACATTTTCATGCCAATATGAATCGTGGGGAGTACTATTGGGGAGTGGAAGGTGAAGGCAGATTGATTATGATGGATCAGAACCGAAGGGTTTGGAGTGAGCGGATGTTTCCGGGTAGTCTTCATTATATACCTGGAGGGGTGGCCCATCGTGTGGCAAATATAGGATATTCTGTTCTGTCATTCGCTGCTTGTTGGCCTTCGGACGCAGGACATGATTATCAGGTGATTTTGGAGAACGGGTTTTCTGCATCTTTACAGTGTGTGAATGGCAATCCCCAATTGATAGAAATATGAATATGAAGTATATCATAGCTGTAGATTTGGGAGGAACCATTACAAAAGTCGGTCTCTTACGCAATGGAGAACTGGTAGACTATGTAAAAATGCCTTCTCGTCAAGATTTGGATATGACAGCAAGTTTGCCGGAGATTGAAAATGCAATTGATTTCCTGCTAAATTCAAATGGTGTGAAGCGCCTCTTTGGAGTGGGTATAGCTTTTCCAGGGCTAGTAAATAATAAAAAAAGCATTATTATATCTACGAATGAAAAATATGATGATGGAGTGGAGCTTGATTTGGATAGATGGGCGGATGAACATTGGGGAGCCCCCTTTTACATTGATAATGACGCACGGCTTGCAGCAATTGGAGAATGGCAATATGGGAGCGGCAGAGGATATGATAGCGTTGTTATGATGACTATTGGTACGGGCATAGGATCGGGAGTCATTATGAATGGTGAGGTAATGTATGGAAAGCACTTTCAAGCAGGTTCGTTGGGTGGCCATTTTGTAGTAGACTACAAAGGAAGGTTATGCTCTTGTGGAAACAAGGGGTGTGTGGAGGCTTTGTCCTCTTCATTCTTCCTTCATAAAATTATAAAGGATCATGCTTGCCTGTCTCCTTCGTTTAAAATGTCATCTCAGAATTATGATTTTAAAGAAATCTTCCAATTGGCGGAACAAGGAAATAGAGACGCGTTATTGGTACGAAATGAATGCATTGAAATATGGGGAGCTGCTGTTATAAATTTTATTCATGCTTATGATCCTGAAGTGGTGATACTTGGAGGGGGAATCATGAATAGCCATAAAGTGATAGTGCCTTATATCGAGGAACGGGTGTCAAAGTTTGCCTGGACTCCGAGTGCAAAAGTATCTGTGGTAGTTTCTAGCTTGGGAGATTATGCAGCTTTGTATGGTTTGGAATATTGTTTAAGAAAAAAGATAAAAGATGAAGTATTCTGCTAATTACGATAAATATCCTTTTGTGCAGGTGTCCTATAATTCGGATGACTGTATTTCCGGTTGGTTTGCCATTACCGATAGTATCAGTGAACGTTTGAAGGTACTGGAGAAGCCGTTGAAAGTGGTTGTGATTGAGTGCTATCAAGGAGTGTTTGAGAATGATATACGTAATGCTTTTGCCGGTAGGTTCAATAATGCTTTATTTGTTCATACAGATAGTGCGATGTTGCCGGAAGAGAAAATCAATGATTTTTTCTATCCTGATATTACCGATGATGAATTATTCGGCTATCTGACCCGGTATACAATGGAATGTTTTTTTGATTTCGATAAAGTTACTGGTATCCGGCAACAGATAGAAGATTTGCAGTCTGGTATTGTAATAGTCTATGGGGTTGGTGCGGCCTATCTTTGTGAACATCCTGATTTGTTGATTTATGCCGATATGGCAAGATGGGAGATACAGTCCAGATTCCGTAAAAATGAAATATCAAATATAGGTGTCAACAATAAAGAAGAACGAACCTCCTTGCAGTATAAAAGAGCTTTTTTCGTAGATTGGAGAATATGCGATAGGCACAAAAAGATGCTGATGGCAAAGGTGGATTATGTTTTGGATACGAACCGGCGCAATCATCCTAAGATGATTACAGGCAAAGCGATGTTTGAGGGATTGGAGAAAGCGGTAAATGGTCCGTTTCGTGTAGTTCCCTTTTTTGATCCGGGGCCTTGGGGAGGACAGTGGATGAAAGATGTTTGCGATTTAGAACGGACGATGCCTAATTATGCTTGGTGTTTTGACTGTGTACCTGAAGAAAACAGTCTGTTGTTGGCCTTTGGGGATGAGAAAGTGGAAATACCGTCAATTGATTTGATTTTTGCTTATCCCCGACAGTTATTGGGTGATGCTGTGTATGGCAGGTTTGGTGATGAGTTTCCAATACGGTTTGACTTTCTTGATACGATAGAAGGCGGCAATCTAAGCTTACAAGTTCATCCTTTGACTGAATATATACAACAGAAATTTGGGATGCATTATACGCAGGATGAGAGCTACTATATTTTGGATGCTAAGGAGGGGGCAACTGTATATTTGGGTTTGAAGGATAATATTAAACCGGAGGAGATGCTTGATGAATTGGAAAAATCGCAAAGGACTGGTGAATTTGAAGTGGAGAAGTATGTAGGTATTTATCCGGCAAAGAAGCATGATCATTTTTTAATTCCGGCTGGTACGGTACATTGTTCGGGAAGGAATAGCATGGTACTTGAGATTAGTGCAACCCCATACATCTTTACATTTAAGTTGTGGGATTGGGGACGGATGGGACTGGATGGCAGACCGCGTCCGATTAATATAGCTCATGGGGCTAATGTGATACAATGGAATAGAACGGAGTCTTGGGTGAAAGAAGAACTGATAAACAAGGTCTCTGTTATTGGTGAAGGAGATTCTTGGCGTGAAGAAAAGACGGGACTTCATGAATGGGAATTTATAGAAACAAGAAGACATTGGTTCACGGACAAAGTTTTGCATAAGAATGAGTCGGGTGTTAATGTTCTGAATCTGATTGAGGGACGTTCGGTGATAGTGGAAAGTCCTATAGGACAATTTTCTCCGTTTGTTGTCCATTATGCGGAAACTTTTATTATTCCTGCTGCCATAAAGGAATATACAATAAAACCTTATGGGGAGTCTGAAGGAATGGAATGTGGAACAATTAAAGCTTTTGTAAGACATCATGCATAAAGATAATTTTGATAAGGGGATTGATATAGGGATAACAGAAAATCCGTTAGGTTTTATTTATGGTAAGGACGTTTTTGGCCCGACAGTAGAAAACCGGTGGTTGGATGATATCCGGTCTAGTTTGTTGGATCCGAAATGTGAAGGACCGGATATTGTCTATTCTATAGCTATGGATGTGGGTAAGACTGTTCATAAAGCGCTTTTGCAAAAACAGCATTTGCTTTTTGGAGTAGTGGCTTATGCCAAAGGAAGTTTGGGAATGGAACCCATTCGCAGTCAGGGACATATTCATAAGGTCTCACCTTTTAGTCAATGGTCCACTCCAGAGGTTTATGAGATATGGAATGGAGAGGCGGTCATTTACATGCAAGAGTCG
>ERZ773269.3204-NODE-3204-length-11195-cov-2.165081_pt1 | contig 11195 bp, 8 predicted proteins | sample MGYA00511958_ERZ773269 | MGnify/ENA primary metagenome ERZ773269 (study PRJEB29015, sample SAMEA2737761) | human gut metagenome | biome: human gut; feature: human-associated habitat; material: faeces | place: China | collected 2012 ... | reverse complement strand
ACAAGAGGATGATGAAATTCCTTTCGATATATCGGATATTATTGCAGATAGAAAGGCTAGAATGAATAAGTAAAGCAGGAGATATAAAAATCTCCTGCTATTTTTTTAATTTGTTTTTGTACTGATTTGGTGAAATATCAGTATATTTTTTAAAAACTTTACTGAAATGACTTTGATCTGCAAAAGATAGAGTTGTAGAGATTTCTAATAATGACACATTTGTACATTGTATTAAAAATTTAGCTTCTTCAACTTTTCTTTTATTAATATAATCTCTTAAAGATATACCAACGATTTTTTTGAATTGATTAGATATATACGCAGGGTTCATTTGTAATTCATTGGAAATATCGAGAAGAGACAAATTTTTATGCAAATTTTGATTGATATATTCAATGCAGTTTCTGATCCAAAAGGGATAATTTGCCTTTTTATTTTTTTTAACCAAAGCACAAAAATCAATAATACTATGCATAAATACTTCGTTTAATCTTTGTGATGAAGTGGCGGAATCTACTTTTCTTATATAGATATCACTTGTCCCATATGCATCTTCTAATGGAACATTTGCAAATATTACTTGTCTTGTCATGAGTGTAATTGTTGCTACAACTTTATATTTCATTGATTGAAGTTGATCGTCTGACAACGCCTCAGATTCACTATGTATAAAATTAATACCAAAACTTCTAGCGGACATACTTTCGCCCTCTTCAATATACTTTAAAAATTTCCGCTCTTCTAAATAAGTATAAATTTTATTTGTATAATCTCGTTTAGTGATAATAATTTCTTTTACTTCTTCTTCTGCTTCGCTTTTTTTATTATCGTGTAATATACATCGCATATCTTCGATACTTAAATAGTTATTAAATAAAAACTGATAGATGAGTTGAATATAAGTGAATTTTTGATTATCAAAGCTAATGCATTTTTTCAATATATCATTAATAGACGGTTTCTTTATTAAATGATTAAAAAAAACGATTTCTTTTGGAGATTGATAACGATGAAGGGAATCGCATAACATCGGTCCAAAACAAATAGTATATTCTTCGTAAATGATGAAAAATGTAATATCTGATTTGGAAGAAAGTATACCTACTTTTCCCCATCTAGTCATAGATGAATTAATAAGATATTTAAAACAATCTTTTGGTAAGTGAAAAAAGAATTGAGGATAGTGATCAATAATCTTATTTTTATTAAGAATAAACATGGGGATTTTTGTGATTTCATAAAAGTAATCAATATTATTAATGAGTGTTTGTAAAGTGGCCATTTGTAATTTCTCCATTTTTTTGATATTTAGTATAATTTATACCAAAATAATATAATATATGCAAATAACTATCAATATTACTTTTATAATAATTTTTGTAATCAAAACAGAGGAGGAAAAGAGAATGTTTGAAAAGTTAGAAAAAGGATTACAAAAAATAGTTAATCCTATGGCACAAAAGTTAAGCGATAATCAATCTTTAAAAGCTGTGTCAGCTGGATTTGTTAAATTAATGCCTATTACCTTAGGATTGGTAGTATTTTCTATTATCGGTAATTTACCGATTACAGGGTTTACAGATTGGCTAACAGATGTTGGGTTAATGGACTCTATTAATGCAGCACTTACTGCAAGTACAAGTATTATTTCAATTTATGTAGTGTTTGCTATTGCTTATAATTTTGCTAATAATAGAAATCAAAGTGGTATTACAGCTGGCTTTATTTCATTAGCAGGATTTGTTTTATTGATTCCACAAACTGTTCAAGCAGGTAAGGAAACAGTTTCAGCATTGCCTATAAGTTATATGGGGTCATCAGGAATTGTTTTAGCTTTAATTATTTCAATATGTGTTGGACATTTATATTGTTATTTATGTGAAAAAAATGTCACTTTTAAAATGCCAAGTTCAGTACCACCAATGGTAAGTGAATCGTTAGAACCAATTTTTGTGGCAATGATTATTTTTGGTTTATTATTTATTGTTCGTGTTGGATTCTCATTTACTGAATTTAAAAATGCTGCGGATTTTGTTTCAAAGATTGTCTCAAAACCATTATTAGCTATTGGTACTTCTATTCCAGCTTTAATATTTGTATTATTTGTTAGTAATGTTTTCTGGTGGTTTGGTATTCATCCACAAACAATTCAAGGACCTGTTAGTAGTGTACTTTACATGATGATGTTAGATAACATTGATAAGTTTGGAAATGGAAAAGAAATGTTATATGTTTTACCTTTATTAGTATATCTAATTGCTGGAATTGGCGGAAATGGGAATACTTTAGGGTTATTGATTTCTATGATTAGTGCTAAATCTAAACGATATAAACAAATGTTCAAATTAGCGTTAGTACCTCATATTTTTAATATAAATGAACCATTGATTTTTGGTATGCCTATTATATTAAATCCATTTTTCTTTATTCCTATGACAGTAAATTGTGTTATTTCAGGGATTATAGCTTGGATCTATTTAAGTGTTGTTCCATTTACATATAATCCAATGATGGAATTATTGCCTTGGACTACTCCAGTTTTTGTTAAGTATTTCTTGTCAGGAGGAATTGCATTATTAGTTTTAGTTTTAATCTTAGTGGCAGTAAATACTATTATTTATTATCCATTCTTTAAAATGGCAGATAACGAAGCTTTAAAAGAAGAAATGGCAGGAGAATAATATTATGAGTTTTTCAAATGAATTTTTATGGGGAGTAGCTACAAGTGCCTTTCAATATGAAGGAGCTTATTTAGAAGATGGTAAAGGCTGGACTGTTGCGGATGAAAGATGTAAGAAAAAAAATAAAATACAGGCCGATAGTTCAGTTGCTAGTGATGGATATCATCATTTAGAAGAAGATGTTTCCTTAATGAAGGAATTAGGAATAAAATCATATCGTTTTTCAATAAGTTGGGCTAGATTATATCCTGATGGCGATGGAGAATTAAATGAAAAAGGAATAGAATATTATCAAAAATTATTAGTTTTGTTAAATGATAATCATATTGAGCCTATTGTTACTTTATTGCATTTTGATATTCCATGGAAACTAATTGAAAAGTATGAAGGTTTTGTTTCTAGAAAATGCATTGATGCATTTGAAAGATATTGTCGAACATGTTTCAAACTATTTGGAAATCGTGTCAAATATTGGTTAACAATTAATGAACAAAATGTTATGGCAATGATGCATGACATGTTAGGTCTAAATAAAGAAGATCCAAAATTAAGTGAAAAATTAGTGCAATGCAATTACAATATGTATTTAGCTAGTGCAAAAGCTATAATTGCCTGTCATGAAATGTGTCCTCAGGCACTTATCGGTCCTTGTGTCTCTTATCCAACATTATATGCAGAAACTTGTCATCCAGATGATGTAGCTTTAGCTTATGATATGCAAGATATGATGGCTTTTGCTCCGATGGAGACATATGTTTATGGGATTATTAGTCCATTGGTAATGAATAAATGGCGTAAAGGAAATACAGTACCACAAATGTTTAAAGAAGATGAACAAATCTTAAAATCAGGAACTGCTGATTATTTAGGGGTTAATTGGTATTGTACGCAAACTGTTGGAATATCAAATAGTAAAAGTGGATTCAATATTGGAGTGGAACTTGATATTAAAAAGAATCCGTATTTGGAGTATGGACATTGGGATTGGAGTTATGATCCTAAAGCATTAAAAATGGCTTTAAAAGAATGTTATGCACGATTTAAAAAACCTATTATGATTTGTGAAAATGGCTGGAGTGAATTAGAAACTGTTGAAGATGGAAAAGTTCATGATCAAAAACGAATTGACTACTTACATGATCATATAAAACAAATGCAAAATGCTATTGATGAAGGTGTTGATTTAATAGGTTATCAACATTGGAGTTTTATAGATATTTTATCTTCATCTCAAGGTTTTGATAAACGATACGGTTTAGTTTTTGTAGATAGAGATAACTTTAATATAAAAAATTGTCAAAGAATAAAAAAAGACAGTTTTTATTACTATCAGTCAGTCATAAAAAATAATGGATTAGGTGAAATTAATGAAGAAAGATAAATTGTTAGAGTTGTTTAATTCATTGACATTAGAAGAAAAAATAGGACAACTAGTGCAGTTAAATCCAGATTTCTTAAATGAAAGTGATACAGTTCATACTGGACCAATATCTTCAATAGGAATCAAAGAAGAAATGATTCCTTATACAGGATCTATTTTAAATTCAGTAAATGCTAAAAAAATAAAAACAATACAAAAAGAATATATTGAAAAAAGTAGACATAAAATTCCGCTATTATTTATGGCGGATATAATTAATGGGTATAAAACAGTTTTTCCTATCCCTTTAGCATTAGGATGTTCGTATGACTTTAAATTAGTAAAGGAAACAGCTCAAATTTCTGCAAAAGAAGCAGCAAGTGGAATACATGTTACTTTTTCTCCAATGGTAGACATGGTGCATGATGCTAGATGGGGAAGGGTCATGGAATCGTATAGTGAAGATGTATACTTAAATAATCAGTACGCTGAAGCAATGGTTACAGGATATCAAGGGACAAATGACCCACATAATAATATTGCTTCTTGTGTGAAACATTTTGCTGGATATGGTGGAGCACAATCAGGAAGAGATTATAATACAGTAGAATTAAGCAAACGTACTTTGTTAGAAGAATATTTACCAGCTTATCACTCTGCAATCAAAGCGGGATGTAAAATGGTTATGACATCTTTTAATACTATAGATAGAATACCAGTCACTGCTAATAAGTGGTTGTTAAGGAATATACTAAGAAATGAATGGAATTTTAAAGGTGTAACCATTTCAGACCATTCTGCAATTAAAGAATTAATGAATCATGGTATTGCTAGAGATGAAAAAGAGGCAGCTCAAAAGGCACTCGAAGCAGGGTGCGATATAGATATGATGACAGCATGTTATGCTAATAATCTATCTCGATTAGTTAAAGAGAAAAAATTAGATATAAGTTATATTAATGATGCAGCTTTTAGAGTATTAGAATTAAAAAATGATTTAGGGCTATTTGAAAATCCTTATCGAGGGGCTGATGAAGATGATGAAAAAAAATATATATTAGCTCCTGAATTTAGAAACAAGGCGAGAGAAGCAGTTGAAAAGTCGTGTGTTTTACTAGAAAATAATGGTATTTTGCCGTTGAATAGTAATAAAAAAATAGCGTTAATTGGGCCTTATGGTAATAGTAAAGAGCTTTGTGGGATGTGGTCTTTTACTGTAGATAAGGATAACGTTATTACAGTAAAAGAAGGGATTGAAAAATACAGTAATAATGTTCAGTATTGTACTGGATCACAAATTTTAGATGATTATCAAGTAGTTAAAGAATTAAATTCTTTATTTGGGCAAGAATTTAAAAATCAAGAATTAGTAGATGAAAGTTTAGAATTAAAATGTGCTAAAGAATATGCAAAAGATGCAGATGTTGTAATTATGGCTTTAGGAGAACATTCTTATCAAAGTGGTGAAGCAGCATCAAGAACAGACTTATCAATTCCAAAACCACAAATGAATCTATTTAAAGAAATAGTTAAATTGAAAAAGCCAATAGTAAGCCTTATTTTTAGTGGAAGACCTCTTATATTAAATGAAATAAAAAAATATAGTGATGCTGTACTTCAATGCTGGTTTCCAGGAATTGAAGGTGGTAATGGTATAGCAAATATATTATATGGAAAGGTAAATCCGTCTGCCCGTTTGTCTATTTCTTTCCCATATCATGTAGGGCAATGTCCTATTTCATATAACTTTTTAAATACAGGAAGACCTAACACTAAAGAAGATATTGGAAATAGATTTGTATCTAAATATATTGATGCCCCAAATCTACCATTGTATGGTTTTGGATATGGGTTATCTTATAGTCAATTTGAATATTCGAAAGTTTCTTTAAGTTCAAAAAAGATGTCTATGGACACGGTTATTGAAGCATCTGTAATAGTAGAAAATAAATCAGAATATGAAGGTGTTGAAACTGTGCAAATGTATATTAATGATGTTGTTAGCTCTGTTTCTAGACCAGTTAAAGAATTAAAAGGAATAAAGAAAATAACTTTAAAACCATACGAAAAGAAAAAAGTTGATTTTATTATTACAAATGAAATGTTAAAATTTTATCGATGTGACATGAAATATGATAGTGAAGCAGGAAAATTTATTGTTTATATTGGACATGATAGTTTAACAAATAATGAGGAATGCTTCGAATTAATAAAATAAACAAAGATAAAGAAGTAAGCAAACAATTTTACAGGGATGCTTACTTCTTTTATATTTAAAAAGGCATTTTTTAGACAAATTAAATGATATGTCTAAATTTATGTGAAAAAATCAACAAATATTTAATAAACAATTACTTAATAGAGGGGTTTCATGTATAATAAATTGGACGTAATTGTTTTAATTAAAGAACAATTAAGGGAGGAAGGAAAAATTTAATGAGTATGAAAAAATACGAGGAGTGGGATGCAAATCACAAGCATGACAATCCTCCAAGAGAGAAAATTGTTAAGTTAGGTAGAAAGATTACTGATGTGGCAGATCATATTTTTGGTGGCGTAAAAGTAGAAGATCCAGAATATTGGGGACTTGCTGAAATTATAAGTGATGAAATGGCTGACATTGCTTTACAAATGAAAAAACGTACACCTTATACTTTTAAAGAAATGTGTAAGTTATGTAAGATTGAAAAAAATCAAGAGGAAGCATTTCAAAAATTATTAGATGAAATGAGTTATATTGGTTTACTTGAATATGATTATGGTTATCACTATGATCATAATGGTCGCACTGCACCACAAAGTGAAAGAAGATATATCTTACCAATGTTTGTACCTGGAAGTGCAGAGTTATTTAATATGGAAGAGTTACCAGATAGATCAAATCCACGTGTAACAAATCATCCAGATGTAGCTGCTTTCTTTGAACGTATGACTTATATTCCACTTGCTGGAATTACACAAATGGTACCACCAGGTGGTGGAGGAATTGGAATGCATGTTATTCCTGTTGAAAAAGCGATTTCTATGGAAAATGAAGCGATTGATATTGAAAAATTATCTTATTGGTTAGATAAATATGAAGGTAAAATTGGTGTAGGAAGATGTTCATGCCGTGCTTCAAGAAAAGCAATTGGTGATGGATGTGCTGATGATGATTTCGGTTGGTGTATCGGTGTTGGTGATTTTGCCGATTATTGTCGTGAAACAGGTAAAGGACATGATATTACTAAAGAAGAAGCTTTAGCTATTTTAAAACGTGCAGAAGATAATGGTTTTGTTCACCAAATAACAAATATTGATGGCGAAAATAAAATTTTTGGTATTTGTAACTGTAATGTTGAAATTTGTAACGCTTTAAGAACATCACAATTATTTAATACACCAAATATGTCACGTTCTGCTTATGTAGCTCATGTAGAAAAAGACAAATGTGTGGCTTGTGGAAGATGTGTGGAATATTGCCCTGCAGGTGCTGTACGTTTAGGACAAAAATTATGTAAAAAAGATGGTTCTGAAATTAAGTATCCAAAACAAGAATTACCAGATGCTACAAAATGGGGACCAGAAAAATACGATTTTAATTATCGTGATAATAATAGAATTAATACTCATGAAACAGGAACAGCTCCTTGTAAAAGTGCTTGTCCTGCTCATATTGCAGTACAAGGTTATATTAAAATGGCATCTCAAGGAAGATATCAAGATGCTTTAGCGCTCATTAAAAAACAAAATCCATTCCCAGCTGTCTGTGGAGCGATTTGTAATAGAAGATGTGAAGATGCTTGTACACGTGGTAAAGTTGATGAAGCCTTATCAATTGATGCAATTAAAAGATTTATTGCGGAACAAGATCTAAATGCCCAAACGAGACATATTCCAGAAGTTGTGATTCCTGCAAGTATTCATATGGATCATTTTGATGAAAAAATTGCGATTATTGGAGCAGGACCTGCTGGTTTAACAGCTGCTTTCTATTTAGCTGAGACAGGTTATCGTCCTACAGTGTTTGAAAAAAGCGAACATCCAGGAGGAATGTTACGTTATGGGATTCCATCTTATAAACTAGAAAAAGATTTATTAGATGCTGAAATCGATGTCGCAAAAGCGATGGGTGTTGAAATTAAAACAGGAATTGAAGTTGGAAAAGATGTAACAATTCAACAATTAAGAGAACAAGGTTATAAAGCTTTCTATATTGCTATTGGATGCGCTGCTGGTCGTTTACCAGGACTTGAAAATGAAAACGCAGAAGGTGTTATGACAGCTATTGATTATTTACATGATGCAAACTGTGGTAATGCGCCATTTGCTGGAAAAGTTGTTGTCGTCGGTGGTGGAAATGTAGCCATTGATGCTTCTCGTGTATCTGCAAGAAATGCAGCAAGTTCAGTATTCCAATTTAGCTTAGAACAAGAACCAGATATGCCAGCTTCAGTTGAAGAAATCAAAGAAGCAAGAGAAGATGGTGTTACAATCAATTGTGGTTGGGGACCAAAAGAAATTCTTGCAGAAAATGGTAAAGTGACAGGTATTGTTTTCAAAAAATGTTTATCTGTAATTAATGATGGTAAATTTGCGCCAGTTTATGATGAAAATGAAACTATGACAGTTGAATGTGGTCGTTTAATCTTTGCGATTGGACAACAAAGTGTATGGAAAGATTTATTAAAAGGTGAAGATGTTAAATTCAATGGACCAGCTATTGAATTAAATCAAGTGACTTTCCAATCAAGTAAAGAAGATATCTTTGCTGGAGGAGATGTTTATACTGGACCTAAATTCGCAATTGATGCCATTGCCCAAGGTAAGATTGCTGCTGAATCATTACATCGTTATGTTCATAATGGACATATGGAAACAGGACGTAATCGTTGGCAATTTAAACCACTTGATACAGATGATATTTTAGTAGAAAGCTATGATCGTGGACCTAAACAAGTTGAAGGTATTAACCTAGAAGTTAAAGATCGATTCAAAGATAATACACAAATTCTTACAGAAGAACAAATTAAAAAAGAAACAGCAAGATGTTTAGGATGCGGAGCAACAATCGTTGATACGAATAAATGTATTGGTTGTGGGGTATGTACAACTAAATGTGAATTTGATGCTATCAAACTTCATCGTGATCATCCAGAATGTTCTAATATGGTTGTGGCAGAAGATAAGTTTAAAGCAATTATCCCTTATCAATTAAAACGTGTAAAAAATATTATTTTAAAGAAAAAGGTAGAACATTAAGATGCATGAATTAGGTGTTACATTTTATGTTGTTAAAGATGTAAAAAAAGTTGCGCAAGAAAATAAAGTTGATAAAATTGATTATGTGAAGTTAGAAATTGGTGAAGTTTCTGGTGTTGTTCATGATCAATTGATTGATTGTTGGAATTGGGCAAGAAAAAAAGAAGCAGTGACGGAACATGCAAAAATGTATATAGAAACATTAGAAGCAATTACTTATTGTGAAGATTGTCATGGACAATATCGTACGATTGATTATGGTAAAACATGTCCTTATTGCCATAGTGAAAATACCTATTTATTAAGGGGTAATGAGTTTAATATTAAGGAGATTGGTATTTATGAAGATTCTTGAACTTAAACAAAATATATTTAAAGAAAATGAAGTAACTGCAGATAAAATTCGTGATGAATTTAAAAAACAAAAAAAATTAATGATTAATGTGATGTCTTCTCCAGGTTCGGGGAAGACAACAACATTACTTCGTACCATTGAAAGATTACAAGGTATTACCCGTATAGGTGTCATGGAATGTGACATTGATGCTAGTGTTGATGCTGTTACGATAGAAAATGGTGGAGCAAAAGCCATTCAATTACATACAGGTGGTATGTGTCATATGGATGCAACTATGACTCAACAAGGACTTAATGAAATGGGAATGGATGATGTAGATCTTATTTTCATTGAAAATGTTGGAAATCTTGTTTGTCCTGCAGAATTTGATACTGGAGCAAGTATTAATATTACGATTTTATCAGTTCCTGAAGGAGATGATAAACCATTAAAGTATCCTTTAATGTTTAGTGTATGTGATTTGGTTATTATTTCTAAGATTGATACGCTTGATTATTTTGATTTTGATATTGATCAAGCAAAAGTTAATATTTTAAATTTAAATCCAAATGCAAAAATTATTTGTTTAAGTGCAAAAACAGGTGAAGGTATGAATGAATTCATTCAATGGATCAAAGAAAATAAAAATAATTAAAAAGGCATAGTTAGGCTATGCCTTTTCATTTAGTTCTTTATTTAAAATTTCTAGAAAAGCTTCTTCAGCTTTAGAAAACAAACGATACTTTTTCCAAATAAGATTACTTTTAATCATAAGTGGTGGATTTAGTGGTTTAAAACACAAAGAACCTTCAGTTGTTTCATGATAAAGATGTTCAAATGTTAAAACATAACCAACATCCTCTTCACACATCAATTGGGCATTATAAAAAAGATTATAAGTAGCGACAACATTTAGTGCTCTTTGATTACCTCCTAACCATCCTGCAATATTATTTTTAACCATCTCTTGATTAGATATAATAATTGGCTGATTCATTAGATCCTTAGGTGTAATGAAATCTTTATTCGCAAGATTAGAATCCTTTTTCATAAGAATTCCTTCAAGGTCATAACCAGGGAGCTTTAAATAATCATATTTAGAAAAATTTGCAGGTTCCACAACAATCCCTAGATCAAAAATACTTTGATCAATCTTTTCTTCAACATATTGTGCATTTCCACTATAAAGATGAAATTTAATATGGGGATATTGTTTTTGAGTTTTAGCAATAGCTTTCATAATAACACGATTACATATACTTTCACTACATCCAATATGAATATTTCCACTAATATATTTTTTATTATTTCTAAGATAATCCTCACTTCTGTCTACAAGATTTAAAATCTCAATAGCTTGTTCCTTAAATAACCGTCCTTCTTCGGTTAAAGAAACAGTTCGCGTTGTACGATTAAAAAGTGTTGTTTTGTATTCATCTTCTAAATCTTTAATTTGTTTAGATAGAGCCGGTTGGGAAACATTTAGTAACTTAGCAGCTTTAGAAAAACTTTCCTCTCGAGCAACTGTTATAAAGTATTTTAAGACACGTAATTCCATTAAATCACCTCAACATAA
>ERZ773269.3201-NODE-3201-length-11200-cov-9.823598_pt1 | contig 11200 bp, 8 predicted proteins | sample MGYA00511958_ERZ773269 | MGnify/ENA primary metagenome ERZ773269 (study PRJEB29015, sample SAMEA2737761) | human gut metagenome | biome: human gut; feature: human-associated habitat; material: faeces | place: China | collected 2012 ... | reverse complement strand
GCCTGCATGTGGATATGCTGGCCCGCATGATGCAGATGCTGATGAACGAGGACTTCGTGGAGAAGCTCCGCGCCGCCAAGACCCCGGCGGAGTTCCTGGACGCCATCGACGCACAGGAAGAGGCTCAGTTCGGGGATGAGAGCTTCACCCAGCAGCAGATCCCCCAGAACGGCTACCGGGTGCTGGCCGTCACCGCCTGCCCCAACGGCATCGCCCATACTTACATGGCCGCCGAAGCCCTCGTCAAGGCCGGTGACAAGCTGGGTCTGCCCGTGAAAGTGGAGACCAACGGCTCCGACGGCACCAAGAACGCCCTGACCCGGAAAGAGATCGAGGAATGCGACGGCATCATCGTGGCAGCGGACAAGAACGTGGAAACGGCCCGCTTTGACGGCAAGCCCGTCCTGTTTACCCGGGTGGACGACGGCATCCACAAACCCGAGGAGCTCATCAAGAAAGTGGCCCACGGTGAGGTGCCTGTCTTCCACGCCAAGGGCGGCGCGCAGGCGGCCGCGGAGGAGGACACCGCAGGCGAGAGCCTGGGCCGCAGCCTCTACAAGCACCTGATGAACGGTGTCTCCCACATGCTGCCGTTCGTGGTGGGCGGCGGCATCATGATCGCCCTGGCATTCCTGCTGGACGACTACAGCATTGATCCCTCCAACTTCGGGATGAACACCCCTGTGGCGGCGTTCTTCAAGACGGTGGGCGGTGCGGCATTCGGCTACATGCTGCCCATCCTGGCCGGTTTCATCGCCATGTCCATTGCGGATCGTCCGGGTCTGGCCGTCGGCTTTGCAGGCGGCGTCCTGGCCATGAACGGCACCAACTTTGCAGACCTTGCCAATGGCGAGACCACCGGTATCTCCGGCGGCTTCCTGGCGGCTCTGCTGGCTGGTTTCGTGGCAGGCTATGTGGTCCAGTTCCTCAAGAAGATCACCGAAAAGCTCCCCGCCAGCCTCAACGGCATCCGGCCCATGCTGATCTATCCGCTGGGCGGCATCCTCGTGGTGGGCGCTGTCATGTGCGGCATCAACCCCATCATGGGCATGATCAACACCGCCATGACCGATTGGCTCAACGCCATGGGCGGCACTTCCAAGGTCCTGCTGGGTGCCATCGTGGCCGGTATGATGAGCATTGATATGGGCGGCCCGTTCAACAAGGCAGCTTACGTCTTTGGCACCGCGGCGCTGGCTTCCGGCAACTATGAGGTCATGGCGGCTGTCATGGTGGGCGGCATGGTCCCGCCCATCGCCATCGCCCTCTCCACCACGTTCTGCCCCAAAAAGTGGACCCCGGATGAGCGCCGCAACGGTATCGTCAACTACATCATGGGCCTCTGCTTTGTCACGGAGGGCGCCATCCCCTACGCGGCGGCCGACCCGCTCCGCGTGCTGCCCAGCTGTGTCATTGGCGCGGCCCTGTCCGGTGCCCTCTCCATGACCTTTGGCTGCGCTCTGCGGGCACCCCACGGCGGCATCTTCGTCTTCCCCGTGGTCGATCATGCTCTGCTCTACTGCGTGGCGCTGGCCGTGGGCAGCGTGGCAGGCGCTGTGATCCTCAGCCTGCTCAAGAAGACCCGCGCCGAGGCATAATGTACAAAGCCATTCTCCAAACTTCATCATAAGCAAAAGGCCCCCGCTGTGCACTGGCAGACCAGACACGGCGGGGGCCGCTTTTGTTGAGAGGACGACTCCATACAAACACAAAAACCCGCCTGGCAGCGGGTTTTTGTGTATAGAGGGGTGGGAAAGTATATAAAGTGGTGAATCGCAATTTCAGGCAGGGAAGCTGTTTCAGGCGTTTTGCACAGCCTGTGGACGCAGAAGCCCCGCATCCGTACCCTGCGATATGTATTATACCAGCTCTTTCTTTTTTGTCAAATAGAAATTTCTTGAAATGCTTAAATTTGCACTTTACTTTTGAAGCAAAACTTTATATAATTAACACAAGCGAAATGAAATCCAACTTTTGCTAGGTTTATAAATTTTTACAACAATAAAACTTTACTTTCGAAAATTTTTGTGGATTTCAACAGAATATCAAAGGAGACATTGTCCCATGGATGATTTGGACCGTAAAATTCTGGCCCTGTTGGCCAAAAACGCCCGGATGCCTGTCAAGGAGATCGCGGAGCAGGTAGCTCTGACCAGCCCTGCCGTTTCCAGCCGCATCCACAAGCTGGAGACCGATGGCATCATCGGCGGCTATACCGTCACACTCAACCGCCCGGCAGACCGCGTGTATGTGGATGCCCTCATCAGCCTTTCGGTGGCCCCCTCCAAGCACGAGGCGTTCCTGCACCTGATCCAGAACAGCAAGGAAGTGCTGCAGTGCTACCACGTCACGGGCGATTATACATTCCTCATCAAGGTCAGCTGCGGCAGTATGCCCCAGCTGGAGCATCTGATCCTCCAGTTCCAGAAGCTGGGTACCACCAGCACCCAGATCATCCTTTCCACCCCCGTCAACCACGGCGATCTGGAAGCCCTGATGCTGTAAAGAAGCTGAAAAACGTCTGTTCATAAAAGTGTTACAGGCAGCGGCGCAATTTTCGCCCGCGGTGGCTCGTATTCTGGATAGCAGCACAAAAAAGTGGAATACTATGGCTGCACTCTTCCAAACGACGCCTCACGAACGAAAGGAATATCCACTATGAAACTGAAACGCATCTTTGCGGCGCTGCTGGCAGGCGCTGCCCTGCTGGCTCTGGTGGGCTGCGGCACATCCGGCAGCACGGGCAAGCCCGCTTCCTCCGCTGCAAGTACCCCCAAAGACTACACCCAGATCCTCCACGATGCCCGCAGCGCCGAGGACAACGAGTATTATATGATCTTCACCAAAGGCGTGGACGGGAAATACACCGCTCAGTACGGCTACAGCAAGGACTATGAGGCCGACCAGCTCAATGATGAGATCGCCAACATGATGATGCCCATGCTCAACTTGGAGGATGGCATGGCGGAGGATTTTGCCGCCTCCCTTTCCACAATGATGGTGCAGAGCTATGGCCTTGCCATCGTCAAGCCTGCCGAGGGCAGAACGCAGGACGTGGTAGACGCTCTGAATGCCTATGTGGAGAGCGAGCAGCAGTCCATGGAGCATTATCTCGAGGACGAGTATCAGATCGCCAAGAACGCGAAAGTGGAGACTCTTCCCTCCGGCGAGGTGGTCCTTGTCTGCTGTGAGGACAGCGATACCGTCCTTGCCAACCTGAAAAAAGCGCTGGCCGCTTAAAAACGAATCACACGCAAAAAAGAACGCCTGCTTCCAGTTGGAAGCGGGCGTTCTTTGCAGGATGGGCAGTACAGAAATTATTCAGCTTTCACGTCGATGGCGTTGACGATCTTGTTGGCGATGTACTCGTGGCCCTGAATGGTGGGGTGGACATCCAGGTCGGTCTTTGCCTTGGGGATGGCCACATAAGTCAGGTCATAGGTCTCGGCCAGCTGCTTCTCAAACTTGTTGAGCTTGCGGAAGTAGTTGTGCCAGCAGGGGATAAACGGCACCGGGTCGGTGTAGCCCATCAGCAGGATCTGCACGTCCGGGTTCAGCTTGCGGATCTCCTGCACGATGGAGATGAGGGCGGAGGTGGTCTGCGGATAGATGCGGTCGCAGATCTTGGCCATATCGGAGGTGATGAGCTTCCAGGAGGCGTTCTTTTCCTCTTTGGTCAGCTCCATGTCCTTGATGCCCTTGAGGATGGTGGAAACGGCAGAGCCGGAGGAGCGCAGGTTGCCGGAGAGGATGGTGGAAGCCAGAGCGTCGCTCTTGTGGTTGGTGGCGTTCCACAGGCCGGCCACGCAGGGCACGAACGCGTCATTGGAGCCGATCTGGATGGAGATGACATCTGCCTTGCGGATGTAATCCTGGAACTCCGGGTAGACGTAGTAGCAGCCGGACTCCATGTTCATCTGGGGCATCTTGCCGTCCCGGATCATGTCCACCAGGTCGGGGGCCGTCAGGGCAGGCAGGCCCAGATCAATGGCGTGGTCGCGGTCCAGGCCCAGCTTGGAAGCTACCTTACCGACATAGCAGTCTGGGGAGTAGCCCTTGAAATTGGGGCGCATGTCCACGCCGTAAGTGGAAGTGCCGTTGGCGCTGTACTGGACATCGGCCAGGCCCACGCCTGCCACGATGCTGTCGCCCAGGGCAACGTAGGTGATCTGCTTCTGCTCCGTGCTCTCCGTGTCGGCAGCAGTTTCTTTCGTGCTGTCCGCCGCGGGGGCAGTCGTTTTGGTGTCGGCGGCGGGAGCCTGTTCGGTGGTGGTAGCCGTCACGGTATCGCCCAGGGTAACGACCACTTCGTTGGTCTCATCCTCAGGGGCCATTTCCGGCTCTGCTTCGGCCACAGCGGCCTCGGGTTCCGCGGGCAGTGCCTCGGCACCCTCAGCAAAGGCGGGGACGCCCAGCGAGAACACCAGAGCGGCTGCCAGCAGCAGGCTGACAAATTTCTTTTTCACGGTGTGGTTCCTTCTTTCCCATCAAAAATCTCAGTAATCGCGGGGAGTGATCTCCTCTTCCAGCTTGCGATAGTCTACCTTGCCCACCGGGGTCATGGGGAGCTCCGGCACAAACTTGTAGGCCACAGGCTGGACGTATTCGGGCAGCTCCTCCTCGCACATCTGGCGCAGCTCTTTGATCAGCTGTTTTTTCTTGACACCAGCAGCGGCGGGGGTGAGCACGATGTACACGAATGGCAGGCGGCCCTGCACATGGTCCTGATCGGCACAGCCCACAACGGAGCACTGGTGCACGGCGGGGTGCTGGCTGACCACGTTTTCGATCATGGAGGGGAAGACTTTGAAGCCGTCGTGCCGGATGATGAGCCGCTTGATGCGGGAATCCAGGTAGACGAAGCCGTCCTCGTCGATATAGCCGATATCGCCGGTGTGGACCCAGACGCGGCCATCCGGGTGCTTGTGCAGGATCATGGCCGTTTCGTCGGGTTTGTTGTAGTAGCCTTTCATGGTGGCGGGGCCGCTGATGCACAGCTCGCCGCGCTGACCAATGGGCAGCTCTTTGTCCGTGCCTGGCTCAAACGCCGAGACGAGGGTGTTGACCATGGGAATGCCCACGCTGCCGGGCTTGTTGTTCTTACCGGCGGCCACAGTGGCGGCCGAGGCAACTTCCGTCATGCCATAGCCCTTGGCCATGGGGTACTCCACGTTGTGGGAGGCCAGGAATTCGTTGACCGTCTTCTCCGCGCCCAGCGAAATGGCGTCGCCGCCAGCCGCGTAGTTGTGAATGAACGAGAGGTCTTTTTTCTGAACTTTCGGGTCGGCGGCCAGCTGCTGGTAGTGGGCGGGCACACCGAACATGATCTCGGGCTTGTACTTGAGCACCAGGCTGCCCAGCTTGGCAGGGTCCAGGTTGGGGATGATGATCACCGTCAGGCCCAGCACCAGCGGCAGGTGCACGCCGCAGGCATAGCCGTAGGCGATGAACGGGGGCATAATGTTCATCAGCTTCTGCCCTTTCTGGAACAGGGTGTCATAGGCAGAGAACTGCTGTGCAATGGCGTTGAAGCTGTTGTCTGTCAGCATGACGCCCTTGGGCGAGCCCGTGGTGCCGCCGGTGTGGACCACCACGCAGGCATGGTCCGGGGAGTAAGGCTCCGCGGCGGTGCTCTGGCCCTCGCCGCCCTCCAGGAACTGCTTCCAGTGCAGAACGTTGGATTTGTACTTGTTCTTATCGGGGCTGGTCATCTTGTAGCCGACGCTGAGCGGGAACGGCAGGGAGTCGGCCGGGGAGAGGACGATCACACGCTCCACATGGGTGCGCTTGGCGGCCTGACGGCAGCGCTCGTACACCACGTTCAGGCAGATGAGCAGGTGGGAGTCCACTTCCTCAATGTAATCGCGGATGCCCTCGACGCTGTAGCGGGGATCCACCAGGTTCAGGGTGGCACCAATGAGGTCGGCAGCGTAGAACGCGTAGATGACCTCCGGGGTCATCACGCTGACCACTGTGATGATATCGCCCTTTTTGACGCCGACACCGCGGAGCGCGGCTGCCGTCTTTTTCACATTGACGATGAAGTCCGCATAGGTGAACTTGCGGCCGTAATAATTCAGGGCCGCCTCGCCCAGGCGGTTCTTGTTCTGCTGGCAGACGTAATCAAATGCCGAGCAGGTGGGCAGGGTCTGGTCAATATACTTCTGTGCGTAATATTTCAGCCAGGGACGCGCCGTAGACGCGTAGAGAACATTTTCCGGTGTAGTCATTGAATCATCCATTTCCTTTTATCTTTTCTCGCCCTCACACCAGGGCAGCAGAACGGGATGGGAATCCATCCTGACTATTGTAGTTGAGCAGCCCGGAAAAGTCAATAAACAGAGCGTATGAAATGTAGCAAAGAAAGCGCGGGACGTTTACATTTCACTCAGCCACTGTTTCGCCTCGGCCTCGCTGCAGAGCACAAAGTGGTTGGGGCGCAGCTCCCGCCACTGAGGCGCTTCCTTGCTGTAATCGTGCATGGAGGGGTCGTACACCAGCAGATGCTTGTTCCGCTCCCGGCGGGGGCTGGGCATGGGGATGGCTGAGAGCAGGCTGCGGGTGTAGGGGTGGATGGCGTGGGTCACCAGCTCCTCAGCATCGGCCAACTCCACGATGTCGCCCTTGTGGATGACGGCGATGCGGTCCGAGATGTACCGCATCACGGACAGGTCGTGAGCGATGAAGAGGTAGGTGATGTTCCGCTCTTTCTGGATATGGCGCAGCAGGTTGAGCACCTGAGCGCGGATGGACATGTCCAGCGCGGAGATGGGCTCATCGGCAATGATGAACTCCGGCTCCACGATGAGGGCGCGGGCAATGCCGATGCGCTGGCGCTGGCCGCCCGAGAACTCATGGGGGAAGCGGGAGGCAAACTCCGGCAGCAGGCCCACGTCCAGCAGAGCCTGACGCACTTTGGCTTCCCGCTCGGCAGCGGAGAGGTCGGGCCGGACGTTCATCAGGCCCTCGCCCACGATGTAGCTGACCTTTGCGCGCTCGTTCAGGGAGGACTGGGGATCCTGGAAGATCATCTGAATCTCCTTGATGATCTGTTTGTCCAGCGCGTGGGAGATCTTGCCGTTGATCTTCTGGCCCTTGTAGAGGATCTCGCCGCCCGAGGTGGGCAGGATGCGCATGATGGCGCGGCCAATGGTCGTCTTGCCGGAACCGGACTCGCCCACCAGGCCAAAGGTCTCGCCTTTATAAATGGTGAAGTTGGCGTTGCTCACGGCCTTGTAAGCCTTGCGGCCGGAGCCATAAGTCACCTCAAGGTTCTTGACCTCCACCAGAACTTCGCGCTTTTGTTCTTCTGCCATATCACATGCCCTCCTCTTTCAGCATCTGCACAGCCGCCGGCGGGTCGATCTTGGGGGCCCGGGGGTCCAGCAGCCAGGTCTTGGCCTTGTGGGTGAGGCTGACATTGAAATACGGCGGACGCTTGACGAAGTCGATCTTGAGCGCCTGCGGGTTGCGGGGCGCGAAAGCGTCGCCGTGAATTTCGGTAAACAGGTTGGGGGGCGTGCCCTGAATGTTGAACAAGTCTTCGCCCTTAATGCCCATCTGGGGCATACTGGACAGCAGGGCCCAGGTGTAGGGGTGGCGGGGGTCGTAGTAAATTTCGTCCGAAGTGCCGATCTCCACGATGTCGCCGGCATACATGACGGCCACCCGGTCCGCGATATTGGCCACAACGCCCAGGTCGTGGGTGATGAGGATGATGGTCAGGTTGTACTTTACCCGCATCTCTTTCAGCAGCTCGAGGATCTGTGCCTGAATGGTCACATCCAGGGCCGTGGTGGGTTCGTCGCAGATGAGGATCTGCGGGTTGCAGGCCACGGCAATGGCAATGACCACGCGCTGGCGCATACCGCCGGAGAACTCATGCGGGTACTGGTCAAAACGCTTCTCGGCGTCGGTGATGCCCACATCCCGCAGGTATTCCAACGTCTTCTCTTTGGCGGCCTTGCCCTTGAGGCCCTGATGCAGCTCCACGGCCTCCATGATCTGGTCGCCGATGGTCTTCAGGGGGTTGAGGCTGGTCATGGGGTCCTGCATGATCATGGCGATCTCGTGGCCGCGGACCTTGAGCCAGTCTTTTTCTTTGGTCAGCTCGGAGAGGCGGATGGGCTTGCCGTCGTCGGCACCGTAGTAATCAATGGTGCCGCTGGAAATGGAGCCGTTGGCGTCCAGCAGGCCCATGAACGATTTGGTGAACACGCTCTTGCCGGAGCCGGACTCGCCCACGATGGCGAGGACTTCGCCGTGGTAGACGTCCAGGTCGATGCCGCGGATGGCATGGAGGACTTTTCCACGGAGGTTGAATTTGATGTTGAGATCTTTGACCGAGAGAATCAGCTGATTTTTCTGCATCGTCTGTCCCTCCTTTTTATTGCAGGTGGTTCTTCGGGTCGGCAGCGTCCGAGAAAGCGTTGCCGATCAGATAGAACGCGATGGTGACAAAGCTGAGGATGATGGTGGGGTAGAGCAGCTGGTAGCGCAGGCCTGCCTGCATCATCACCTTGCGGCCATCGTTGATGAGGTTGCCCAGCGAGGGCGTCTCCACCGAGAGGCCCAGGCCGATGTAGGTGATGAACACCTCACTGCCGATGGCGGCGGGAATGGTCAAAGCCATCCGCAGCATGATGACGCTGACCAGATAGGGCAGCAGGTTGCGCAGCACGATCCGGCTGGTGGGGGTGCCGATGCAGCGGGAGGCCACATTGTAATCCCGGTCGCGGATGATGAGGATCTGGTTGCGGATAAAGCGCGCCATCTCGATCCAGCCCGTGATGGACATGCCCAGGATCAGCGTTTTGATGCTGGGGGAAGCCACATAGGAGATCAGGATCAGGATGATGGTGGAGGGAACGTTATCGCAGATGTTGTACAGCTCGGTAAAGAAGAAATCCAGCTGGCGGACATAGCCCCACAGCACACCGGCGGTGATGCCCACCACGGCCTCGATGAGGGCCACGAAGAACGCGATGATCAGACTGGTGCGGGCACCGGCCCAGATGCGGGCCCACAGATCCTGGCCGATGGCGTTGGAGCCCCAGATAAAGCCCATCTCACCGGGGGCAATGTTGCGGTACTGCACGCCGGTGGCAGGATCCACCTCGCAGAGGTTGGGGTCTACCTGGCCGGGCAGGTGGGGCTGGAAGAAGGCAAACGCCACCACGGCGATGAGGGCCACCAGCAGGACCACGGCCAGCTTGTTCTTAAAGAACGCGCGGAACGTGCTGCCCCAGTAGCTGTAGTTGGAGTAGCCCGTGGCTTCGGCCTGCTCGGAACGGAACCCGGCGGGGGTGAACAGCTCGTCTTCCGGCAGCTTGGCCCAGGCAGCGGGACCGTCTTTCTGCAGTTTGTTCAGCTGGGCTTCCAGCTTCTTTGCTTTTTCGTCTTTGATGCGGAACAGCATTATCGGCCACCTTCTTTCTTGCCAAGGCTGATGCGGGGATCAATGAGCACCATGAGCAGGTCGCCCAGGATCAGGCCGATGATGCCCACGCAGGCGTACAGCAGCACGATGCCCTGCACCATGGTGTTGTCGTGGCGCTGCACACAGGTGACCAGCAGGCCGCCCATGCCCGGGATGCTGTACAGGCTTTCGATGTAGATGGAGCCGACGACGGTGTTCAGGAATGCGGAGGGAATGTACTGCACCAGCGGGACCATGGCGTTGCGGAAGATATGCTTCAGCGCGATCTTATTCTCGCTCACGCCCTTGGCGCGTGCCAGGCGGACGTAGTCCTTGTTGCTTTCGTCCACCATGTAGCGGCGGAGCCACATGGCGTAGAACGCAATGTTGCCCAGGCTCATGGAACAGACCGGCAGCACCCAGTATTTCCAGTTGGAGGCGTCAAACAGCAGGCCCACGCCCAGTGCCGTGGTGCCATACATCTGGATGTACAGGTAGTACACGGCGCTGGGCACTGCCTGGATGAGCACGATGATGGCGGTGCCGATCTTATCCGGCCAGCGGGATTTAAAACGCCCCATGAACATGCCCATGGGGATGCCGATGACAAGGCTCAGCAGCATGGCGTATACACCCATCTGCACCGAGATGGGCAGCTTCTTGGCCAGGATGCCGGTGACGGAAGCGTTGACCTTATAAATATGGCTCACGCCCAGGTCGCCATGCAGGGCATCTTTCCAGAAACGGACGATCTGCACCGGGAGCGGGTCCAGCAGGCCCATGGACTGCAGGCCGGCCTGGATCTGTACCTCGGTCATTTTTTCATAGTTCGCAAAATAGCCTTCCACCGGCATCAGCCGCAGAAGACAGAACACGAGCGTGACGATGATGAACAGTGTCAAAATCGAGCGCCCGACACGTTTCGCCAGATATTTGAGCATATCTGCGCGCACCCCTCTCTCTTTGTTTTGTAATAACGGACAGGAATAGAATACAACAAAAAACTACTTTTGGAAAGTGATTTGCCCATTTTTGTTGAAAAATTAATCAGAAAGGGCGATAAAAAAGACCCTGTACGGCCAAAACCATACAGGGCTTTTGAAAATATTACAAGCTGGTCAGTTCAAAATGAAATTTGCTTCATGTAAAATTCAGCGGGCGTCGCGGTTGGCCTCGTACTCGGCCATGGAAACGTAGTGATCCAGCACATGGATGCCCTTGAGGCGCTTGTTGGAGAAGCCGGTGGAAGCGTACTGGCCCTCCCAGTAGTTCAGGCGGGTAGCCAGATACTTGGGCACGCTCATGCCCATGGGAACGACCAGAGCGTTGTTGATGAGGGAAGCCTCGGCGTTGGCAAAGGCGTCATAGCGGGCGTCGATGTCCTCGGTGATGGCGGTGGCCTCCTCAATGGCGTTCATGTAGTTCAGCACGGCATCAGCAGTCTCGCCGGTAATGTAGCCATCCTCCACGCCGGTGCGCAGGAATGCGTAGCGGCTGCCGCGGTCGCCCTTGGCCTGATAGAACGGGTCGGACTCGGTCTGGGGGTCAGAGTAGTCGGCACCCCAGTTGCACAGCAGGAAGCAGAACTTGCCGTTGCGGCGGACGGTGGACAGGAAGCCGTCGGACGGGCCGGCGGTGATGATGATGTCGATGAAGTTGAAGCCATCGTTCAGCACGCTCTCCAGCTGCTGCTTGAGCACCTGGCACTGCTTGTCCCAGTCCACAGAGGAGGGGTTGTAGGGCAGCTGCACCTTGATGGGGAACGTCGCACCGGCCGCGGTC
>ERZ773269.3199-NODE-3199-length-11202-cov-3.656141_pt1 | contig 11202 bp, 11 predicted proteins | sample MGYA00511958_ERZ773269 | MGnify/ENA primary metagenome ERZ773269 (study PRJEB29015, sample SAMEA2737761) | human gut metagenome | biome: human gut; feature: human-associated habitat; material: faeces | place: China | collected 2012 ... | reverse complement strand
ATCTGGAAGGAAAGAAGCTTGTCGTTGCTAATGGTGAGAGCCTGACTCTTGGCAAACATGTTCTTGTAACAGTCGCCCCGGATCCCGTTGAATTCGTCGAGGGCCAGCGGGGTGACGATGATCCCCGGGGCAATGTCGTTAAGCCGGGCCCCGCGTGCACCCCACTTAACAGACTCGCCCATCACCCGCTTTTCGTTGCACCGCTTAGCCAGTTGGTAAGCTTGCAGGGTGGTTTCGATGTTTTCCTCGGCTAGAAGGGGCAGATCCAAGAGCTCTTCGGTCGGGGTCAGCGCCAGTTGCCGGTCCTCTTCTGGGGTCAGCTGCATCATCCGGAAGCCGGATTGCGAAGAGATAACGATCCCGGCGCCGCCTTCTTCAATTACCTTACCGACCTCCTCTAGCAAAACGGCGGTCCCGTATAAATCAACCTTCAAAATCGTTTCGATTGAAGCCTGCGACGGCGACACACCGGCCCCGTTAACCAGGTACTTGACCGGCCCCATGCTCGTGGCCTTTTTAACCATCGCCTGGATCGAAGCCCGGTCGGACAGGTCCATCACCGTGGTCGTGACGTCAAAACCGGCCTCTTCTAAGACCTTGCCAATCGCCTTGGCGTTTCCCTCGCTCTTGTCGCCGAGCAGAATTTGCTTACCGTAGCCCATCCGCCGTGCGATTGCCAGCAAGATTTGTCCCGCCCCGACTACGATCATTACTTCTTTTGCCATTTGTGTTGCCACCTTTCGTTTACTTGATGGCTTAATTGGAAAAAAGCTCCCCGCCACGATCAATTCGCGTTTGGGGAGTAATCCATAAGTTAATCTGATTAATAATTAAACAGGGGATCGCCCTTCTCTTAACTTGCCACCCCCACCGGACAAATATTTAGATTTGCGCAAAATGGAAGTGCGAACCAACCTCCTCGACAGGCCGTTGGGCTAAGCTTGGCCGGGGGGTAGTGCGACACGCACTGTTCTCCGACCTGCTTAGCCACTAGGCCTGTGGTTGGGGAGCACGTTATCTGTGTAAACTTTCAAAACACTAATCTTTGCACCCAATTTTAGATTTGTCCTGTATGCTTTCCTCACGATCACCGCTGACGTAACGCTTCAAGGCCAGCCCCTAGCTCACTCTGGTCCTTTACTAGACCCAACTCCTCCGCTTTTACCAGTTTCATCGCCTGCTCAACTTCTTTTGGGAGTTCTTCAAAATCGTTCAGCGAGAAACCACGGTTGGCCTTATTGCTACTAGCATTCTCAAAATTTTTCATTGTCACGATAGGTATCCATTTCCCATTTACCCTTATTTGATCCGCCCACCCGAATGTTACACGGAACAGTCATGGCAAACGAAAGCACTATTGCCTAGGAACAGGGAAAGTTGGAGGAAGTTTTAGAATTACGCCGGGGTGTAAGAAAAGCGTTTATTATTATTCTCCCCCTACTAAAAAACCGATAAGGGTGCTTGACATCCCCCGCCCTTATCGATATTGTTAAAATATACACAATATCTAATTGGAGGAATTGACATGATTAAAGCTTTTGCTTCCCCATCTTCTTACGTTCAAGGTAAGGGTGTGCTCTTTCAATCCAAGCTCTACCTGGAAAGTTTCGGCACCAAGCCCCTCTTAATTACCGGCGGCCACGTCTACGAAGCCGTCGGCAAGGACTTTGAAGCTTACTTAACAAAGCAGGGCTTCGACGTCATTTTGGTCAACTTTAATGGTGAATCTTCGACCAAGGAAATCGACCGGATCGCCGCGATCGCCAAGGACCAAGGCGCCACGGCCATCTACGGTCTCGGTGGCGGGAAGACCAGCGATACGGCCAAGGCGGTCGCCGATACCGCTAAGCTGCCGGTCGTGATCATGCCAACGCTGGCTTCCACCGACGCCCCGTGCTCGCGTCTGTCGGTCATCTATAAGGAAGATGGCACGGTCGAAAACTACCGCTTCTACGACCATAACCCGGAACTGGTGCTGGTGGACAGCCAAGTGATCGCCAACGCCCCGGCCCGCCTCTTGGTCGCCGGGATCGCGGACGCCCTGGCCACCAACGTGGAGGCCCAAGCCGTCACCCAATCCGGCGCCGACACGATGCTAGATGCCAAGCAAACCCTGGTCGGGATCGCAATCGCCGAAAAGTGTGAGGAAACCCTCTTCAAGTACGCTCACCAAGCCGTGGCCGCCGTCGAACAAAACGTGGTTTCCAGCGCCCTGGAAAAGATCATCGAAGCCAACACCCTGATGAGCGGGCTCGGTTTCGAAAGCGGTGGCCTGTCCGGGGCCCACGCCATCCACAACGGCCTGTGCATCTTTGAAGAGACCCACGCCCTGACCCACGGGGAAAAGGTCGCCTATGGTACCCTGACCCAGCTGATGCTAGAAGGCGCCGATGAAGAGCGCTACAACAAGTACTTGCGCCTGATCAAGTCGCTCGGGCTGCCGACCACCTTGGCCGACCTCCACTTAGCCGACGTTTCCGACGAAGCCCTCTTAGAAGCTGGTAAGGTCGCCTGTGCCCCGACCGATACCCTTCACCGCCTGCCGTTTGAAGTTGAACCGGGTGACGTTGCCCAAGCCTTCCGGGCCGTCGACGCCTACTCCAAACAAATCCTCTAATCAACCTTCCTAATTCAACCACCCAGCAGATGTTGTATTTAGTCTACTGGGTGGTCTTTTTGCTCATTTTTATTAAATTAGCTTAATAGAGTCCAGAAAGTCTATTAAACTTTTCAATAATTAGCGCTTTTAGGTTTTCTATGGGTTATCATGGAAGATAATCATTCTTATTATTGGGGTATAGTAATGATCGGTGCTAGAATCAAACACCTTCGAAAGGGGCGGAACCTGTCCCAGACGATGCTTGGTAAATACATTGGCGTTTCGCAAACCACGGTCACAGCGTGGGAAACGAACCGGACAGAACCCTCCAGTACATATGTCACGAAACTAGCAGAATTGTTTGAGGTATCAACTGATTACCTTTTAGACCATGAACGGTCAATTCGGCAACCGGTGACGGTCGACCTGGCCGATGAAAACGTCAATTTAACCTACCGGGGGCGTCCCCTCTCGAAGAACGACCGGAATATTATTTACCAGCTGATGGAAGACTAGGAGCTTGCGCCTGGTCTTTTTTGTTTTGGAAGTGCGTACCAACCATTGGCAAGCCGTGGGCTAAGGATAGGGCGAACGGTTGGTGCGGCACGTACCGTTCTTCGGCCAGACTTAGCCACTAGGCCTGCGGTTGGGGAGCACGTTATTGGAAGTGCGACCCACCCTCCTCGACGGGCCGTATGACCAAGCTAGAGCGGGGGTTGACGCCCTGACGTCGTTCTCCGCTCGTACTTAGGCACTAGGCACGTGGTTGGGGAGCACGTTATTGGAAGTGCGTACCAACCTCCTCGACGGACCGTGGGCTAAACTAGAAAATCCGACCTAATTTTTTACGTCCGTCCCAATTATCTAAAAATTTGTGTAAACCGGTTTATATTAAATAACAACGGTGACGCCCCTATTAAATTGGCTTATATATGTCAAATTTGTATTTTATGAGTAATAAATTTTTAATTTTTTCTATATGTAACCGGTTGACAGTTATTATAACCGGCGTTATTATGTAACCGTTAACAAGAAGGTAACTACTTCACGATGCAAGCGATTCCCTGCGCTTGGTTGCCGAAGGTCACAAAGTTCACCCCACCAAACTGGGCGGTGGTTCTAAGCACAATCGCCATCCTACTTTTGACTTTCACATACTGCAATTTTTCATTAATCTACAATCATGCTGGCGGAAGCACTTGAATCCAGGATTTATTTATGGAAAGGATCTTCATTATGCAACAACCAAAGGAACACTCATTTGACTCTGAAAAGTTCATCTCCTGGCTTGGCCGCTTCGCCAGTGTCATCGCCATCCTGATGTACGTTTCTTACATCGCTCAAATCATCAATAACCTACACGGCCAATATGGTGCCCCACTGCAACCGTTCGTGGCCGGGGTCAACTGTTCTTTGTGGTCAATCTACGCCTACTTCAAGAAGGACCGCGACTGGCCCGTTTTCTGGGCTAACTTCCCAGGAGTCTTCTTCTCCTTCGCTACTTTCATTACTTGCTTCCACTTCTAAAGGGAAGTGCGACCCAGCCAATCAAGCAGGCCGTGGGCTAAGGATAGAACACAGGTTAGCGCATCAGCGGTGTTCTGTGGTCAGACTTAGCCACTAGGCCTGCGGCTGGGGAGCACGTTATCGGAAGTGCGACCCAACCTATCCAGTAGGCCGTGGGCTAAGGATAGGGCGAAGGTTGATGCCTTGGTACCGTTCTTCGCCCGTACTTAGGCACTAGGTCTGTGGTCATTTTCCACGTTATCGGAAGTGCGATCCAGCCATAGGGCAGGCCGTGGGCTAAGGATAGAAACTAAAATGAGGCAATCGTTTTTACGGCTCAGATAACACAAAAACCGGCTAATTCGCAAAGAAACGCGGATTAGCCGGTTTTACTTATTGAGAGGGTGGTTGGTCACCACTTGCTGCTAGTACCCGTACAGCTTGTCGACTTCAACGAGGTCTTCATCGACCCCAGCGTTAACGAGGAGGTCATGGTTAGATTCGACGATCGCTGGTGAACCAGACAGGTAGTAACGAACCTCGTTGCCCTTTTGTTCTGCCAGTTCCGTCAGGTGGGCAACGGCGTCCTTACCGTGGTCTAAGAGGGTCAGGGTCAGATTTGGCATGTCGGCGGCCCACTTTTCAAAGTCCTCTTGGTAGAGGTGGAAGCCATCCGCGACGTAGACCACTTCTACCGGGCGGTCTGACTTAGTGTCGTGGAGTTCCTTGACCAGGGCGCGGATAGGGGTGATCCCCACCCCGCTGGCAAAGAGGACGAGGGGCTTGTCTTCGTCCTTTAAGGTAAACTTACCCAGTGGGCCGAGGATTTGGATTTCTTCGCCCGGCACCAGGGTTTGCACGTTGGCCTTAAACGAAGAAGGTTCGCCGTGCTGGCGGGTCCGGGTACCTAAGAGGATGTGACCGTCCGCCGGTAGGCTCGCAAAGGACAGGGCGCGGACCTTCTTTTGGTCGGTCACTTCCTTGGTTGGTAGGCCTAAGCGCATGTACTGGCCGGCCTCCCAGGTGAAACCAGCCGGGATTTCGAGTAGGATTTCGAGGTAGTCGTCCGTCAGGGGACGCACGCTGATCAATTTGCTTGCGTAACTAGGTAATTCTTTTGCCATGATAATTCCTCCTTTTTGATCATTATAGACCAATTTGAAAAGCGGACGCCACCATTTTGCCCTAGCGGTGGAACCGCCGCCAGGTGTTGGCAATCACTAAGCCGAGCAAGATGATGATCGCCAGCAGGTAACCACTGACCCCCAGTTTGTAGATCAGGGGGTGGGTGGTGCCGCCGACCACCAGGATCGACGAGGCGAGGATGATGGCGGCTAAGACGATCACGGTCAAGAGGCGGTTAAGCAGCGCTTCGAGCTTATCCAGCACCCGGTCTTGCCCCTGGTAGTGCAGGTTTAGGCGTTGTTCGCCGTTAGTGAGTTGCTCCAAGAAGGTCGCCATCCGGATCGGGATACTGGTGGTGGCCTCGGCTGCCCGCAAGAGTTTGAGCGCCTGCCCCTCGGTAAAGTGCTTGGGGTTAAAGTGCTCCTTAAAGTACTGCTTGGCAAAGGGACGGGCAATGTCCATTAAAGAAATCGACGGGTCGAGCTTGGCGACCGTGCCCTCCAGGGTCCCAAAGGCCCGCAGCAGCATCGTCACTTCCGGCTTAACCTGGAGGTGGTTTCTGCGGCAGAGGCTGGTAACCTCAAAGATCATCTGGGAGAAGTTGTAATCCTTAAGGCCGGTGTTAAGGTAGGGGCGTAAGAAGCTGGCCAACTGGTGGTTAAAGGACTGCTCGTCGACCGGGCCGGTTTGGTTGCAAATCCGTAAAATTGCCTGGCTGATTTGGTAGCTATCCTTAGTGGTAATGGCCAAGATCACCTGGGCGATTCCCTGGGCTAGGCTAGCCGGCAGGGTCCCCATCATCCCGAAGTCCAGGTACACCAGCCGGTAAGGCGGTAGGGGCGTTTGATTGTTAATCGTCAGGGTCAAATCGCCAAACTGCTTTTGAAACTGGGTGGTGGTTTGGGTGCTGCCCGCGGGCACCGGCAGGAAAAAGAGGTTGCCGGGGTGGGGGTCGGCGTGAAAGAAGCGGTCGTAAAAGACCTCTTGGATGAAGTTTTCGACGAGTGACCGGGCAACGCCCTTACGAACGTCGGTTAAGGAAAGGCCGTCGGGAAGGGCTAGGGTCGGCGGGTCGGCCAAGAGCCCCTTGATCGAGTCGCCCGGCATGTATTGGGTAACCAACACCCGGCTGGATGACTGTTCGACAAAGGCTTTGGGCGCCAAGAAAATTCCCCGGCCGTTATTGAGTTCGTAAAAGCGTTGGGTGGCCTGGGCTTCGATGGTGAAGTCAATCTCCGAGCGCAGGGACTGGCCCAGTTGTTCGACTACCTGGGGTAGGTCAACCACGCTGCCCTCGGGAACGTACTTAAGCAAGCGGACCGCCCGGGTGAAGAGGGCGAGGTCGACTTCGACCAGCTGGCGAACGGCGGGGTGTTGGACCTTGACCACCACTTCGGTCCCGTCGTGGAGGTGGGCCCGGTGGCACTGACCGATCGAAGCCGAGGCGAAGGGCCGTTTTTCAAAGTCGGCAAACAGCTCTGCTAAAGTTTGGCCGGTCGATTCCTCGATGGTGGTCTTAACGGTGTCAAAATCGTCTTCTTGGACCTGATCTTGCAGGGTTTCTAGGGCGGAAATGTAAGACGGTGAAACCAGGTCGGGCCGCGTGGAGAGGAGTTGGCCGAGCTTGATGAAGGTGGGGCCCAACTCCTCCAGGGCGGCCACGATCACTTCCGGGTTGGTTTGGTGGTAGAAGTTGGCCAGGAAATGGTTCTTGCTGATGACGTTGACGATTTGGCGCAGGCGCTTGGTCGCCGAAACTTCCTGTTTTGCCATCATGGTGCCCCCTTTCAACTAGTTATTATCTATATTATAGAATGTTTTGGGGGAAATGAAAAACGGCTCCCCGTCCAGCGGGGGGCCGTTTGTTCAAATTTAGTGTAAACCGACGTACTGGCTTAGCTCACGGCCTGCCAGTTGGCTGGGTCGCACTTCTTAATAACGTGCTCCCAACCACAGGCCTAGTGGCTAAGTACGGGCAAAGAACGGTGCCAGGGCACCAACCTTCGCCCTAGCTTAGCCCTACGACCTGTCGAGGAGGTTGGTCGCACTTCTACTTCAAGTTCAACTCGTAAACGTTACGCAGGTCGTCCGGCGTCGGGCCCGTGTAGACCTTGCCGCGCTTAACGAAGCCGAAGTTTTGGACCAGGTTGTGGACCCGGTCGTTCTTGTCGTGGGTGGCGATCCGGAAGTTGCGGATCCCTTGTGCGTAAGCCACGGAAATCATCGTCGACATGATGTAGTTGGCGAAGTGACGGCCGCGGTAAGCCGAGTCAATGGCGATCCGGTGAATGGTCGCAAACGGGTGACCAGGCATCGCCCATTCCCCGTCAACGATGTAGTTATAGTGGGTGTCGCCCTGTGGCATCAGGGTAACGGTGCCGGCAATCCGGTCGCCTGCAATCATAAGGTAGCAGTTTCCAAACTCAATATCTTGTTGGAAGGTTAACCGGGTTGGGTAACCGTTTTGCCATTGTTCGCTACCATCAGCCTTCAAAAGGGCGCGGGCGTCTTCAACGATCTCCCAGATCCGGTCTAAATCCTCCAGCGTTGCCTTGCGCATGTAAGTGGCTTCGGTTGCCTTGGCAGTTTGTTTCATGGTTACAACCATTCGTAACACCTCATTTCTCAAAAATCAACGAGATCCATTATAGCGATCTTAAAAGCGCTTGAATAGACCCCAAATTATTTATTTTCATAGACGGCGATCTCGATCAAGTTTTGGTCGGGGTCGCGTAGGTAAACGGACGTCATCGGTCCTTCGGCGCCGTTTTTGGCGACGGGACCCGCCACTAGGTTAACAAAGTAGGACCGCAGGTGGTGGACAATGGCGTCCATGTCGTCACCGGCAACGAGACACAGGTCGGCGGTACCGGGAACAAGCTTAGTGGCGACCAGGTCACTGTCCCGGTCAACCTTCTCCAGGCAAATCAGCTGGTGGCCGCACCGTAAGGTCACCACGTCATCCGTGGATTGCCGGTCGAGCACCGGCATGTCAAACACCTCATGATAGAAACGGCGGGCGACGTTTAAGTCAGCCACCGGTAATACCACATGGTCAATTCTGCGCATCTTCATTGAACCAATTTCCTCTTTTCCAATTTTTCCATTCATAATTATACTTGTCCCCCTAAGCCATTGACAATCAACTTGTTCTTACTTATTATTAAAATTTGATTAGACCAATGGAGGCTAGAATAGATGAAAAACGGGAGCGCCGTGCTAATCGGCGGATTTAGCGGCGGCATTTTGCGGGCAGCACTAGGCCTGGTTGTGGTAACCCCCATTGCCACCTTGTTAGTAAACCTAGTCGGGGCCTTTTTGTTAAGCTTTTGGACGTACTGGGGCATTGAACGGGGCGCCTTTCCCAGCTGGGTCAATCTAGGCGTCGGGACCGGCTTGATCGGCGCCTTTACCACCTTTTCGACTATGAGTACGGTAACGGTGGGGCTATTATCAACTAATGTTGTCCTGGGCCTGGCCTACCTATTGGTGACGGCGGTGGCGGGCCTGGCAATGGCTGGCCTGGGCTTTTGGCTCGCTAAGAAAGTGGGGAAGGCACAATGATCATGATCGGTGTGGGCGCCGGGCTGGGCGCCTGGCTTCGTTGGCAGCTAACGCAACTATGGAAGAAGACAAGAATCGACTGGCCACTGGCTACACTGGTGATCAACCTAGTAGGTTCCTTTGCCCTCGGGCTTTTGAGCCAGTACTTACCGGCCGAAAGTGGCAAGTTTTGGACCACCGGCTTGTTGGGGGGCTTTACCACCTTTTCGACTTTTAACGTCGAATTGATTAGCCTCTTTGACGAAGGGAGAAAGGGCGCTGCGCTGTTATACATCACCAGTTCCTACCTGGGCGGCTTGCTCTTGACTTGGCTGGGAATGCAACTGTAAAAATCACAAGGTTGAAGACAACTTTGGGACTTGATCACTTTTCTTCACGAACCAGTCGGCCTCGTGAAAGGAGATAACTATTGACCGGGGAAGGGATTTCGATTTTCTTCACGAGCAACTTGTGAATTGACAAAGACCATTGATATAACAACAATTGAGACGAAAAACGGCTTATGTATTTGCTTTGGACAAAATTGCACAAGACGTCTTTTTTTGATAATTTTTGTGCTTTATAAGCGGACCTGATGAAATTGAAAGTTGAACTTTGGTGGGCGGATTTAAAAACTAACAAAAAATATATATTGTATACCTAGAGAAAATGAAAAGAGCGTTTTCATGGCTGTATTTATGTACTCGGATAAGTTTGCCTGGATTTCGCATTGTTGTTAATTCTATATTGACCACTTATACTCGGATCAACCGCTGAAACTTAAACGATTAACTTTTTAACATTGACAACAGAGATTTAAAAAAGGTTCGTTATCATACGTCCATATTGATTGGGAGGTCAATTTATGAACAAGCAAGGTAAGATTGCGACAATTGCCGGGATCGGTCTGGCCACGACGGTAGGGATTTCCACCGCTACGACAACGGCCCACGCCGCGACCACTTCAACTAATGATTCAGTCACCACGAGCACCAGCGCCACCAACGGTTAGTGCCCACGCTCAGTCAGCGGTCGACAGCGCCAAGGCATCCTTGAGCGCGGCGACCCAGGTTACTTCGGAAGCCAACCAAAGCCTGGCCCAAGCCACTAGTGCGGTGGCCAGCGCGAGTCAATCCGTTGCTAGTCAAACCGGGGTGGTAACTTCCGCTTCCAGCCAGGTGGTTAAAACCGGCAACGCCCTGACGAGTGCCCAGGCGGCAAATGAAGCTACTTCTGCTAACGTAACGAGCGCCCAAACGGCGGTAGCCAGCCAAGCCAATGCGGTTGACCAAGCCCAAACTAACCTAACCAAGGCTAACCAGGCGGTTGCTTCCACACAGCAAAGCCTCGCCACCGCAACGGCCGGCCACGAAGCCCAGCTCGCCGTCCTCAAACAAGCACAAGCAAACTTGGCGACGGAGCAAGCTAAACTGGCACCTCTCCAAGACGTTTTGAACAAGATCCAAACCGCCCTGACGGATGCCCAAACGGCCGACCAAACAGCGCAAGACCGGGTTCAACAAGCAGTCATGGCGCTCAACGGTGCTCAGGCAGTGGTTAAGGACCGCCAGGCAGCCCTCGAAGCTACCCAAGCTAAGTTAGCCCAGGATCAGGTAAGTTTGACTAATCTGCAGGCACAATTGAAGGCCGACCAAGTAACGGTGGTGGACAGTCAATCAGCACTGCAAGCGGCTAACGAAGCCGTCGCCGCTAAGCAAGCCGTAGTGGACCAAGCCCAAGCGACCCTCAAGCAGGCCCAGGGCAGACTGGAATCCTTGCAAGCCGCCCTCAACACGCAAGAAATCGCCTTGATGATGGACAAGCGCAACGAAACCACTAAGACCCAGACGGTTAACGCCCTCCAAGCGCGGATTGCTGACCTGAAGGCGTTATTAGCTTCCTACCAAAACGCCGGCACTAACTTAGCGGCCGCCCAAGCCGCCCAACAGACCCGCCAAGCTCAGGAACGGGCCCTGCAAGAAGTGGAGAACCAGGTTCAGGGTGTTAGGCAAACCAGTAGCGCCGTTACGCTAAGCAAGGTATTAAACAAACAGGCACCAGCTAAGACTACCGAACGACAACTGCCACAAACTGGCAACGATGAGGGGCTTTTGGTCTCCGCATTGGGGATGGTGCTGATGGTAATGGTCACGGCCTTCGGGATCCAAAAGCGGAAGGAAGATTAGGCTAAAGAAAAGGGCCTCCTTAGTAGGGCGCCCATCTGTCAACTTAGCTGATCTATGCTATAATATATGTATAGCAAGGCCGCTTTAAGGGCGGTGGCGTTAGTTATAGTTTAGTCAAAGACCGTCCCATAACCTGCCAAAGTTATTAGAGGGGCGGTCTTTTGATACGAAAAAAGGAGTCGACCAGTGGTACTGTACCCTGTCAAGTTGACACATTAAATAATAAAAACTAGTTGGCCTTGC
>ERZ773269.3190-NODE-3190-length-11224-cov-7.466738_pt1 | contig 11224 bp, 6 predicted proteins | sample MGYA00511958_ERZ773269 | MGnify/ENA primary metagenome ERZ773269 (study PRJEB29015, sample SAMEA2737761) | human gut metagenome | biome: human gut; feature: human-associated habitat; material: faeces | place: China | collected 2012 ... | reverse complement strand
CACATTTGCTTAGGGTTCATGTGCAAGTGACGCGTTGACAATTGCGTTACGTCACCGACATCCGTTGAGAAGATGGCATCTTCATCAGCCAACTTGTTGATGGCATTGTAGACTTGGTAGGCTTGCAAAGGCCCTTCCGTCTTTTGCTCCAACTTGTTCATGTAGTCGCGCCAGTTTTGGACATTCTTGATGTTCGCTTGCCACCATGGTGTATCAGCTACTGGTTCAGCCTTGGCCAACAACGCCTTCAATGATTCACCCGCATCAGCCAAGATTGCGACATCCGTTTCGTGACGCTTACCAAGCATATCTGGGTTCGCATCGATTTGAATGAACTTCTTCACGTTACGGAACGTTCCCTCAACTTCTGAGAATGGGAAGTTCGTTCCAATGAACAATACCGTATCGGCCTCCAAAACAGCTTCATTAGCTGGCTTCCAACCAACACGGAACGCTGAACCAGTCAATGCTTCAAAGTCCCAGTTAAAGTTATCGAAGTTCTTTCCAGTCGTAATGACTGGCGCCTTAATCTTGCGTGACAGTTCCTCAACTAGATCACCGTGACCTTGTGTTCCGAAACCGGCGTAGATAACTGGACGTTCTGAAGCCTTCAAAATTTCGACTGCCTCATCGATTTCTTCCGCTTCAGGTGCTACTGGCTTGTAGCGCTTGTACTTAGTTCCTGAAGAGTACAAAGGTGTTGAGTAAATTGACTCAGCATCCAACTCAGCGAAACCAAAGTCAGCTGGTACTTCAAGCACTGCCACACCGCGCTTTGAAATGGCGGTACGAATTGCATCGTCCACCAAGTGAGGCAATTGCTCAGCCGTCGCTACACGACGGTTGTACACCGCAATGTGGTCGTACATTGGATTTTGGTTCAATTCTTGGAATGAATCCATGTTCAATTCACGCACTGGCTTTGATCCCAAAATGGCTAGCACGGGGATGTGATCCATGTACGCATCGTACAACCCGTTAATCAAGTGCGTGGCACCTGGTCCACCAGACCCAACCGTTACCGCAATATTTCCCCCGAACTTATATTGCATAACCGCAGCCATCGCACCAATTTCTTCGTGCTTAACTTGGATAAACTTCACCTTGTTTTCTGGATTTCCCATCGCATTCATCAAACCACTTAGCGTACCAGAAGGAATACCGTACATGGTATCAATCCCCCAGCCTTCCATGACCTTCAATGCTGCTAATCCGGCAGAAATCTTCTTATCTGACATCTTTCATAAACCCCCATACGCATATTCTTGTAAGCGCTTTCTTGACTTTATTCTAGTCTTTTAATTTATACAAAGTCAAATTATATATTTCAACGGCGCGTTAAATTTCATGCAATACAGGCATTGTTATCAATGATACTTCCCCCACCAAGTAATACCAAGCCAGCCAATAGTCAATCCAGACACAATGCTACCCACAGCCGCGACAACAATCTTCTCTGTCGAGTTTTGTGGTTCAGCTTCAGTTGGTGCTGGCTGTGATTTCGTAACAACAGTTGGTTCTTTTACCGTTTGCGGAATTGTCGCCGCTTGTATAGCCGGCTTGTCATCAGGTTTCGTCACCACAGCCGGCGCCTTGGTTGCTACGACTCCTGCCGCAACGATTGGTGCCTGTGTGACCGGATTTTCTGATTTGGTTGCCTGCGTTACTTTCACAGGTGTAGTTCTAACCACCTGTGCTTTAATTTGCTTTTGGGGTGCTTCCGGTCGCATAATCCCTTCAGTTAACTTCACTACCGTTGTATCCCCCACAGGTGTCTCCTTAACCGGTGGTAGTGACACAGCACCTGGCATGCCTTCTAATCGGAAAGTCACGTCATACCAATTGTCGTAGACAAAGCTTCCCGTTCGAAAATCGACGTGCATGTTTTCAATAAACAACGGCTTCGCAACTTGCTCAGCGGTTAAATCGAATTCGTAGGTCATAATATATTCAGATCCAACCAGATTAGCTGATAATTGTCGCCCACTCGTAAACGTAATGCTGTTAGGACCGTAATCGGCTGGCACTTTAGCCGTAATCGTCAAAATACCCGTGCCGTCTTTACCAGGCTCGAACGTTGCTGCCGAGTTAATGTAGTTACTTGCCACAGAGGTCAAGTTGCTACCATCCCCCTTCAACACGGCCAACGTCACCGGCAAACGACTCGATTGCGCAACTTCCGTTTTAACCGTGAACGGTTGTTCTACTGTGCCACTAAAACGTTTGTTAATACCACTTGCTGCCTTGTTATCCCAAGAAAAATAAGTAGAACTATCTGGTTTAACCCCTTGCAACGTCACCTGACCATTTAACGTTTTAATTGGCGCACCGTCTTGTTGCAAGTCAATTGCGTTACCCACCGTGTCTTTGACTGACAATGGCACTGTTGCTGTTGTCTCACCGTTCTTCAATCCAATGGCTGCATTGGTGACTGATTGAAATTTTGCATTAAAATCAGTCAGCGCCTGCAAATTTCGCAACGGGCTCAAATCCGAAACGTGGTTACGCAACAGATTCAATGACGTCAGTTTCGTTAACCCTGCCAGCGGCGCCAAATTTGCAACTTGTGCATTTGAAAAACTCAGGTCAGTCAAATTTGTCATCTGCTTCAGTGGTGTTAAATCAGCGACTCGGTCCTTGCTAAAGTTCAAACTTTGCAACTGGCGCAATCCAGCCAATGGCGTTAAATCAGAAATTTGATCGTTAAAATCAATTGATAACGACACCAGCTTCGGCATGTACGAAAAGACTTGTACCGCATTATTTGTTAGCCCCATTTGTGAAAATGTCGCTTCTTGTAAATTTACCAACGAACGCAACATTGAAATATCATTACTGCGGTTATTCCCAATCGACAACGTTGTTAGGTTCGTCAATGATGCAATCGGCGTGTAATCGGTTAGCTGATTCGATCCTACCTTCAGCTCGGTCAGTTGCCGCATTCCCGCCAACGCTTGAACAGAGGTCAACTTATTACCAGCAAGTCCCAGATACCTCAGTTTGGGCAATCCCGTCACCGGTGGTACCGTGGTCAGCTTGTTGTTCTGCATTTCTAATTCTTCAAGCGATGTTAATTGCGCTAGCCCAGCCATCTTCTCTGGCTGCGTGCCATAGTTATCCGCAACCAAATTAAGCGCCTTGATAGGCGTCCCTGCGAGTGGCGTCAAATCCGGCATAACAGTCGCCTGGTTCATTCGCAAACTCAGGTCAGTCAGATTCTGCAGATTCTGCAACGGTGTGACATCTGTGATAGTATTCTTCGTTAAATCAAGTGCGCGCAAGTTTGTTGCAAACTCAAGCCCCGTTAAATCAGTAATGCCATCATACGATAAATTAAGTTGCGTGATTGTCGCAACATTTGCTTTCGTCAAAGGCGTCCCTTTACCCAAGGCAGCTTGCAGTGCCCCTCGTAACGCCGTATCAGGCACCCAACTTGCGACATCATCAGTTGCTGTGTTTGCTAATGTTGTGTCCGCATGCACCGGCATATTACTTGTGGTCATCCCCACAATGCCACCAAGCAATATTCCACTGATGACAACAGCATGTTTTATTCGTTCGATTGTTCCTTACCTTCACATTCCCATAAACTTATTCTGCGTAAGTCCAGTTTACTGGAATGTGAGATGCTGAACAAAACCAATTTTTAACGTCACGTAAAACGTTGCCCGAAGTTTGGGACAAAAATAGCCGTTCGAATCATCGGACTCGAACGGCTAAAGCAATTAATAACGTTTCAGAAGTTGTGCAACACCGATTGCCAAAATACCAATCAGCGCCCCAACAATCGGAAGTGTTTGTAGTCCCGCATGTACCATCACCATGTTACCGACAAACGATCCGCCGGCAATACCGAAGTTCAATGCCGACACATTCAACGCAGAAGCGACATCAGTATGCGCTGGCGCTAATTCAGTAGTCGTGATGATAATGCGACTTTGCAATGATGCATTACCCATGAACGCCACTAACCCAAGTAGTGCAACACCAAGTAAATACCACCCAGCATTAGGCAGTAATGCCAATTGGACGCTTTGAACGACCGCTTGCGCTAAGAACACGCCCATCAGAATGTGTAGTGACTGGCGGTTAGCTAATCGACCACCAATCACATTTCCAATTGTGACAAAGACACCATACAATACTAGCACCCAAACAACACTAGTCGTTGAAATGCCCGTTACTTGTTGGAGATATGGGCGAATGTACGTGTACAACACAAAGGTCGCCCCGAACCCAAGCGTTGCCATCAAGAGTGTTAGCGAAATTCGTGGCTGTCGAATAACGGTAAGAATTCCCAACAATTGATTGTCCGTAACAGTCGGCGCTGCCGACTTTGGCACTTGGATTAACACACCCAGCCAACCAATTAAGCCCATGATGCCGACCACCGCAAACGTTGCACGCCAGCCGACGACATCACCTAAGTACGTGCCAAATGGTACACCAAATACAGTTGCAACAGTCAAGCCACCAAATAACCACGACGCTGCTTCGCCTTTTTTATCTAGTGGTGCCATGTTTGTTAGATACACTGACGCTGTCGCAAAGAACACACCGTGCACAACCGCAGTCAATGCGCGTGTCACCAACAAAAGACCATATGAAGGTGCGATAGCAGAAGCGACATTCAATACTGCAAACGCAAACATCAACCACGTAAACAAGCGACGCCGAGCTACCCGGCCAACAAAACTCGTTGCGATTGGTGCGCCGACAGCCTGTGCAATCGCATAGCCAGTTACTAACAAGCCAATCATCCCCGTCGAGACGTGCATATCCTTAGCAATATCTGTCAGCATCCCTACTGGCACAAATTCAGTGGTTCCAATTGCAAAGGTCGAAACAGCCAATGCAATCGCAATTTTATAATATTTAGTCATCTCAAAAACACCTCACGTAAAGTAGACTGGGAATGTCGGAGGTTTAAAACCTCCGACGTGACCAAGTCGCCCTTATCAGGTGCGTACTTGGTCTTGATTCCTGGCTAAGGCCAGGGGTCTTAGACCAATAGCTGCTGTGGTAAAGTAACCACTTTACCGCATTTTCCAGCATAACACCACTCTGCAACAAAAAAAGACAGCATTCACAACTGTCTTTTCTCGTAAATCTTAAATCGTCACTAACTGACCAGATCCATTCGTCGCATCAAACACATACGTTTGGTGCGTCTCTTGATTGGTTGCTTGACCACCCTTTAATTGCGAACCATCAGCACCAAAGTAACGCAGTTCACCGTTAATCGTTTGCAAACCAGTCACCATGCGACCATTCTCGTCAAAGTAATACCACTTACCATTGTGATAAGCATAATCACTTTTGACCTCGGCGCCATTGGTTCCGTTGAAGTAGTGCACCCCATCAGCATCATAAACAAAGTCATCCTTCACTTGGTGATTTTGATCATCAAAGTACAGCGTATCTTGGTTAATTGTCGTCATGCCACGTGCCAGATTACCATTTTGGTCAGCGTACAACCAGTGGCCATCTGTATCCAAAATAAATTGGCGCTTAATCATATTTCCATTACCAGCCGCATAGTAATGAGCCTGACCGTTGGCATCACGCACTAATTGAGCCTTCGCTTGGACACCATTCGAACCAAAGTATTGATCATTACCATCAACCGTCAAAGCTTGGCTTCGAATCACATTCCCATCAGCATCCACGCGGAATGCATTTGCTTGGTGATCAGTCACATATTGATTAACGACCAGCTTACCGTTCTTATCGTAGTATTGCATGTTCCCATCTTCAGCCTCAACAAACGCATCCGTCAACGCAATACCATTTGGCAAGAAGAAGTATTGACTACCATGGCGGGTTTGCTTGCCTGTGACCATTACACCATTCTCATCAAAGTAGTACAACTCACCATTGTCATCCTTGATAAACGCATCTGTTGCCGCTGACCCGCTCAGTGTTTCGAAGTGATAACCATCCGCTAACTTGTGGAAACCAGTCATCACAGGCTTGCCTAGCATTTGGTTTGGCAAATTCGTGTTACCCGTATTAGCCGTTACGCGATAATAGCTATTATTACCTGCATCGCGTAGCACGTAGCCCGCGCCACGACCTTGGATTGCTGTACCATTAAGATACTTAGCGGACCATTCTTTAATCTTCACTGAGTCATCAATCGGCTTACCCGTTGAAACTTGGTTTGTCGTAAACAAATCAGGGTACAATTCACGCAACTTAGCCAAGAACTCACCACCATATTGCTTTTGGTACTCACCACCACCACGAGTGCTTGTGACATACATCAAGTGTTGGATTTCTGAATTCTTGTCTGGTTCACCCATATTATTCGTTCGAGTTACTTGAACCAATTCCTTGCCTGGCAAAGCGTAAAGCTGATCCGGCACAAAGTCAGCCATCACTTGAATACCATTTGCGTGGAGTGCCTTAATCACATCACGCAAATCATTGTCATCACCGTACTTAGTTGGCGTTCCAAATCCCAGGTCATAGCGGTCCGTAAAGGCATATCCGTTTTGAATAATTGAATCCAAGAATGTGCCGTCCGTTGATGAACGATATTGTGGTGCCAATTGAACTGATGTTACGCCCCAATCAGTCAACAGATCGGCATGCTTAGCCAAAACGACATTTGTGTATTCATCGTGAGTCGTTGGCATCGCTTGGAAGTTTGAGAATCCTTCAAAAATCACCTGGCTATCTAGCGCAGCATTTGAATGGTAAGCTGATCCATCAGTCGTCGCTTCGGTGCTTGCAGCTGTTCGGGCATCTTGTGTTGCGCTAGCGCCAACGGGTACCCACATTGCCAAGAACCCTGATACTTGTGGATTCAGGACACCGTAAACGTCTTTGTTTGTGAAAATCAAATCACCATTCGCATCCGTGTAACGAATTGGCGCGTTATCATCGTTGTAAACTGCCAAACCAGTTGCCGTTGTCATAATAACGGCACGGAATGCTTGGTTCGCGTGCGCGATTCCCATGTGCAAAACAACCTGGTCACTATCAGCCATCTTCAAATCGTGATTATTACTGATAATCAATCCGACACCTTCCGTACGGGTTTCAGCGGTTCCAGCATCGTTAACCGTCATCGCCCCCTTACCAAAACGAACACTCGTCAGGACATCATTCTTGTCGACCGCCATGGTTTGTCCACCAGCCACATACTTGGTACGTGCTTTCAACAAGGCATCAATGGCATCAAAGTATGGTGACTTAGTAGCCATGTATTGACCATCGTCCGTGTACAAATCACCATAGTACACGCGTGGAATCACATCTTTATTCGTCAGCAACATCGCGTAAGCAGACGGCATGTTGTAGTGCGTGTATTCCTTAACCGCCTTCTTTTGATCAGCATTGTAAATCTTAAACGCTTCATCCATCTGAGCCTGGGTCGGCATCAACCCATTACCGGCTTCAGGGTGCAACTTAGTCACAATTTCAGCAATCACCGTTTGTACTTCACTGTCGTGAGCACGCACAAACGAGTAACTAGGCTGAGCTTTGTTTTCAGTGTTGTCATTAGCGCGATTTGTTAAGTAGAAATCCAAGAAGCGATCCATCTTGCCACGTTGTGCATCTGACTTTGTTAATGACCAAATCAATTGGGTATGCATGTAATCATCCATCGTCAATTGGTCGTTACCGTGGTCATTCATGTAGGCTGGGTCGTTATGACTCCAATCTTCCAAAATTGACAAGTGCTGATTTGATGTTGCATCATTTGTCGCCATACCGTACGCTTCACGGAAATATTGTGCGGCCAATTGCAATAGGTCAGCATCAACGTTATCGACAGCGTCAACACGAATGGCATCAAAATTAGCATCCGGATCGTTAGCCGTGATTGAACCAAAATTCATCAAATAGTATAGCCAGTTAAGTTGCTCAGCTTGTACCTGCGGATTTGAGTTATCCACGTCATTGGCTAATAGTAATTCGTAACCACCCAATGAATCATCAATGTGATACAAACGGTCGCCAGTTTGATTAGTTGGCGTACGGTTCATCAAACGGTAATCGGAGTTAGCATCTGTATCTGAATTATTTTCAAATGACAGCGCACCACCTTGTAAGTGATCATCATTTTCGTCTTCACTACTCTTATTCCATTGCGGTTGCGTGGCAACGAATGCTGCCATCAATTCATGTAGCCAGTCCGTTGATTGCTTGACCGTAATCTGACGCTCAATAGCCGCTTGAATGGCATCAGCTGCAGCAGTTAGGGTAGCTTCCGAATCGGCTGCACTTACAGACTTAGTTGATACCTGCAAGGCATCATTCATGTAATTCACATAATCTGCTTGTGTTTGCTTCGTTGGCCACCATGTTTCAATCAATGGACGGTACTCGGTCGGCGTCGATTCACGCCACGTTACACCGTTATCCAAAATATCATTTGGACGATACCATGTATCAGCTGTCAAATAGCCCGCCATGTTGTCAAAGTCTTCAGGCGTTGTCCCATGCGCTGCATTGTGTTGTGCATTCTCAGTTGGTACCGGTTCCAATTCAGAGCTAAATTTAGGATCAGACGTTGGTGTCGCCACACCTGTCTGATCATCAAAGTACATCATCGTACCGTTTACTTCTGCCGCAAGACCTTTTAGCATGCGACCTTGGTCATCGAAATTATATGTTTGGCCATCAATCACTTGAATACCCGTGACGCAATTCCCGTCGTTATCAAAATAGTACGTGTCTCGGTTTGATGTTTGACCAAAACCATTTGTGATTTCATAGCCGTCGGCATCAAAGCCACGCACAACCCCGTCGACTACTTGCGTCTCAGTTAGTGCACGTCCTTCTTGACCATCGTAATACGCATGCTTGCCATCAGTTTCTCGCCAATCACCTTTCACTTGGTGGCCATCTTCGTCGAAGTAGACGTTAAACGTGTCAATCAGTTGGCGTCCCGTTAGCTTTTTACCATCACGGTAGTAAACCCAGTTGCCACCTTCATCATGATAACCATCAGTGGTAGTGGTGGCGATTGATGCTGACGCCGAACTAGTGGCAGACAACATCGTGGCGGAGCTTGCTACTGATGATGACACTGAACTAGTTTGTGATGATACCTCACTAGCCGATGATGATATGGCCACATTGTTACTATCAACTGACGCCATCGATGACTGTCCAACCACTGTAGAATCACTCAGACTAGTAACACTATCAGGTGCCTGACTATCTGTTGTCGTTTCATTCTGTGTGACCTCGACCGATTCCGTCGGCTGCAGGTTTGTTTGATCAGCTTGAACCGGTCCAGCCATAATCATCCCGATAAACATGGCACCGGCTGCTACCCAAAACTTACCTGCCTTGTACATCTTTTTTCTAAACTTCGTTGTGTCGTATTCCAAAACAATGTCCCCATATTCTATTTGATAATCCCCAAGGCCTTGGTTCTAGGGATAGACCTTAACGCCAAATCAAATACCCTGTCAATTTTTTCACAAGCCAAAGACAGACCACTCCCATTTCATTTATATCGTTAACCAATATCTAATGAAAAACTACTCACCCCTTAATTCTAGCAATATCAACCCACATGCATCTTGAGTTATTAATTACAAATTAATTGGTTTTGTATTTTTTATTTATTTTTAAAACGTTCATCAAGTTCACAAACAAAACAAAAAAAGTGATGACAACTCATTTGTCGTCACCACTTCATACGTCATTGGTTTAACTTAATTCGACCGCCAATAATTGGCACGTTCTTCAAGCCATCTGTTCCAACCAAAGCCAGAACGAAGATAACTGCACTCACGGCGTAGTGAACCCAAGTTACACTGTGGCCGAATGGCATAAGCGACAACCCTAGTACCACAACAATCATCTTCCAGCCCCAATAATTGAGGCCGATGTCGTTGAAACGTCGTACCATCAATGAAAGTGATGGTACTGCAATGGCAAGTACTGATACCAAGAACAATACGCCAACAGCAGTGAGACCTGTGTTATCTACACTAGCTGATAGATGTACCAATAAGTTGTTGCTGAATAGTGCCAAAAGCAACGCAATCATTCCAAGCCAAACAGCCTGCCACAACACATTCAAGAAATAATCCTTACGCGTTGTGCGACCCTTAAAGTCAAAGATGTGCTTCCAAAACCCTTGGAATGCTGCTGTCATAGTCGTCATTGTTAAACCCCTCCAACAATCTAAAAACGAATAGTTTTGATCATCAAGGTGGAAACTCCCTTATCTCCATCTGACACAGTAAGTATATTCCTTCACAATTAGTCCTCCAAATAATAAGTCTTATATTTCAGACTTTTCATGTTTTCATGATAATCGTCAAGAATGCAACAAAAAAACGCGTTCGCAATCGAAATTGCAAACGCGTTTTTTGTTTTTGGATTCGTTTCCAATCCAGAAAGTGAAAATCGAAAGATTAACGCTTTGCTTGCATACATATCTTTGTACTCATTTTTTGGATAACCAAAATGCTCAAATCATCATTGGAAAACTTACTTATTTAATTGTTGAAGCTGATTCTCTAGCTCCATTAAAGCCTTTTTCTTTCTCTTATCGCTCGTCCGGTAAAAACCATTAGCAATGCCCAAAGCGGTTAGCAGAATTAATACAATCACGAATATCAAAACAACGTTTTCTTCTACATGCTCCTCTACTAATGAATAGGTTTCGGCAATTGCCAGCAACCAACCACCAAGTGCTACATAGAACCATCCTGTCGCTTTATCTAAAAATCCAATGACCTTACTTAGTTGATCTCGACTTACATTATTCTCAGCTAAGATCTTCAAAGTCCGTTTCTTCTCGTTGCGCACCTTCAAAGGTGGCAACAACCAAAGCCATGCTGAAACTTTCTTTTCACTTTGACCTTTCTGTCCACGAACTGCCGACAATTGTTCATTTAATTCCAACAAGCCTTGGTACAAGGAAAACGTAAAAATTAACCAAGCACTGCCAAACTCCAATAAGGTTGTCATGATAAATTCCTCTCAACTTAATTAACATCAGCCATTATATTACTGCTAGAAAATAAGAACAATATTTTGCGCCTGGTACTTTTCATCGAATCCCAAACTACTACACCCACAAAAAAGCACCTACTACCAACGTAATAGGTGCTTTTAATGTCGTTAAATCGCAAATTTGAATGGAACTCGCTCCATAGCTCGCTCCACACAATTCCGAAAACGTTGATACAGCAGACTTTTCATGTTTTCATGATAATCGTCAAGAATGCAACAAAAAAACGCGTTC
>ERZ773269.3177-NODE-3177-length-11263-cov-3.425232_pt1 | contig 11263 bp, 9 predicted proteins | sample MGYA00511958_ERZ773269 | MGnify/ENA primary metagenome ERZ773269 (study PRJEB29015, sample SAMEA2737761) | human gut metagenome | biome: human gut; feature: human-associated habitat; material: faeces | place: China | collected 2012 ... | reverse complement strand
CGTGGTGACCGTGAAGGGAGACGACATTCCGGCGCTGCTGGACGTGACGTCGCGCAAGATGAATATCCATTTGGGAGGCCCCATGTGCTGACCGTCATCATCGCCGCGCATATGGTTTTGGAATGTGTATTCTTGCCAAAGGTGGGCGCCGGTGGTAATGCAGATGATGAGCAGTGTGTTCAGCAGGAGATACTGCCGGATGCGTCCCTCGAACAAGTAGCGGGGAATGAGGAGGCAGTAGTTGATGTAGAATACAAGGAAGAATGAGAGGGTACTGCTGCTACCGTGGCGCAGATAGTCCGCAAGGCTGATATTGAAGCCGCTGCGTGTCATCATCAGAAAGGGGAAACCGATGACGATACCCCAGACAATGATGTGTATCAGGGTTTCGATGCCGCGGCGGCGTGGGTTAGGGAGCTGTTGTTTCATCATGATACAAAGATACGGATTTTAGGTGGATATTGGAAATATCCGCTGCCTGCGAAGCAAATCTCTGTTCGCAGGTTGCGGATAAGCGTTTCCAGGTTGCGGATATGTATCCCAAGCTTGCGGATGTCTATCCCAAGGCTTGGGATAGAGATTGTTCTTAGTTTCGCATAACTTTTTTCCCTATTGCCGGAAACTTTTTTCCTAATACTTAAGAACTATTTGGCTAACTTCCGGCAAGGGAGGAAAGGTTATTCGTAGCGTATGGCCTCTATCGGGTCGAGGTCCGCAGCCTTCTTGGCGGGATACCAACCGAAGAACACTCCGGTGACGGTACATACGGCGAAGGAGAGGAATACACTCCACGGCTGGATGAAGATGGGCCAGTGGGCAACGCCCTTCACTATCAAGCTGGCTCCGCATCCGATGATGACACCGATAATGCCTCCGGTGATGCTGATAAGAATGGCTTCGATGAGGAACTGGCTCAAGATGTCGACACCGCGGGCGCCTACACTCATGCGCAGGCCGATTTCGCGCGTGCGTTCCGTCACCGATACGTACATGATGTTCATAATGCCGATGCCGCCCACTACGAGCGAAATGCCGGCTATGCAGGCAAGCAGCGTGGTCATCAGGTCGGTGGTGGAGTTCAGCATGGTGCTGAGTTCCTGCTGGCTGCGAATGGTGAAGTCGTCGTCGTCACTCTCCTTCAGCTTGTGGTTGCGGCGCAGTATCTCGGTGATTTCGTCGGTGGCATTGTCCGTCATGTCCTCGGTGAGGGCGGAGGCGAAGATGCCGCTAAGGTAGGTCTGTGCCAGCAGGCGTTTCATCACGGTGCTGTAAGGGGCAAGCACTACGTCGTCCTGGTCCATGCCCATGGAGTTGTAGCCTTTGGACTTCAGCACGCCCACCACGCGGAAGGGCACTTGGTTGAAGCGGATGATACGTCCCACAGGGTCCTCTCCTCCGGGAAAGAGGTTGTCTTGGATGGTCTTTCCGATGACGCACACCTTGGCAGAGGTCTGTATGTCGGCTTCGGTAAACATCTCGCCGTTCTCCACGCTGAGCTGCCGGATTTCGAGATAGTCCGTGCCCACGCCGCTCACGGAGGAGGGGTAGTTGTTGTTGCCCGCGATGAGCTGCCCGCTGGAGGAGACATTGGGGCTGACGGCAGCCAGAAAGTTGGTTTCGTTTCGCAGGGCTTCGTAGTCGGTCAGCTTCAAGGTCTGCATGGCGCTGGGGTCTTGGCGGACACCGCCGCGCATGTCGGCACCGGGGTGAATCATAATCATGTTGGAGCCCATCTCGGAGATTTGCGCCTGGATGCTTTTCTTCGAACCTTGTCCGATGGCAAGCATCGTGATGACGGACGCCACGCCGATGATGATGCCCAGCATGGTGAGGAATGCGCGCAGCTTGTTGTTGTTCAAGGCTCGCAAGGCTATTTTGAAAAGGTTTGTTCCGTTCATATCGTTTTAATGGAAAGTTTAAAATTAATCCCTAATCCTTAATCCCTTATCCCTCATTCCTCCTCCTCTTGTTTAGGCAATGCTGCCAGGGCTTCGGCTGCATTCTGGATTTGGGTGTTGATGGTATCGTCCTTGATTTGTCCGTCGCGCAGCACGATGTTGCGGCTGCTGTACTGGGCTATTTCGGGGTTGTGGGTGACGAAGATGATGGTGCGTCCTTCGGCATGCAGCTTTTGGAACAGTACCAGAATCTCGAAAGAAGTACGGGTGTCCAGGTTACCCGTAGCTTCGTCTGCCAGGATAACGGCGGGATTGTTCACCAAGGCGCGGGCGATGGCTACGCGTTGCATCTGACCGCCGGACATCTGATTGGACTTATGTTCCAGTCGGTCGCCCAGCCCCACGGCTTGCAGGGCTTCGATGGCACGTCTCCGCCTTTCGGAAGCCGAGACGGAGGAGTTATACATCAGCGGTAGCTCCACATTTTCCACGGCAGTGGTTTTGGGCAGCAGGTTGTAACTCTGGAATACGAAGCCGATTTTACGGTTGCGTAGTACGGCGCGTTGAGGCTTGCTCATGGTGCGTACGGAGATACCGTCCAGCAGGTATTCGCCGCTGGTGGGCGTGTCCAGGCAGCCGAGGGTATTCAGCAAAGTCGACTTTCCGGAGCCCGATGTACCCATGATGGTGACAAACTCGCCTTCACGGATGGTGAACGAGACGCCGCGCAGGGCATGCACGGTTTCGTCCCCCACCTGGAAGTTGCGTTTGATATTTTGAAGTTCAATGACTGCTTTATTCATAATTCTTTTTTTGTATTATTTTCCGCTCTTCTTCTTACTTCCCGGAGGGCCAGGCATGAACGGACTCTTCTCACCTCCGGGAGCTTCCTGGCTCATGTCCGGAGCGCTGCTGCCGGGCATGCTGCCGATGGTGGCTTCGGTCACCACTACGGTACCTTCGTTAATGCCGCTGATGATTTCCGTGTTGACTCCGTTGGAGATACCTATCTTCACAGGATGGGCGGTAAAGGTGTTGCCTTCGCGGGTCCAGAGTTTATGTTCCCCTTCGCAATCCTTCACGATATCATTGTCGCCGATAAGCGGTTTTTCGGGGTTGAAGCGCAGGGCACGGGCAGGAGCGCACAGTACGTCTTTGCGGTCGAGGGTGAAGATGGTGACGTTGGCTGTCAGGCGTGGTTTCAGTTTCAGGTCCGGGTTGTGGGCGGAGATGACTACTTCGTAGGTCACAACCGTGCTGGTGCTCGACGTGCTGCTTGAACTGGCATCTCCCAGACGAATTTGTGTGACCACTCCTTCGAACACGTCATTCGGGTAGGCGTCTACGGTAAACGTGGCGCGCTGTCCCTCTTCCACACCGCCTATGTCCGCTTCGTCCACGTCGGCCACAACCTGCATCTGCGTCAGGTCGGCAGCGATGGTGAACAGTGTCGGTGTCTCGAAGCCGGAAGCCACGGTCTGTCCTGCTTCCACGTCACGGCTGATGACCACACCGTCGATGGGCGAGGTGATGGTGGCGTAGGAGAGGTTGCGTTCAGCCTTTGCCAGTGATGCCTGGCTGCTTTCGTAGTTGCTGCGGGCCTTCTCGTAGTTATAGACGGACTGCTCATAGTCCGTGGCGGCGATGAGCTGCTTTTCGTTCAGCGTCTTGTTGCGCTCGTAGAGTTTTTTCTGGTACTCGTATTCGGCCTTTGCACCGTTGTAGGCGGCGCGTTGCGAGGCAAGTTCACTTTGCAGGGTCACACGGTCCATCTCGGCAATGAGCTGGCCTTTGGTTACTACGGAATTGTAGTCTACATGAATCTTGTCAATGATACCGCTCACCTGGGTACCCACTTCCACTTCTGTCACCGGTTCAATGGTTCCCGTGGCGGTTACGGATTCGGAAATCTCGCCTTTATGGATGGTTGCTGTGGCGTAGGTCACCTTGTGCTTGGCCTTGGCACCACCGAAGAGCCATACGCCGCCGCCCACTATGATTACGGCAGCTACGGCAATGAGGATAATTCTTTTTTTGTTCATATATATAAGGTATTATAATTCGATTTTTTCTCCTTGATAAAACTTCAGTAGCTGCATATTCAGTATGGCCATGTATTTGGCTTGCAGTGTCTCCTGCTGTGCGCTGAGCAGATTGCTTTTCTCAGTCAGCAGTTCTACGGTATTCTTCATGCCCAGGTTGAACTGCTCTTGAATCAGTTCATAGCTGGTCTGCGTACTTTTCAGTTTCTCTGTGGCGGCGGCGTAGCGCTGCTGGGCGCTGTTGGCATCGAGCCAGAGGGTTTCGATGGTCTTGTACAGCGTTTTTTGGTCGTCCAGCAGGTCCAGTTCGCTGGTCTGCTTCTGAATCTTGGCTTTCTCTACGGCACTCTTGGTCTGCCGGTTGCTGAAGATAGGCACGCTTACGGTGAAGCCCAGCGAGTTGTTCCAGTTCTGTTTGACTTGCTCGCTGAAGGTGAAGTCATTGCCGTTGGCATGGCTGGTTCCGATGCCGGCGCTGAGGCTCAGCGTAGGCAGATAGCCAGCGCGGGCAATCTTGATGTCGAGGTCGGATGTCTGTATATTCAGTTTGCCGGCTTCTATCTCCGGACGGAGTACGAGGGCAGAGCGATAGACATCGGTCTTGGTGGGTAGGGGTGCCAGTACGTTTTCCGTGCCGAGGGCAGGGATGTAGAGGTTCATTTCGGCTTCGCCATCCAGTTCCAGGAGCTGTTTCAGTTGTAGTTTGTAGTCTTGCAGGGTGGCTTGTGCTGTCACCAGCTGGTACTTGTCGGTACTCACTTGCGCTTCCAGTTGTGCCAGGTCGCTTTTGGCTATGCTTCCTGCTTCGAGAAGCTGGCGGGCGCGTTCGCATTCGGCCTGGCTCACTTCCAGGGTCGATTCGTTCACTTTCACGGCTTCGGCGGCGTAGAGTATCTGTACGTAGGTTTGTGCGATACTTTCTTCGATGCTGTTCTCGCTCTGTGCTACGCTAAGTTCGGCAATGCGGTTGTTCAGTTGCTGTTGTTTGATGGTGTTGAGGCGCTTCCCGCCGTTGTAGAGGGTCCAGTTGGCATCGATGCCGTAGCTGCCGTTATAGGAAGTCTTGCTCTGGCTGCTGGTGATGTTGTCGCCGTCGATGATGGTGTTTGTCTCGCTCTTCGGGCGATTCACGACACGCTGGCTCACACTGGCCGAAAGGCTGGGGAAGAGAGCGGCTCGGGCGGTCTTTACATCTACCTGGGCACTTTCCGCGTTGAGGCGGTTCTTGCGGATGGTGATGTTTTGCTGCAAGGCATAGTCGATGCACGCTTGCAAGTCCCATTGGGCGGGCAGGCTGTCGGCTGGCTGCTCGGAACTGCCGGGTATCTGCGTGGAAGTGCCGTTTTGGGCGGCCACTCCCATGCAGCTTGCCATACATAGCGCTATCACTGTCAATCTTTTTACGTTCGTCATATCTTCGTTATTCTATGGTTTTACATTTGCAAATGTAGTAGGGTGGAGAAAGGATTGCAAAAGTGATAGACGTAGAGTGAATTTTCCTCGCCTAAAATCTTTTTTGTACCGATGAATGGGAGAAGTCTTTTTTCTGTTCAACTTTTCACCTTTTTATTTGTTCTTTATATAAAAGTATTTTATATTTGTAATCATTATAATTTTATCGGCATGAAACAGACTGCGGTAAACATTTGGCGTTTTTATTTGGAAGGTTTTCGAAGTATGACGTTAGGGCGTACTTTGTGGCTTATCATTCTTGTGAAGTTGTTCATCATGTTTTTCATTCTCCGCCTTTTCTTCTTCCCACGGTTTCTGAATACCCCCGTGGTGGGCGATGACAAGGAAGGCTATGTCAGTAATGAGCTTATCCATCGGAGTCTGGGCGACTAAACACGGAGACACAGAGTTTATTTCCTTGCCCTTATAAATTCTCCGTGTCTCTCTGTTCTTACCCGATAACTTAAAAACTTAATAACTCATAACTTATAACTCATAACTTGATTCTTATGCTTGGACACATTGACACTTCCCTGATTGACTGGTCGAGAGCCCAATTTGCCTTGACCGCCATCTATCACTGGATTTTTGTGCCGCTGACACTTGGACTGGCGGTAATTATGGGCATCATGGAGACAGCGTACTACCGTACGGGTGACGAATTTTGGAAACGTACTGCCAAATTCTGGATGAAGATTTTCGGTATCAACTTTGCTATTGGTGTAGCAACCGGTATTATTCTGGAATTTGAATTCGGTACGAATTGGAGTAATTACAGTTGGTTTGTGGGCGACATCTTCGGTGCGCCGCTTGCCATCGAGGGTATTTTGGCTTTCTTTATGGAAGCAACGTTTATCGCCGTCATGTTCTTCGGCTGGGATAAGGTGAGCAAGCGTTTCCACCTGGCATCTACTTGGCTCACGGGGCTGGGCGCCACGATTTCTGCCTGGTGGATTCTGGTTGCCAATGCGTGGATGCAGAATCCCGTAGGTATGGAGTTCAATCCCGATACGGCACGCAACGAGATGGTGGACTTCTGGGCTGTGGCAACTTCGCCGATGGCTGTCAATAAGTTCTTCCATAGCGTGCTGTCCGGCTGGGTGCTGGCTGCCGTGTTTGTAGTAGGCGTAAGCTGCTGGTATCTGTGGAAGAAGCGCGAGAAGAAATTTGCGCTGGCAAGTGTAAAGATTGCCGCATGGGTAGGTCTGTGTGCCGCTGTGCTCTCTGCCTGGACGGGTGATGGCTCGGGCTATCAGGTGGCGCAAAAGCAGCCGATGAAGCTGGCTGCTATGGAAGGCTATTATGAAGGGCGGCAAGGTGCCGGATTGGTAGCGTTCGGGCTGCTGAATCCTGCCAAGCAGACACCGCAGGACGGAGTAGACCCATTCCTTTTCCGTGTGGAAATTCCGAAGATGCTGTCGTTGCTTGCCGAGCGCAAGATGGATGCTTTTGTTCCCGGTATCAATGACCTGCTGAAAGGCGGATATCCGTTGAGCGATGGTACCGTAGCGCTTTCGGCAGAGGAGAAAATAGAAAAAGGAAAAACGGCTATCGGTGCGTTTGCCGCCTATCGTGCAGCCAAGGCTGCGGGCAATGAGGCGGATGCAGAGGTGGCTGCCAAAGTGTTGAAAGATAATGTAGCCTATTTCGGTTACGGTTATATCAAGGACGTGAACGAGCTGGTGCCCAATGTGTCCCTTACGTTCTACATGTTCCGTGTGATGGTGATGTTGGGTGGATACTTCATCCTCTTCTTTATTGTGGTGCTGTTCCTGGCCTATAAGAAAGACTTGTCGCGGATGCCATGGATGCATTGGGTGGCTATGCTCACCATTCCGCTGGGCTATCTGGCCGGACAAGCCGGATGGGTGGTTGCCGAGTGTGGTCGTCAGCCGTGGGCCATCCAAGATATGCTGCCCACGAGTGCCGCCATCTCTAAGCTGGATGTAGGCTCCGTGCAGACCACGTTTTTTATTTTCCTGGTACTTTTCACTGTCATGCTGATTGCTGAGGTGGGAATTATGCTGAAGGCTATTCGCAAAGGTCCTGAAACCGAAACGCACACACCGTCACATAACTCATAACTTATAACTCATAACTCACAATGAATGCTTATATATTTCTTCAACACTATTGGTGGTTTGTAGTCTCTTTGCTGGGAGCACTACTGGTATTCCTGCTGTTCGTGCAGGGAGGTAATTCGCTTCTGTTCTGTCTGGGGAAGACGGAGGAGCAGAAGAAGATGATGATTAATTCTACGGGACGGAAGTGGGAGTTCACGTTTACAACGCTCGTCACGTTTGGAGGTGCGTTCTTTGCTTCGTTTCCGTTGTTCTATAGTACCAGTTTCGGAGGGGCCTATTGGCTGTGGATGATTATTCTGTTCAGCTTTGTGTTGCAGGCTGTCAGCTACGAGTTTCAGTCGAAGGCGGGAAATCTGCTGGGCAAGACAACGTATCGCACGTTCCTGGTGATAAACGGAGTGGTAGGTCCGGTATTGCTGGGTGGGGCAGTGGCCACGTTCTTCACGGGGTCTAACTTCTATATCAATAAAGGGAATATCGCAGATGCGGCAATGCCGGTTATCAGCCAATGGGCTAACGGCTGGCATGGTTTGGATGCGTTGCTTAATCCGTGGAATGTGGTGCTGGGGCTGGCTGTGTTCTTCCTGGCACGTATCTTGGGAGCGCTTTATTTTATTAATAATATCAATGAGGATGATTTGGTGAAACGCTGCCGCCGGGCACTTTGGGGAAATACGGCGTTGTTCCTGGTATTCTTCCTGGCCTTCGTCATCCGCACGCTGCTTGCCGACGGCTATGCTGTACGCCCGGAAACGGGAGAGGTGTTCATGGAACCTTACAAGTATCTGACGAACTTCCTGCAGATGCCGGTAGTGCTGCTTGTATTCCTGGTTGGTGTGGTGGCTGTGCTCTGGGGCATTATCCGCACGCTGTGGAAGCCGGCATTCGACAAGGGTATCTGGTTTGCCGGTGCAGGGACGGTGCTTACGGTATTGGCACTGCTGCTTGTGGCAGGCTATAACAATACGGCCTATTATCCGTCTACCCACGACCTGCAAAGCTCACTCACGTTGGCAAACAGTTGCTCGAGCCAGTTCACACTGAAGGTTATGGCTTATGTCTCTATCCTTGTTCCTTTCGTTCTTGCCTACATCTTCTACGCTTGGCGCAGTATCGACAATCGCAAGATTGATGCGAAGGAGATGGAAGAGGGAGGACACGCGTATTAATTAAAAATTAAGAATTAAAAATTAAAGGAGGATGTGTCATCTGTGTGCTATTAACTGTTTTGATACATCCTCTTCTTATTCTTTTGTCCGCTTCTCATTTAGCTGGAATTTGGGTACCAGTTTCATCAATCGTAGAATCTGTCCTTGCCTTTTCTTTATGTAAGGGGAGGGGTGTGCTGAGTCGAAGCGTATGGGGTTGGGCAATGTTGCCGCTATTAGTGCGCACTGTCCGGCAGAGAGCTTGGCTGCTGTAGTCTTGAACTTGTATTTGGCGGCAGCTTGTGCGCCATAGATGCCTTTTCCCATTTCGATGGAGTTGAGATAGACCTCCATGATACGTTCTTTGGACCAGAAGAATTCTATCAGTACGGTGAAGTAGACTTCCAGTCCTTTACGTACCCAGGAAGACTGGGGCCATAGGAATACATTCTTTGCCGTCTGCTGGCTGATGGTGCTTGCGCCCCGTTTCCGTTTTCTTGTTTCATTCTCCTTTATCGCTTTCTGTATCTCGATGAAATCGAATCCGTTGTGTGTGGCAAACCGGTTGTCTTCCGAGGCAATGACGGCCATAGGCAGGTGAGGGGATATCTTGTCGGAAGATACCCAAGTGTGGTGCCAGCATGGACTTTCACCCTTAAAGACCTGTTGCACGCTGCGAATAACCATCAGTGGCGTGATGTAGACGGGTACAAAACGATAAGCCACTACCGCTAGGATAGTGGAAATAAAGAAGAATAATATGATGTTGCGGAGGAACCGCAAAGGCTTCGGGAGTTTCATGGAGAGAGTGCCAATGTGATTAATGTGTTAATGTGCCAATATGCATATTGGCACATTAACACATTAATCACTTTACCATATTAATTAGCTGCCTCCGCATTCTTAATCATCTGTTCGCTGGCATACATATATACCTCTACGCGTCGGTTCTGGTCGGCAGACAGACTTTCGTCGTATTCGTTGTATCCCACGCCTTCCACTTTCTTGAACTGGGCCGGAGATACGCCGCAATCCTGCAAATAGTTCTCTACGGCATAGGCGCGGTTCTTGGAAACTTTCATGTTGGCTTCGTAAGTACCCACTTTGTCGGTATGGCCGATGATGGCGATATCGGTTGTCGGGTCTTCCTTCAGAATCTGTGCGAGTTCGCGCAGGGAAGCCTTTGCCTCGTTGCTCAGTGCTGCGGAGTTGAAGCCGAAAAGAATACCTGCCGCAAAGGATACTTTGACAGCCGGCAAGCCGTTGGCATCCGTCACCTGCTCCACTTGGGCGCCTTCAATCTTGGCAGCTTCGGCAGCCTTCTTGTCCATCTTGTGTCCGATGGCAACGCCGGCACCCGTACCTACTGCAGCACCTACCGCAGCTCCAATGGCTGCCCCCTTGCCTTTACCTATCAGTCCGCCGATAATGGCACCTGCTGCTGCACCGGAGCCACCGCCGATTATTCCACCTTTGGCCTTGTTGTTCATTGTGCCGCAACTGCCCAGCAGCAATGCGCCGCACAAAAGTAATACTGTAAATTTCATCTTCTTCATAACTCTTTTTCTTTAAAAGTTGACTTTATCTTTAATGTTGCAAATTTATGTATATAATAACCATATTCTTCTTTCTAAAGTTCGCCAGTTCTGTCCTTTTTTAGAGAATTTTCCTTTTGATGAGGACGAACCAGGCTGTCAGTATAAGACCTTTGGCAACGGTCGTTCCACTTACTGCCCACCAGATGGCATCCACTCCCATACCCATGTGCACCAGCAATAACGCCACCGGAATACGCATGTAATTGCATCCGATGCTGACAATGGCAGGCGGCACTGTCCGTCCCAGTCCGTAGAACACGCCCTGCATGGTAATTTCCATCATCATGAACATTTGCGAATAGCCGTCGATGCGGAGGAAATCTCCACCCACACGGTAGGCTTCGGCCTCGGGTACGAAGATAGAGAACACCTCGCTGCCGAAGAAGATGAACAGTAGTGAGCAGAGGCTTCCGAATACGCCCGTCATCCACATGGTGGTGCGCCATGCTTGCTTCACGCGCGACTTCTGCCCCGCGGCATAGTTCTGGGCGATGAACGTGCTCAGCCCCGTGGAGAATCCTTGCGAAGTATTCCAGGTGATGGCCTCGATTTGTCCGCCGGTGGTGAATGCCATCAGTCCGATGTGTCCTCCCTGCTCCGAGGCGGTGCGCGAGAGGAACATATTGACGAAGGCAAATAGCGTGTTCAGCGTAGCCACGGGCAGCCCGAGCTTGAAGATGCGCCGGGTGTACTTCTTTTTCAGCGGAACGATAAAGGAGAAACCTCCGAGCACGGCGCTTTTCCCCCGGAGCTTGTAGACGAAGATGCCGAATACTGTAGCTTCGGAAAGCCATGTGGCAAGTGCCGCGCCCACTGTTCCCCAACCGAAGCCGAAGATGAACAGAGGGTCGAGGACGATGTTCATTATCAGTCCCGTCCCGCTGATGTAGAACGGAATCTTGCTTCGTCCTGCCGCGTTGTAGATGCCCGTAAAGGCAGCGGAGAGAAAGATGAAAGGCAGTCCCGTCGACACGATGCGCAGATAAGTCACGGCGGCGTCCGTGATATGCTGTTTCAGCTCGAAGATGTTCAGGATGGGGC
>ERZ773269.3172-NODE-3172-length-11282-cov-8.632137_pt1 | contig 11282 bp, 20 predicted proteins | sample MGYA00511958_ERZ773269 | MGnify/ENA primary metagenome ERZ773269 (study PRJEB29015, sample SAMEA2737761) | human gut metagenome | biome: human gut; feature: human-associated habitat; material: faeces | place: China | collected 2012 ... | reverse complement strand
TATAATCTTTGCACGGGTATTCCCGATCGGATTCCATACACCGCCAGCAACTCCGACAGGTCTTACACGACTTTTCTTTCATTTTCATATTTCGCAATCACATTATTGCGAATCTCCAGAAGCCGCAGCACATACGCCCCAGACACCTTCCACGGCGCAGATTTAAGATTATGGAGCGTTGACAGCGATACTCCCAGCTCACCAGCAAGTTTTTCATTTGTCCAACTGGTTCGAATCTTAATTTCGTTTATCCAATCCGCCGTGCAATAGCTCCATGATGGCTTTTTCTTAAATGCAGTTCTTTTCATTTCTTACGCCTCCTTCTCATCCTCTGTTGCGAACAGGTCATTCTTCCCTTATCGCATCTTTAGGTTGTGAACTTAATAAAGAACTAACTTCTACCAAGCAAATCGTAGAACGCGAATAGCGTAAACATGATCGATATAAACAGAGCCCATATAGGATACACCTTGTTATGTGGCTCTATTTTTTTCATAATCAGAACGCATAATGCTCCTAAAAGCCAGCAGCCAATTAACAATACTATCTTCATCCCTCTCACCTCCCTTCTACTTGCCAACTTTACCCCAACAGTTCACTCACAGGAACTCCCCCATTGTCTTTTCTCTCTACTTGCCCTATACTGAATTCATAGGCTTCCATCAAAGTCTAATTACACTAGAATGGAGAATTTCATGAAACAATTTTTTCAACATATCATCGCTGAATACCCTATATCCTTCGAATCTCTGATTATATGGGTCAAACTTATTCTTTCAACCGCCATTTCCTATGTAATGGGGCGATATGCTTCAAATAATCCCCGACACAAGGCAATCAATCAAGAGCAACTTGAAAAGGTATATTTACCATTGTATAAACTTCTTTTTGTTCAAGACATCTCAAAACTTGACTGCCAAAGCTTAATAAAACTTTCAAACCGAATGCAGATTATTTTGCGCAAACACTATGAACTGGTCTTTCCTCAACTGCATCAGCTTACCGAAGACTTTCATCAAGCACTACTATTAAAGCAAAATCATCAAGAAATACTTCGCCAAATCAAATATCAAGTTTATGTAGATTATGAATCTCTAAAAAGGAAACTTGGATATCCACATATTAATGCTTTCGAATTGTTTAGGCGAAAAACACTCATTGATAAGATTCGTACTATTTGGGGGTATTTGTTTCTTCTGTATTTATTTCCAGGCGCGTTTCTTAGCGCCGCATTCTCTCCCGTGACTTGGTCGTCTCTCTTGTTCTATTGTATTGGATTTTGTATTATTTCTTATATTGGTGTACAACTTGGATCTAAAAGTTTTTAATCAGCTCTTCCCAAAGTCCATCCCATAAAAATTCCATACAAACTTGCTGGCAAATCTCCGTATTCCGAACGAATCATTAATACGGAGAGCGCAAGCAAGAAAAATATCACGCCCTTTTTCACTTTTCCGCCTCCCTTCTGTCTGCTTGGTTCATCCCTCTCACCTCCCTCCATCGGAATACGCCCTCTGCTACAAAAGATTTACGCCTCAACCAAGGGCAACACCCCATTCCGCTTCAACAGGTCATATAAAAACAGACGCCCTTTTTGCGTCCAATAGGAATGCTCTTTTGAATGCTGAACACCTTCCGCATCTGGATAATTATGTGTTTTAGTTTTCAGATAGCCGCTTCCCTGATACTTCGCATACAGCATCCAGACACCACTCTGGTTGAACTGAACCCCAAAATCATGAAGCATCTTATTGAACTTTTTTGCAGACATACCATAATCTTTCGCAATCACGGTTGTCGCAATCAGCTCCTTACACTGGAGAATCATGTCATAGTAAGAGGCTTTCGGCTGTAACTCCTCGATTACTTTCTGCTGTTCTGTAATCTGACCGCCAAGGAAACGGCAACGATCTTTCAGACTATTGATTGTCCGATCCGCCATCTGCAATGCTCTAGCAAATACCTGTTCCGGTGAATTCCAGGCTTTTTCCAGTTCCAGGAAATACTCACGGTACTGTCTGCCCTTTTCGCTACGCTGGATCATGCAGATCTGCTTTGCCATATCTATGGTAAAGCAGATCTGTTGCTGGGCGACCACCTGTACTTTCGGACATTTTTGTCCAAAAGTCTTTCCTGTTTTCAAATCCGTACTCACACATACGGTCAATCCATTTCTTAAATGGCGTTTCAATTCCTAAGCCCTCATGCAGTTCTCTCGCTGATACGGTTGGCTGTCCTGTTTCGTATGTAACCTTCATTAAATCAGTCATCACTATTTCACTCTCCTTTCAGTTGTTGCGAACAGAATTCCCCCTACTCAGCTAATGACATCTGAGCATTGGCATCCCGAATCAATCCGGTTCTATCGGCAAATCATCCGTCACACGCTTTTTGAACTTCTTCTGAATTTCTGCCGTTGATACTGGAACTCCTACAAGTTGTACAAAATGTCTCTCTCGCCCGCTGCTGTATGCAACATGGCACTCCTTGAATTTTCTGTCATATATCATGAACGCCATTCGCTTACTGGTAGCTTTCTGGTAAAGTTTAAAACCAGGACTGGAGTCCGGCCAAACCAGATAAAGGCATTCTTTTCCGCCGCCCTCCAACTCCGCATCCAGAAGCCAGTCCACTGATCTGTTTAAGACCTTTGACAGCTTTTCCAAATCATCCAAATCGATCCGGATCTTTACATTTTCAATTCCCACCAGCCGATGGGGTTTGATTCCTGACTGCTCTGCCAGCTTCTTCTGGGTCCATCCCATTTCTGCTCTGGCTTTGACAATGTTATTTGCAATGTCGCAATAAAAATCAAAGCCAATACGTTCCAGAATCTCGTTCTCAATAAAACGCATCTCTTTTGCCTCCCTTCTAGGTTCGCTCTCTTTATTGGAATACGCCTCTTTTTAATTGCCATCCCCATCCTTTTGTCCTATACTGTACCTACAGGCTCCTGCCAGAGCCGAGTACAACAAGGAAAAATAAAGCATGAAAAAAATCATTATCTTTTTTCTTATCATTTCAACATATAAGGTATCAACCAACCTCTACTACTTCTTTCGTATACGACATTTAAGTCAAATGCATTTAGAATGGTTATCAGATAGAGCACCTAATTTTCCAACTTACAAAGCCGAAATTATCTCACTTTTCAAAAAAGCTGGTGTAAAAAACATATCCATTCCAATAACTCAGTCCGTTGGCTTTGGCAGAGCTGCAACCTTTGAAGCAGATGTTTTTACCAACTTTCCCTCCGCTCACTCAGACATCTCTGGTGGAGCCGTTCGGATGTTTTATGAAGCCGAAGGTATTTTTCGACAACGCATATTCGAAACATTCAGCCCTGTGTTTTGGATAAATTCGGTTGTTTTCGCACCAAAAAAGTTGCTTGAATATCTCGGTTTTGACGAAAATAAATCTCTTTTTAAAGCATGCAATGTTTTGCTAACTTTTATTTGGTGGGTATTCGGAATTACTATCATGTTCTTCCTGCCTAAGCTCAAAGAAATCATCATCGAATTGTCTGGAAAACTTTGAAATAAACTTCGTTAGCATGATCAATGATTCAGCGCTCCCATAATCTGCTATCTGTTTATGTGCGGATAGCAGATTTGTTATTATTCGGCGCCGAATATCTTTTCCAACAGATATCTTCATCCCTCTCACCTCCCTACTCCAACAGATCTTCGATCGCTACGCCGAGATAATCCGCCACTTTCTGAACCTTGCGAATGCCGGGTTCACTCTCGTTCCACTTAGAAATACACCCGTTAGAAAAACCTACCGCTTTCTCCAGTGCAGAAACAGACACGCCTTTTTCTCTGCATGCCTGTTTTACGTTGTCATACAGCACCATTACCACCTCCATTTTAGAAAACTATGTCAGAAAACTTTCTATTTATATATTGACTTTTTACTGAAAATATTCTAATATGAAGTTGTCAGTTCAATAGAATAATTTCAGTAATTACCATTTGTATATTTTAGAAAGTTTTCTGTAACACACTTCTTATTATACCGAAACATTTCTATTTGTCAAGTGGTTTTACAGAATATTTTCTGTAATTAAGGAGGGATATTTTTGACAACATTTGAACGAATAGAAAAGCTGAGAAAAGAAGCTGGACTATCACAGGGAAAACTTGAAAAGGAGCTTGGTTTTTCGAATGGTAGCATATCAAAATGGAAGAACAGCACTCCAACCTATGAACGTTTACAGAAAGTAGCCAACTACTTTAATGTATCTGTTGAATACCTTGCATCGGGCGAATTACCGGAGAATACACCACCATTAACCCCTCGTGACGAAAAGGACATTGAGAAGATTCTAAATAATACCCGTGATCAGCTACTCTCTCAGGAAGGCTTAATGTTTGACGGCGATCCCGCCAGTCCCGAGGCAATCGAGTCGATTCTATCCGCGATGCAGATCGGCATGGAAATGGCGAAGAAGAAAAATAAAGAAAAGTACACTCCTAAAAAATATAAGAAGGAATAGCTTATGGATATTAAGAAAAGGGTCAACGCGCTGGTGCGTAAGCATCAGACCAGGAATCCTTTTGATATTATCCGCGGTCTGAATGCCATCGTGGTATTCGCCCCGTTAAGTGGAGTCCGTGGATTCTACCAATATTTTCAGCGAAATAATATCATTTACATAGATGAATCTCTTCCAGAACACGAAAAAACATTTGTTTGTGCCCACGAACTCGGGCATATGCTGCTCCATAAAAAAGCCAATGCATTGTTTATGGATAGCAGGACCCACCTAAACACCCATCGTTACGAGGTGGAGGCAGATACGTTTGCTATGGATCTCTTAATCGATGATGATCTGATCGCTGAATATGAACCATACACCGCAGATCAGATATCCCACTTACTGGGATATCGTAAAGACTTAGTCAAATTGCGTTTCCAGCAAAAATAACAAAAGGAGAAAACTATGGGATTATTTGATACTTTTAAAGGGAATCAATATAAGGCTGAACTCGAAAAGTCTCAAGCTGAATGTGAACGGTTAAAAAGTTTATTCACACCCGAAATGCAGCAGGCTGATGCCTTGCAAAGGAAAATTGAAGAACTCCAAAACGAAATTTCCACAAAAGAAAATGAAATTGCTTCGCTTTCTTCTGATATATCCAGGAAAAACAATGAAATCAATTCGCTGAATGATACAATACATAAAAAACATTCCGAAATATCATGGATGGACGATGAAATCATTGTACAGGAGTTTGGACTGTACCAGCCGCATTATGATTTTGCCAGTGCTTTAGACTATAAGGAAGAATTAGCAAAAATACGCGCTAAACAAAAAGAATTAATAAAGAATAAGAATGCGGTTTCCGGAAGTACCGAATGGACTGTAAATGGTAGCGTCTCTAAAGGCAAGAAAATGGTCTCTGATACTCAGAAATTGCTCATGCGAGCTTTTAATAGCGAATGTGATGATTTAATATCCCGTGTTAAATACACCAATTTTGACGCAACATTAGATCGTATCTATAAATCGGCTGAGGCTATTTCAAAACTAGGAACCATTATGAGTATTTCCATAACTCAACCCTATTTAGATGCCAAAGTTAAAGAACTCCGTTTAGCTTTCGAATATCAACAGAAAAAACAACAGGAAAAAGAAGAACTAAAAGCTGCCCGCGCAGAACAGCGCGAACAGGCTCGTATCCAAAAGGAAATTGAAGAACAGCGAAAAAGAATCGAAAAAGAGCAAACACATTACCAAACTGCTTATGAGCATTTACAGTTGCAGCTCCAGCAAAAACCTGACGATGCGGATCTCTTAGAGAAGAAAGCGCAGCTTGAGTCTCATATCAAAGATATAGAAAAAGCCATTGCAGATATTGATTACCGTCAGGCGAATATGAAAGCTGGTTACGTTTACGTAATTTCAAATATTGGTTCTTTCGGTCCTAATGTTTATAAAATTGGAATGACCCGAAGATTAGACCCTCAAGACCGCGTGGATGAACTTGGCGATGCTTCTGTTCCGTTTAATTTTGATGTACACGCAATGATTTTTTCTGATGATGCTCCTGCTCTGGAAGCTGCTTTGCATAGGGCATTTGAAGATCGTAAGATAAATATGGTAAATACACGCCGAGAATTTTTCAATGTAACCCTGGATGAAATCAAAGAAGTAGTTAAGAAAAACTTTGATAAAACAGTAGAATTTATAGACGTTCCAGACGCCGAACAATTCCGCATCAGCCAGCGAATGCATTCTGAAGAAAATGCTCATTAAAGCATAAAGTGGTCGATTTCGACCCCTTTAAATAGCAAAACCGCCCGGTGCTACCAACACCGAACGGCTTTACATAGATTTTCTCTTACAGGATCACTCCCGGAAGATATAATCAAACTTGAACACTTTGAATTATATCATTCTTCCGGGCGCCCTGCAAGGGGTGTATTTCCTATACCCACCAAGGAGGATGATATCATTATGGCAAAACGCAAAAATTCACTCCCATCCGGGAACTTTCGTGTTCTGGCTTTAGATTACACAGATCCGGATGGTAAACGTCATTATAAGTCCTTTACCGCGCCGACCAAGAAAGAGGCGCGGATGCTTGCAGACGAATGGAAATTATCAAAGAAAAGGAACCGCGCCGAAAATATATCCGTTCGTGTCGCTGTCCAGCGATACAAGGACATGAAAGCAGCCGTCCTTTCCCCGTCTACCCTACGCGGCTATGCAGGACTCTTGCGGACGCACTTCCAGGGCGATTTCGGCAGCACACGCCTTAATGAATTGAACAGCCAGATTGTACAGATCTGGATATCTGATTTATCGAAAAGGCTTAGCCCTAAGACCGTCCGAAATGCCTATGCGCTTCTGACAGCGGCTCTCGATATGTTTGCCCCCGACCTTTCCATCCGCGTACAGCTTCCCGCCCGGAAGCACCCGGAGCTATATTGTCCGAACGACACAGATATTCAGCGCCTCCTGGCTGAATCTGCTGGAACCGATCTGGAAATAGCCATTCTTCTGGCTGCATTTGGTCCGCTTCGCCGTGGCGAAATCTGTGCTTTGACTTCCCGTGATATTAAAGAGAACACCATAACTGTCAGCAAAAGCATCGTGCGCAGCGAGGACAATGAGTGGATAACCAAGTCACCCAAAACCTACGGCAGCTATCGAACTATACAAATGCCAGAATTCTTTTTTAAACATATACGCGGTAAAAAAGGGGCACTGTGTAACCTGAACCCCGATCAGCTCACGCGAGAATTCGAACGGGTTCTGGATCTCTGCCAGCTCCCCCACTTCCGCTTTCATGACCTGCGGCATTACTCCGCGTCCATCATGCATGCGATCGGAGTTCCGGATCAATACATTATGCAGCGAGGCGGTTGGTCCTCTGACAATGTGATGAAATCCGTCTACCGGAATGTCATTGATTTGGAGGCAGAAAAGCAGAGTCAGCTGATCCTTGAACATTTCCAAAAAGTTGCAAACGTAAAATCATGCAACACGAAATGCAACACGATGCCTGAAAAGCATTGATATTAAAGGCTTCTTCGCGGGTTCAAGTCCCGCAGCCGGCAGATTTGAAAGCCCTTGAAAATATTGGATTTTTCCTTTATTTTCAAGGGCTTTCGGTGTTTTTGCAGGTTGTTCAAGGAACGCCTTTTTCCGGCTCTGGAACCCCTTTTTCGGGGGAAATATCACACGAAATATCACACGAAAAAAGGCTGATTTTCCTTTTATTTTCAAGGAGAACCAGCTCTTTCATTGTACCATATATCACGCAATTTATTGGATATGTCCGTCCGGAGCAATTCGATCCGCGGTGAGCATCCAGCCGTCCGCATCGAACGCATATGCCTGTCCGTCAATCTGGCTGATGATATCATGCAGATAAGTGTATCCCTCAAGCATGTACCACCATTTCATGTCCTGGTAGAGCCAGCCTTTCAGATATTTCCCGCTTACCCATCCGTCTGACGTCTGAATCCACGGTTCTCCATCTGCAAAGCACTTACGGATTGGCTGAATGCACTGACCTTTTTTATATCGTTTTCCGGTATCGTTTCCTTTTGGAGACCGGCGGATAATCAGGGATGAGGCTGTGATACACAAACCATGAGTACCACTCTTTACATCTTTCATCTCTGTGATAGATGCGGATGAGCTGTCTGGTTCCGTTTTTCCGGACCATGTCTTTTTAAAGTTCTCAAACGTTCCATATTTCTGTTTGAGGATGTTTGTTCCGCTGCCCCAGTCCGGCAGATAAAGATGCGGTTTGTCTTCCAGACTCTTCCAGTCCCCTCCCCAGTCAAGCCCCAAACCCTTGGCAATCTCAGCCGCTTTTTTAAACATTCCTGTGCTGTCATTAAATGCATCATCTGACGTGCTGCCGTCTCCATCAATGTCCATTTTTAAATAAAAATCAAAAGCAATTCCCCACTGATGCTGTGAACTGTAGCTGCTGCCCGGTGCATTAGTTACCTTTTTCCCCGGTTTCGTGCGCCCCTGAGCATAGAGAGCATCCTGCTCTGCTACTGTCCTGAACGTTTCTCCAATCACCACTGTAATTCCATGTGTCGCACAGGCTTTCATCCACGCACTCGCAAGACGCTGGAGGCGCGGATGGCACAATGTAATATCCCTCATATTTATCCTTTCTACGAACACAGGGCGGAAACTTTCCGCCCTGAATCATTATTTGCACTCATCTGCCGGTCCCGGCTTTTTTGTTTCTGCTCCCGGTCCTACCGGCGTATTCCCTTTTCCTTCTTTTGCCGGACCCGTGCAGCCAACGTCGCAGGTGCACTCTGGATCTACCGTCATTTCCGGATGCCCTAATTTCTGCGCTTTCTTAGCGCTATAGTTATGTACTTCGTTTGCATTCTTGTTTCCATGTACGTTACAACTCATCTTTTCTTTCCTCTCTTTCTATTTTCTTGCTTTCTCTGCCTGGGTTCCGAAATAAAACCCCACAATCATAGTGAAAATGCTCATGTATTCCTGTCCGGATACTTCTCCGGAACACGTCAGCCCAATGAATCCCGCTGTCAATGCTAATGTCATAAGGCTTTTTACATCAATCAGTTTCGCAAGTTTTTCTTTCAAGCTCTTCCCTCCTCCAAATCCTGGATACGATGATTCGCCACTCGGATTTGTTCCTGCATGACAGCCTGCATTTCTTCCAGCTTATACGTGCGTTCGATTACTGTATTATGCTTTTCAACTTTCTTTTCAAGCTGCCCCATCCGGTATGTCATGAGCTTCGCCGATGCAATCACACCTGCAAAAGCCCCCAGGACACCTCCGCCGGACGCAATCAAGGCTACTGCAATTTCTGTATCGATCATTCTATCCCTCCGGATGCTCCTCCAACCATTTCTCGGTTACCTTACGCCAATATAACGGCACCTTTTCAAGTGTCATTTTCCCGTCTCTGATTTTCTTTCCATAAAAAGCCCCCATCACTTAGCACCTCCTTTCTCCGCCAGTTCGCTGGTTGCTTCCCCCAGGTCGCTGATCGCCTCGTCTTGCACTGTCTGCCCCTCTTCCAGAGCATCCAAGCGTTTCTCTGTGTCGGTTTTCGCACGGAAAGAAAACGTGGTCTGTACGCCATCAGATACTTCCTGCGAGGTTTCAGATTCAAGAATCAAGTCCTTATATGTCCCGACAGTCATTCCAGCATTATTCTGGAATTTTACTTCTGCCAGATTTTCCAGAGTCAGTGTTTTCCAAGTTTCCAGCATAGCATCCTTGCTGTCAAACTTGGCTGTTACCGCTGACAGGGATGCTCCTGTCTGCAGTTCGACTGTTGTGTTGTCTTTGAGAATCATTTTATCCATAATATTTTTCCTCCTTATTAATAGGATTTACTTATTTTATATTAGCATGATGTATCATTTCTGGTTCTCTCCACAAAATAGCGACTTGCCCGGAAGAGCAAAAATAGCAAACATTTCTTCGCTTGCCAGCATCGGCGATATATTTAAAACATATAGCAAAAATGGCAGTATCCCTGTGATTGGAATTATAAACTGGGATGTAACTCTAGCTCCGGATCGAAATGTTACTATTGCCTTTGTTTGGAATTATCTGATAGTGGCAATCAGTTCTAGTGGATGTATTTATACCGCTAGTCCAAATGCAACCACGTGGCAAAAGAGAAACTAAAAACCATTTTCACGGGGCGCGAAAATGATGGGATATATCTAAAATCGTAATTTAACTGTGGAAAACTTACTCTGTTTTTGTCACAGATCGTCCCCCACTCCCCTGTCCTCTCCCATCTCCTATTTTTGCGCACAGCAAAAAAGCCGCCATTTCTGCCGACCTAAAAAGTTATGCCACTCTCCTACCTACGCTGCATATTTACGATAAGACTCTCTGACATTGTCCTGTTTTATATTGCAGTATATCAGTGTCGTCTCAATCTTGGTATGCCCCATCAACACCATAACCTCCTCTATTCTCATTCCGCGGTTTAGGAGGTCCGTGGCAAAAGTCCGGCGGAACCTATGAGGATGCACATTTCCCACTCCTGCCCTTTTACCCAACATCTTTACAAGATACTGCACTCCCGCCACCGTCATGCGGCTGTACGGCTTCTTAGCTGACACAAAGAGCGGCTTGCTCGCCAACTCTTCCATCGTTAACCCTTCTTTACTCATCCGCCAGCGTAGATAACGATAGAGATGAAAACACGCACCGTCTGATATATACAGCCGGCGTTCTTTCCTGCCTTTTCCCATCACTTTAAACTCCTGCTTATATAAATCAATATCGCCTATATTAAGGCTGCACAGCTCCGACACGCGAACGCCCGTGGCATATAAAAACTCTATGAGCGCCCGATCCCTCGGACGGACGCAAGCCATTCGAAGTGCCTCCAACTCCTGTGCCGAAAACGCCTTTTTGATAGTGCTCTCAATACGTAGCGATTCGATACGCGCCACTGGATTATCTTTAACAAGATTCTCTTTTTGCAAAAATGTCCAAAAACTATTGAGGTACCGCATCCGCCCCTGCAGCGTAACCATACTGATTTTGTTCCGTTCCCGGAGCATTCCAAAGTACCAGCGCAGATCCATCGTAGTGATATCCTCAATATTCTTTCGCAGCGCGTTACGGCAATTAGTGATCTCCCTGATGTACTGAGCCAATGTATTGTCTTGCCTACCTGACACTTTTTTAGATGCCACAAATAACCGCATCTTTGCGGTGTCGCTGTCGGTGCCGGTCGCCTGGAGCTCATTCTTCTCTTCTACTACTCTCACATCGTGGAAATTGATGTACA